>Ga0210390_10001850_pt1 | contig 19486 bp, 20 predicted proteins | sample IncBWH11OmetaG_FD_161050 | JGI IMG/M metagenome (GOLD analysis project Ga0210390, IMG submission 161050) | Forest soil microbial communities from Barre Woods Harvard Forest LTER site, Petersham, Massachusetts, United States - Inc-BW-H-11-O ... | reverse complement strand
GAGGAAGAAGCCCATAGGGCCGAGGATGACGTTCTTGTTTCCGACCTTGCCGTTGTGGAAGAACTCGAGCGTGGGCCAGTGGTTGTGAATCTGCCAGAGGACGTAGGGCAGCGCGATGATGATGATTAATGCAATTCCGAGTGCGGCCCAGCGAGTGAAGAGGACGCGGCGTTGCGGCGTGAGGAGCAGGCCGATGCCGGCGGCGATGAGGAAGAAGAGGATCGTGGGTTTGTTGAGCAGGCCGATGCCGGCGGAGAGGCCGAAGATGGTCCACCAGAAGGGCTGCGGAGCGCCGTCGATGAGGCGAATGAGCGCGAGCGCGCAGAGCATCCAGAAGACCGGCTCGAAGGAGTTCATGGAGAGAAACCCGTCCATGGCGATGTAGATGGGAGCGACGAGGACTCCGATCATCGCGAGTGCCTGTGCGGGTCGGAGGCCGCCGAGAGCCCAGGCGAGCAGGCCGGTGAGGAAAACGGTGGCGGCTCCGGCGAGTGCGGAGAGAATGCGGACAGCGAATAGGGAGTCGCCGAAGAGGAGCTCGCCGAGGCGTGCTTGCAGGGCGACGATGGGGCCGTGGTCGATGAAGCCCCAGGCGAGATGACGGCCGCAGGCGATGTAGTAGAACTCGTCGCGGAAGTAGCTGTAGCCGATGTGTTGGGTCCAGAGTGTGAGGGCGAACTGCTGGACGAGCTTGATGGCGGAGAAGAGGAGGGCGAGCCGAAGGGCCGCACGTAAGGAGAAGTCTGGTGAGCGGACAACGGTTGAGCTCATAAGGGTCAAGAAACTGTACGTCAAAGCAAACACGGCGAACGCATGACTACCACCTGACCTTGTGCAGCGTGATTCCGCGCCTGCTCGAAACAATTTTCAATGTCTGGAATTGCCACGATTCGGATATTACTCCCGTATTGTTTAAATGCTAAGTCAGTGAGGAGCACGAGGTGTTGCGAAAAACTGAACTCAGCGGTGAGGCTGATTCAGAGAACAACCTCGGAGGCTCCTCAGAGACTATGTATTACATCGGACTTGACGTCCACAAGCGGACGATCAGCTATTGCGTAAAGGATGCAGCTGGTCATGTGCACCAGGAAGGCAAGATCAGATCGACCCGGTGCGAGTTGGATGCCTGGATCAAGACTCTCCCTCAACCCCGGATGATTGCCATGGAGGCGACGATCTTCACTGGCTGGATTTACGATCACTTACGTCCGCATGCCGAGAAGATAAAAGTGGCGCATCCGCTGATGCTGCGAGCGATTGCGTTGGCGAAGAAGAAGAACGACAAGATCGATGCCGCCAAGATTGCCGACTGCCTACGCTGTGACTTTTTTCCCGAGTGCCATATGGCCTCGGCTGGGCGACCCGCATCACCGATATGACCTGGCTGCTTGAGCTTTCCTGCGGGCATTTCTATGCAGAATCGACAAAGAGCCTTGAGATTGGTGTGATCACTGCGTCAACGGAACACGCTCGGCGCTGCCCTCGTAATGATTCGTGGTCACCGAATCCTTCCTCCCGAGGTTCAAAATCAGCGATGGATAACCGACGAATTCAAATATTCAGCCCTTGTCGGGTCCAGATGGTATTTTGGCGAGGCACAACTTAAACTGTTCGTTCCTGTTGCTGGGATTCGTTCCGATGAATTCTGATTCTCAGCAGTGCCTTAATGTTGCGAGTTGATCGGATTCTTTCACGGCGTTAACGCGGGTTCGAATCCCGCCGGGGACGCCAACAAACGAAAAGAGTTAGCCAAGAACAGCGCATTTGTCGCGGAGCAGTTAATCCTCAGCCGTGACCTTCCGCATGGCTTTCAGGTCACATCATGTGATCAGTTTCGTTGCTCCGCCGAGTTTCAATCAGTTGCGCGTGCTTCAGCGTGAGCGTCTTCCGAAGGCCTTGTTGAAACGTTCCAAAAGGGAACTAACCTGCTCTCATTGCTCGCGGGCGATGCTGGGAACTTAACCATCGTCCAAGCTGCAGAAAGTGGGAAACGTTTAGGGCGTTTTCCAAGTTGCCAAGCCCACGTCTTTTCATAGGTTTTCCAATCCTAGGTGCTGGCAAATTCGGCAGCCGTTTATACCTCAGACTCCAGCACCTATCACCGAGGTGTTCATGTCTTTACGAGCCCAAAGAAGCAGGGATTCGCACGCTATTTTCGAGTGTCGCGCCTTTACTAAAGTAGCCACGTCAATAGGTGTTACCTATCGTCCAACAACTTGCACATGTCAATGATGGTGACTGTGGCTGATTTGGTTGGGTCGGCATATTCCGCAAGTGCGACGATACGCTGCAAACAGCCCCATCCTGTGTACGTAAATGAAGAGCAGATCCGTGCCCCATTCCGTGGACTTACGGGTGTAGAAAGGTGAGATACCAGCCTCAATCTCTAGCCAGTTCTCGATAGGCGTAATCTCTGCGGCAAGATTCGGCGCGAATGTAGCTGCGCCACCACTGAAGTTCCAGTTTGTAGCTGCCCCAAGTTCAAGGATGACCTTCGAATCTTTATCTTCCCTGGCTTCTTGCCACTGGCTGGGCGCTTGACTGGAAGACTGGCCGTGAGCAGGCAGATACCCAAGCAGTAACAGATACATTCCAGTGAGTACGGGCAGACGCATAGATGAATCCATAGTAAGTTGTGCGATTGGTCTGGCCGCTCAGAGATGAAGTTAACGAAGTGGCGCACACTCAGGCAAAAAAGAGAAACATCGCCTCTCGATATCTGTAATCAAAAGCGATTTGAAAAAGTCTCTAACCAAACGTGAAATCAAGTGCTTGAACGCCAAGATCGAGGAACTCGATTTCGAAGGTTCGGTCTACGATTGGACCTTTTTGCCGGATGAGCTGATAGAGTCGGGGCTCTCGGATTTCGCCAGAACAGTCCTTGGCTGTGTCAACGCCGCAGTTTTCCCCTGGGACGGCGCCATCCAATCTCACGACAAAACGCACAGGCGTGCCGTCCTTCGAAGGAGCCGCCACCAGGTTCAGGTCGCGGCTGTGGAACCGGAACACGATCTTGCCAGGCACTACCTCCAGCACGGCGCTTTCGGCATTGACGTTCCACGACCCGCTCAATCCCCAATGGTTCAAAGAAAGTTTCACGGGCGTGCTGAATGCCTGGATGGAATCTTTATGCACTTTTTCGGGCGAGGTGAAATTTTGCGCCTGGCGATATCCTATATATGTTTCCGGAGATCGCTCATCCGTCCAATCGGGAGCGGCCTCGATTCCAACACCCGATACGCCCGTCGTGCCAGAAGCTAGGCCAGCTGCTCCGTTCTCCTTCAGCAGTTCCTGGATGACGCGCTCGATTTCGCCATAATCGCCTTCTCCAAAGTGGTGGTACCGAATTCGCCCTTTGGCGTCGACGAGATACTGGGCGGGCCACGCTTGATTGTTAAACGATTGCCAGATCCCATATTTGCTGTCGATGGCGACCGGAAAAACAACGTTCAAATTGCGCACGGCATCTTCTACGTTCGTCGGTTCGTGCTCGAACGAAAACTCCGGCGTGTGCACACCGATCACGACTAAGCCCGCATCCTTATATTTTGCTGCCCAGCTCTTCACATAGGGCAAGGGCCGCAGAGAGTTGATGCAGGTGTAAGTCCAGAAATCAACCAGTACCACCCTTCCGCGAAGCGACTTGCGGCTCAAGGGAGCTGAATTGAGCCAGCCGATGGCACCGTCCAAGTCAGGCATGGCGCCTTCGTCGCCGAGTAAAGAGTGAAATCCGCCCGGTGCGGTCGCGTCAGCAGCTAGTTTTCGGGTGCTGAATGCGCCGATCAAACTGTCTTCCGCTTTGGCAGTATTCATGATGTGAAACCTCGTGAGTACATTTGCCTCGGAACACAAAACAAGTGCGACAAATCCCACGATGCCGGCTACGCAAAGTACCCGACGCGCCGAATCTGAATTAGATGAATGTCGCCTCACGGTCGTGACCTCCATTTCTGTTCCTTCTAGCGCCGATCGAAGGCGTCGACATCAACGACGGCCTTGGCAAAGGCTTCCGGAGCTTCTTGGGGCAGATTATGCCCGATGCCTCCCGTGATATTCCGGTGCGCATACTTGCCCGTGAATTTCTTGGCGTAAGCGCTAGGATCCGGATGCGGTGCGCCATTGGCATCGCCTTCCAGGGTGATAGCGGGTACGCTGATGACGGGCGCTTCGGCAAGGCGCTTTTCCAGATCGTCATACTTCGACTCGCCTTCCGCCAAACCAAGCCGCCAGCGGTAATTGTGGATCACAATGGCGACGTGATCCGGGTTGTCGAACGACGCCGCACTGCGGTCGAACGTGGCATCATCGAAGTTCCACTTCGGCGAAGCCAGCTGCCAGATGAGCTTCGCAAAATCGTGCCGGTATTTGTCATAACCTGCGCGGCCGCGTTCTGTCGCAAAATAAAACTGGTACCACCATTGGAGCTCAGCCTTCGGGGGCAACGGCGTCTTGCCGGCCGCCTGGCTACCGATCAGATAACCGCTCACCGAAACGATCCCCTTGCAGCGTTCTGGCCAAAGCACTGCCATGATGTCAGCGGTCCGCGCGCCCCAATCGAAGCCGGCGATGATCGCTTTGTCGATCTTGAGGGCATCCATAAAATTGATAATGTCGACAGCGACTACGGACGGCTGCCCGTTCCGAAATGTATCGTCAGAGAGACAAAACGCGTGGTGCCATAGCCGCGCAGGTACGGCACGAACACGTGGTAACCCTTCGATGCCAACAAAGGAGCAACGTTGACATAGCTGTAAATGTCGTAAGGCCAGCCATGCAGGAGAATCACGGGAGTACCATCGCTGGGACCTGCTTCCGCGTAGCCGACATTGAGGAGACCTGCATCGATTTGCTTGATGGGCCCGAAGGAACCATTCGAGCTAGGTACGTTCTCCCTGCTGGATTGTGCCTCAGCAAGGCCGCTCATTGCCAATGTAACTGCAGCAATGATAGTGACAGCGACGGCGATCGCCATGGACGAATTGCGCACGTAGCTGCGATCAAGTTTGATTTGTTCAGACACTTTGTCTTCCTCCAATTGGGTTAATTTAGTGTCGCTTGGCCCGCCGCGCGTTCATGCGCGGGACCGGTAGCAAGTTTGTGAACTAGCGCAGCGATCTGAATGCAGCTCGGAGCTCCTCGGAGAAGAGTTCCGGTTGTTCCCATGCTGCGAAGTGACCGCCCTTGACGACTTCATGGAAGTAGTACAGCGACGGATAAGCCTGACGTGACCAGCTTTCTGGCGCGCGATAGATCTCGTGCGGGAACACCGTGATGGCGACCGGCACTTTGATCTGATTGGTCTTCTGCGCCCTGGCGCTGAAATTGTTGTTGTTATTTTCCCAGTAAAAGCGGGACGAAGAGGCGCCGGTGTCGGTGAGCCAGTACAGCGTGATGTCGTCGAGTATTTCGTCGCGACCGATCACACGTTCGGGATGACCATCGCTGTCGCTCCACTCGGCGATCTTTTCGTACGTAAAGGCGGCCAGAGTACTGGGCGAATCGGTGAGCGCGTAGCCGATGGTCTGCGGACGGGTCACCATCATCGCGCCGTAGGCGGCATTTCTTCCGAAGAAGGTACTGAGGGCGTTGTATGCCCGCTGTTCCGGGACGGTCAGTCCAGTGGGCGCCGGATCGCCACTGTTGATGCCCTTCACCAGGTTCGCGGGAATCGTGGCCGGCATGGTGAGATGGATGCCGAGCAGTCCAGGCGGCGCCTGGCGCGCTAGGGCGTCGGAGATGACCGAGCCGTGATCGCCACCCTGCGATACGTAACGGGTGTAGCCCAAGCGCTTTACGAGCACATCCCACGCCCGCGCCACGCGGTCGGGATTCCAGCCGAGATCGGTCGGCTTGCCCGAAAAGCCATAGCCGGGGATGGCGGGAATCACGACGTCGAAGGCGTCTTGCGCGCGCCCGCCGTAGGCGACGGGGTCGGTGAGCGGGCCTATCACTTTCAGGAACTCCAGCGGCGAGCCGGGCCAGCCGTGGGTGAGGATCAGCGGTAGCGCGTTCAGTTCACGCGAACGCACTTGGATGAACTGGATATCCACGCCGTCGATTGTGGTCACGAACTCTGGCAGCGCATTCAACTTCGCTTCTACGTTGCGCCAGTTGTAGCCGTTGCCCCAGTAGTCCAACAGCGCCTGCATCTCGGCCAACCGAATGCCCTGGGATTCGTCATTGACCGTTTCCTTGTCAGGGCAGCGTGTCGCCGCCAGACGTTGGCGGAGATCAACGATTTGCTCTTCCGGAATGTTGATGTGGAACGGACGGATTGAATCGTCTTCGGGCGCTGCGGTCTGTTTCGCTGGAAGTGGACTGGTGACAAACGCCTGCCCATCGGCGGTCCGAACGGTCTGCGCATAGCTGGCAGCGGCCAGCAGCAGAAGTAAGAAGGTACCGCAAACTGCGGACGCGGCAAGAAAGCTGCGCCCGGTACGGCTGAAGACGTCTTCATGCATCGCACGGAGTTTGGCGGTGTACTGTATTCTTTCGAGACTCATAGTCGATTCCCCTTCTTTCGGTGCGCGTTTCCGATTGCATCGGCGATTGAGGACAGTGGGAGTTGCGGCTGGTCTTTGCCGGAACTCCCACAGCGTAATGACAAAGTCGCTAGACTTCGCGCTGTGCGGCATCCGCCGCCTCGGCCAGATTAGTTAGAAACGTGAAGAACGCATCCGACTGGCCAGTGAAGAGTCCCATGCCCGTTAAGAACTTGACCGCACCCATAGCAACTCCGGTCGTGTTCGTTGGACGGACTACCGAACATGCCGGCAGACTCGTGCTGATGAAGGGGCAAGGTTCCGGCATGATCAGGTTCGTTTGGAACATCTCCCTGACTGCGGCGCCTTTGGCCCCGGTGTTAGGATCCACGCCACTGTTGAGGTCGGGAAATGTCAGCCCATTGGTTGGATCGGTGAGGGGCGACGCATTGCCTGCCGTTTCTGACAAGGTTTGAAAATGCATGAGCTCAATTGGTCCCATGCTGATGAGGAGTCGTAGCACTTCCACGCTGGTAGCTCTTTGTGCCAGCGCCAAGCGCAAACTGCCGCCGCCTTGTTCCACAGTAGGGATGTGGAAGGCCGCGGTGTTGGCAATTGCCTGAATGTGTTCGTGTGGGTGCAGGTCGTCGTCTGTCCTTGGAATGGCGGCGAACTTTCCGTTGTGCAGATCCGGAACCGCCTGCTCGAAGACACTGGGATTGACGTCGGGATTATTCGTGCTGCTGCGGTAACGCGTCCACCAGCTGGTGTCGATCGTCAGCTGCATCAGGTTCGTAAGCCGCAACTTTCCGCTGGATCCTGTCGCAGTGCTGCCCTGCAACGTGCGGAACGGCTCCATATCCACGGGGTCGGCGCCCTTCGAAACAAGATATGCATTCAGGAAAGTCTGATGGCTCATCTCGTCGTCGGCGATGTCATGAATGTATTGAGAGAAATTGCAATCGATTCTCCTCAGTTTTTCGGTGTAGATTCGATTGCCTGTTCCTCCCGGAACTTCGCTGTCCCGGAATCCGCCCAGTTCGTTGTATTGATCGTAAAAGTCAGCCTCTAGCGCTTCTCCTGCGGCCAGGAACCGCAGCATGGCAAGATCACCTGCAGTGAGGCTACTGTCGGGGCTCGCCTGCTGCGCAGACGCCGTAGTGCTGCGTGCAAGCAAGCCGGTTCCCATGGTTACTGCCCCGGCGGCTGCCAATCCGGTTTTCAGAAAGCTGCGCCGATTCGGAGAACTGCTGATCACACTTCCGTCATTCATTTTGTTCCTCCTTGCCGATTCGGTGATCCTCGTCGGCCTTTCATTGCACACTATGCGATCGATTCCGATTTCCGACAAACCTAGATCGAGGGTTCGGTTTCACTAGATTGGGAGGGTAGTTTAGTCACTCTTCCGAGGTAGTTAGAGCTTGTTCTTTCGAGTGTCGATCTCGATGCGCTTCCATCCAAAAAGACGAGCGTCTACCGACCAGGCTCCGGGCCCAAGTAGAGCAATCGCCAGGGCGAGGTTACAAAGCAGAGCTTCGACTGTGAGGTCTCCGCGCCGCGAAACCATTCGCCACAATTCAAGGATGACCATGAAAGCCGCAGCAGCGGGAGTCCACAGACCAATGATTAGTAGTAGACCGATGGCGGCCACAACCAATTGAAAAAGCTCACTTCCGACTGAAGCAGTATTCGGAAAGGCTAAGAGGCCGCGAGTTGCTAATGCACCTCCCGCAGCAGCTCGCAGCAAAATGAGTCCGATCCCAGGCCAGCCATGAGCGAATGTTGAGAATAGTCGGCGCACACCAGAGTGTGTATCTCCCAAGACGCGGGCGAAAGCTCAGAAAGATTGGTTTGAATCACTCTTTTGAGGGATTAGAGTTCGATGATTCCGCGCCTCAACCCGATTATGGCCGCATGAGTTCGATCGTTGGCGTTCAGTTTTGAGAGGATGTTTCTAACTTGGCTCTTGATAGTTTCTTCGCTGACGGAGAGCTGTGCTCCAATTTCCTTATTGGCATATCCCTCGGCAATCAAACGAAGAACCCTGATTTCTGCGGGAGTCAAAGCATCGTCGCCGGCGTGTTCTGCTACTTGCAGGGAGACCTCGGATGAAAGTACTTTTCTTCCTGCATGGACTGCTCGGATCGTATCCACTAGTTCTTTATTCAAAGATGTTTTTAGCAAGTAGCCTCGAGCCCCGGCCTTCACCGCGCGCAACACCTGAACGTCGCCGTTATACGTTGTCAGCACTATGATTCGAGCGTCAGGAAATTCACCTCGAATAGCAATCATGGCATCCAGGCCGCTCATTCCCGGCATCTGCAAATCCATCAAGGTTACATCTGGATGGTGTGCTCGAAACTGCTGAATCGCCTCTTGCCCATTCGCTGCTTCCGCGACAAGACACATATCAGATTGAGCAGCAACGAGACTGGCGATTCCCTGGCGGAACATTGGGTGGTCATCCACCGCCAGAATGCAAATCGAGTTCGGCGCTGTACTCATGATTTCGTCTATCTTCTTCTCGCCGTAGGCCAGAATCTGGCAACGGCGGGCTTGGTGTAGGCAGCGGAGGAAGGAATAGAAAGATCGATCTCAGTCCCTGAATTCACTTCACTCCAGATAGTAAGCTGACCCCCTAAGAGCCGGGCACGTTCACGCATCCCGCGTAAACCATAGTGTCCGGACGGTCCATCTGCGTTAAGAAGCTGTGGGTCGATCCCTCTGCCGTCATCCCGGATTCTCAATCGCAGTTGTCGCGTATCATAGCGGATTTCAACTTCGAGGCGCCGGGCTCGTGCGTGCCGGAAGGCGTTTCGCAGCGCCTCGCACGCAATTTGATAAACTTCATCTCTTGTGACTGGAAGAAGATCTCGGGGAGTGCCTTCCACTTCAATGTGGAATGCTGGGGCATCACGATTTGATCCATCGGCAGCCAGCGCTTGCCCGAGAGAACCAATAGCGCAAACGAGGTCGTTGGTGACCGGAGTGGTCGAGCGCAACTGCTGGACCGCATCTCTCCCCTCAATGAGTGCCTGACCGGCTTGATCGATCGTACTGTCGAGAACGCGTTTCGCCTCATCCGGACGCGCACTAAGTAAATCCGACGCTGCCTGGAAACGGAGTAGCAGGGCGTTGAAACTCTGCAGCAGCGTATCGTGCAGGTCTCGTGCGATGCGCGTACGCTCGCTCACCCGTGCTTCCAGGCTCACATTGAACTCGTGCCGCACCCGCCGGAGACGCATCTGAAACAAGCTCCACAACAACCCGAAGGATGCGACCACACAGAGAGTGCGAAACCAAATTGTCTGAAACCATGAGGGCGCGACCTCGAAGTCCAGGTGTGCGCCCTCGTTATTCCAGACGCCATCGTTATTGCACGCTATCACTTGAAAATGGTATCTGCCAGGACCAAGCCTGGTATAAAAAGCTTCGCGACGAATGCCTGCATCCTGCCAGTCGCCATCTACACCTTCCAGCCTGTAACGAAAACGTACTTTCTCCGGAACAGCCAGGCTCAGAGCCGTATAGCCAATTTGCAAGGCGGTTGTTCGTGGAGGTAGGACGAGATTAGCCAGTGAACCGATTTGTTTGCCATTTGCGCTTGCAGATCGAATCAGAACAGACGGAGGAAGCGCATTTGTTGAGATGTTGGCGGGATCGATCCAAAAGACACCGCGCGTCGTCCCAAGCCAAAGTCTGCCGTCGGTTCCGTGGATCATACTTGGATAGCTCCCGAACGCACCTGAAAGGCCATCGTAGGAGTCAAACATACGATAGGTTACCCGATAGGAGGGATTCTCCAGGGCGTGCCGGACTTCCGATGCGGGGATTTGAATTGCACCGCGGCTCTCAGCCAGCCACAAGCTGCCGTCGATTGCCTCCTCGACTCGCATTATTAAACCGAATGCTTCGGCATCCGAAGGGACGATTCGTTGGAAGCGGTTCCCGTCGAAGAAAGCCAGTCCCGATTCTCCGCCAACCCACGTATGCCGCCCCCGGCCGTTGACCGCATGTACCTGTCCGACTGGAGAATCATCAGCGGGAAAAACCCTCTGAATATTTCCATCTTTCAGAAGAATGATTGTGCCATCCGTATAGCCGAACCACGCCCGGCCCATCCAATCCGTGTAGGCTGTGCTGGGATTCAACTTTGCGCATTCTGGCGGAGATTCAGGTCGCTCCCATCCTCTCGTCGTCCGAAAGAACAAACCTTGACCTTCTGCAGTCAACCAGAGAGCACCGGAACCATCTTCCGTCGCTACTATCCCACCTTCTGAATAAACCTTCGGAAACGAAGCTGGTAGCGCAACCCTGGTGTAGTTTCCACTGTCATAGCGATAAATGGCGTCGGGGCAAAGCCACCAAATCGCGCCAGAAGGGTCACGATACGCGGACATAATTTTGCCGGGAATCCGATGACCACGATCGGCGCGGCCCCTGTGAATCCGAACCATCAAATCCTGCCGTGCTACCAACGCGTCTCCCCCATCGCCGGCAGCCAGAAAAGAATAGAAGGGGTTTAGTGCAAGGCCGACGACTGGTACGAGGTTCGTTTTGCGGAAGCGATTCAGACCGTTGTCGGTTCCGACCCAGATATTTCCTTCGCGGTCTTGAAGAATACTCCTGGCAACATCGTCGGTAAGCCCATCCTCGGCAGTAAACGATTCGACCGCAGTGTCGAATTCCTTAATTTGCCCCCGCAGCAGTTCCGGGGCCCGGGAACGACGAAGCCCGTCGCCCAAGGTCGCCACCCACAAGGCGCCGTCGTTATCAAAAAGAATTCCCTGGGAACCGACCCGGATCTCGGTTTCGTCGGAAGGCTGCAGCTTGTCGGAGAGAGGGATGGGCCGGACGGACCTTGTCGTTTCGGCCATCCACAATTTCTTGCTTGCCCCTTGTGCGATTTGTGTTACCTGGCCCACTTCAATGCCGGTCCGCTGAAACTTTCTGGCGCCCAGTGGAAGAAAAACCAGCGTGTCCTCAGTCGAAACCCAGAGGGTTCCCTGACGATTGAGAAAAATCGTGCGGGCAAGCTTCCCCGGGAAGCTCCAATCCTTTCCCACTACCTTCCATCGGTCACCTTCCAGCCGCATCAGCCCACTGCTGGTCGCAGCCCACATCGTTCCTTCCCGATCCTGCGCCAGGCTCCATACCTCTCCTCCGGATGCTCCGTCATAGGTGGTATAGTTCGTGACTTTTCCATTCCGCAAAAGGCTTACCCCTCTGGGTCGAAAGCCGATCCAAAGATCTCCATTGGGAAGCGCCAAAAGTGAAGTGGCAATACGGCCCGGAAATGGGCCCCCCGACTGAGGCTCATAGCGCTCAAAGACTACCCCGTCGAATCGATATAGACCGTCGTGACTTGACAGCCAAAGATACCCGTCCGCGGATTGTGCCAAACGGATAATTACCCTTGGCGCGCCTTCTTTCGCACCCCAGGTAGTATGCGCAAATTGCGCAATGCTTCGGTCGCTCTCAAAGGCGGCGCCACGCGAGCATGCAAGCGCGAACAAAAGACAGGCCTCCAGCGTCCGAATAACGCTTCGAAGACGAACGGCCGTCCGCACTCTCACATGCATTACCCTTCAGGAAGTCAAATTTGCGATGGCGAATGGCCCGGGCAGATATAGTAAGTCGCGATATCTGATCATGCAGGTTGCGGGCTTGACAGCGGCGTGAACGAGATTTTGCTTTCGCTTCCTTGAGGCACACGGGCTGCGCCGGAGGCACTGATTGCCCGCCTCCATTCCCCACAGAACAGTGGGATTCTAGTCCCAGAAACAGCCTTAAGCAAACTGCTGCAGTTCGGCACTGTCGGCGAATTCTGGCGCACAATGACCTTGCCCTTGGAATGCTACGCATTCCAAGGGCAAGGTCAGAGCTTTCCGATGTGGCTCCCGCGAATGTCGCCACGCCGCGCTAACCTTTGCAGTGTTTTGTAATGAATTTGGAGCAGCTCCGCGCCTGTTCGCTGTTCAGAAGAGGCTCGAACTCCGGAACACTGAACCTGCCGTTGGCGTCAAGTTTGGAGAAAACAGGGGGAAATCGGCGCGCCATATTGGCCTCCTTTTTTCCTCACAATGGCCCCGTTTTCAACAAATGTCCAAGACTTATTTCGAAAGACTTGATAACTGCAAGGTATCAACCAGGCATCTGCGGGAGCAATTCGGAATTCATGAGAATGAATGAGGAAAGGAAGAAACTCCGGAACCGATTTTTTGTCTGGGCGAAGATGAAAACAGAAGTCGGTCTGCAGCGTTTTGGGATGTGTCCGAAGGAGGCATGCAGCCTCGGAAGTATCCAGAAGGGGCTCGAACCCCGCGAGCCAGGCTGCCTGATTGGGCCGTCACTGCAGAATCGCCTTGCAGAAAAGGCCATAGAAGTTGGCGGCTGCGCCGTGACGCGTGCCGAATCCCATACCGACGGCCAAACAGAAGTCGGTCTGAATTCCGGTGTCCGAGAAGCCGGTTAGAACGAAGCCGCTGGCGCGGCGGACCTGAGAGTAAGTGGTTAGCGAAGGGAGTCCTGCAGGGCTAGGGTGAGTGTTCATAGGAGGAGGGTTCTATGACCCGGCTTCGCCAGCGCACGCTCCACGAGCTTCAGCGGCGCAACTACTCACCTTCTACGATCCGCGGCTACCTCGGCGCGGTGCGACAGTTTGCCGAACACTTCCATTGCTCGCCGGAGCAACTGGGCGCTGAGCACCTGCGACGTTATCAGCGATACCTGCTGCAGGAGAAGAAGCTCGAGCCCAGCACCGTCGAGATGCGTATCTCGGCGCTGCGGTTCCTGTACAAGCGCACGCTGAAGCGGCTTGATCTGGCCTTCGACGCGCATCCTCTTCGGCATCCGTTGCGCATGGCCGCATAGAGAACTCCGCTCCACTCGCCGCCCTGCACTTCCGCATCGACCTGGCCTGGAGGAATGAAAAACCCATAGCCAGCATCCTCGCCCCGCCGCACCAACGCCTTCCTTCAAACCGCTCTATCCGACCTGCTCCGCACTATCTCCATCCATTGCGCACGCCCTGATCCCGCGGAGCAGCTCCGATAGAGTCCTGACGTTATTCGGCAACTTGCCGAAGATATCTGTCCGCTACCGCCTAGTAGTGCGGATCGAATACCCTTTGGACCAAGCTAGGTTCGGTCTTGACGCTCCTCCCCAGAGTCGGGGCGTCTAGCCGGCTCATGGAACGAATCGAGTCGCCATCAGGCGATCCAGACTGAATTTTCCTGGACCGGAACAGATCAGCCACACAAAAAACAATACGTAAAGAACTTCGGGAAAATAAAGAAAATCGTCCACCCAATTAAGAGAGGAAAGCGCTTTAGTGTCGTCAGAAAGCTTAGTGGTCAGGATGGCGACCAGCATATTGACCAGCAACACAAAACAAGCCAAGCTTGACAGAAGTCCCACAACCAGCAAGCACCCGCCGACGAATTCTACCGCCGACACACAATAGGTCATCGGCCGTGGAAACGGGATCTTGGCCGCGGCCAAGGTTTCATACATGACTTTCGTCCGGCTAGCGACAAAGAGCTTATTTCCCCCGGAGATGGCGAAAAACACTCCTAACGCGACCCGCACCAACAAAATCGCCCATGGTTCCAGATTCGCATCGCCCAGCAGCCCAAATCGAATCAAGCGTTCCCATTCCATCACGCTTCTCCTCTGAGGGAATCTGGCTCAAGGATACCTCGCCAGGCCTATCCTATTCAGTCCGCAAAGCCTGCATGGGATCGATCGAGGCGGCGCGCCGCGCAGGCACAAACGCCGCCATAAGGCCGCACACCACGAGCAGCACTGAAACCGTCACGACAGTGAATGGATCATGCTGGCCCACGCCAAACAGGAACGACTTGAGCAGCCGCGTTGCGATCCATGTGCACATAAGTCCCAGACCCAGCCCGCAAACAACCAGCACCGAGGCGTTTCTCAAAATGAGCAGCAACACATCGCGCCTCTTCGCGCCTAGTGCCATGCGTATACCCACCTCGCGCGTGCGCTGATTCACTGAGAACCTCATCAACCCCGACAATCCCACAAGCGCCATCATCAACGCAATCCCGGCAAACACGGTCAGCAGCGAGGTCTGAAACCGCCGTCGCGCGGTGGCGATCGAAATCAGATCTCCCATCGTATGGATATCTGTCGCCGCGAGATTCGGATCAATCGACTCCAGTGTCACCCGGATCTCATTCGCGACGGCGTCAGGCGGAAGAGTCGATCGCACGGCGACGCTCGCATCACCAGCATCGTAGCTCGCGTTGTACACCAGCGGCTGCGGATCCTCTTCGAGACTCGTGTGGCGTACATCGGCAACGACACCCACAACGGTCGACCAGCTCTCTTTTTTTGAATCGCCGGTGATGCGGCCCCCAATGGGATTGCGGTTCGGAAAAAATATCTTTGTGAACTTCTGATTGATGATCACTGGCTGGTTGGCCGTGGCTGCGGCGTCGGCATCCGTAAAGTATCGCCCGGCAATCAATGGAATATGCATTGCTCGAAAGTAATGCGGCGTTACAAAGCGGCCTTCCGTCTGCTGATAATCCTTGTTGTCGAACCCCTCTACCCAGATAAAAGTAAGACTCTCACCATTGGTGAGCGGCAAGTAATTCACCGATCCCGCCGCCAGCACGCCAGGCAATGCCTCAAGCTTCGCCATCAGCTCCTTGTAAAATGCGACACGCTGCTCGGGCTTGCTATAGCGCTCATCCAGGCTCACATGGAATGTCACCGCAGACCGGGTAAACCCGGTGTCCACCGACTCAACATTGATATAGCTGCGGATCAGAAGCCCCGCCCCCGCCAGCAGCACAACAACCATTGCCGTCTGCGCAACAATCAACGCGCTCTGCAACCGGTGGTGCCCAGCAGAGCTTCCACGGATGGCGTGCGATTTCAGAAAATCCGTTAATTCCATCCGTGAGGCGCCGATCGCAGGCATCAATCCCGCCGCCAAGCTCGTCAACAGCGACGCACCGATGGCAAACAGAAACACTCTCGCATCAAGGGACGCTTCATTCAACCGCGGAATATTTCCGGGATCAAGCTTCGGTAGCAACCGGAGAAAGAGCACTGCCAAGACAATGCCTACTGCACATCCGGCAATGCCAACCAGCATCGATTCGGTCAACAACTGCCGGACGATGCGGCCGCGACCCGCGCCCAGGGCGGCTCGTACACCCAGTTCGCGAGACCTTTCGGCGGCACGCGCCAGCAGGAGGTTGGCCACATTCCCGCAGGCAATCAGCAACACCAAGCCAACCGCAGCCAGCAGCAACCGCATCAGCGGATGCACGGGCCCAATTGAGATTCCGGCGAAACTCTCGACCAGCGCGCCCCATTCGCGCGGGAGACCGGCATCGGCATCTCTCGGATCAGGCAGGTATTCCTTATCGAGCCGTGCGATAATGCTGGCCATCTCCGCCTGCGCCTGATGAATGGACACACCGGAACGGAGCCGGGCCAACGAAACATTGTTCCCAAGTGCGCGGGATGATTTGGCTTTTGAGTCAAGCGCAAGAGGCACCCAGATCAGCGTGGATTCGATATGAGAATCTCCATAGGGAAGATCGGACTTGAAGGGATACTCGAACTCCGGCGGCATCACTCCGACGATCTGATAATTCGCACCGTCCAACTGAATGGAGCGATTCAGCACGTCCGGCCTTGCTCCGAACATTGAGACCCACAGCGAATGGCTGATTACGGCAACCTTCGCATATGTCGGCAGATTGTCTTCCCAGGTAAAGGTGCGGCCAAGTTCGGGCATCGATTGCAGGGTTGAGAAAAAGTCGTCGTCAACCCGCGCCCCACCGATACGCTGCGTTGTGCCATGCTGCGTCACGCTGAATTGCGCTTGTTCGAAGTTGCTCATATCCGCGTAGGACTTGGCCTCGCGCTTGAGGTCGTAGAAGTCACCGTAGCTGGGGTAGATGACCTCTGCAGGAATCTTGAGGGCAGGATTCGGCGAAAACAAATAAACGAGGCGCTCAGGATCTCCGTACGGTAGCGATCGAATCAGCACCGCGTTCACCAAGCTGAAGATGGCCGTGCATGCGCCGATGCCGAGAGCGAGCGTAAGCACTGCGGTTATAGTGAAGGCGGTGCTCTTGCTCAATGTGCGCAGGCCATAGCGCAAGTCCTGCATAGTTTGTTCAATCCATAACAGAGAGCGTTCGTCGCGATGTGCCTGTTTTGCCTGCTCCACACCGCCGTAAGCGCGCCGGGCGGCGAGCCGTGCTTCTTCAGGTGACATCCCACGTCGTTCGAAATCGTCGGCGAGGAGGGTGAGATGCGATTCGACTTCGCGCGCAAGGTCCTCTTCGGCGTGCTTGTTGGAGAGGAGATTGTGGAGCTTGGCGAAGATTCTTCTCCAATGCGCCATGGTTACTGTTCCTCTGCGAGCAGCTTTTCAACAACATCGGCCATCTGACGCCAGCGTTCGGTTTCTTCATCGAGCGCCTTCAACCCTGCCCTGGTGATGGTGTAATACTTCGCTTCACGATTGTTTTCCGTTCTGCCCCAGGAACCCCGGGTCCAGCCATGCTGTTCAAGCCTGACTAGCGCCGGGTAGATGGTGCCTTGGTTAAGATTCAAGGCGTCATCCGAAACCTGTTGGAGTCTGCCAGCGATGCCATAGGCGTGCTGCGGACCCATGGTGGCAAGGGTGCGGAGGATCATGAGGTCGAGAGTACCTTGCAAGATCTGGATGGGAATTTTCTTCACTTTACATTCTAGTGAACATGGTTCTCACTAGGATGTCAAGTGGAGGACCGCAGGACAGAGAGTAGACGTTCAACTGGCGGCTTCAGGGCGAGTCACGCATTATCAGGTTCCGTAAAGTCGCTAGCCTACATCGGAACCGCCTCGACCATAGAGTTTGACGTAAGCCTCAGAGTTGATCCGAGTCGTTTTCGCTTAGGAGGCAAGCTTGGACGACATATCTTATGGCATCGCTGGCACCCAGAAACTTGCCTCGAGGACATCCCCTTTGCGACTCTGATCCGGGATCCGATTCGGCAAGCTGTAGCCGAGACCTTCATTGGCGCCGTGTGCCCGAAGGCAAGCATGGCTCCGGTAGTGGCGATCCCTGGCATGGTGGCAGGGACCGCGAATTGTGAGTCCTTCGACCCCGTTGGGGAGATTTCTAAACCGTTCGTCACCGGGCCGAATCCCATCCCGAGTTTCAAGGAGGAGGTAGGGATGTCGACGGACAAGAAGCCGCAAGGAAATCGAAGGAAGAGGAAAGAGTTGGCGCGGAGGTTGCGATCCGAGGATCCAGGTCTGGAGGTAATGCACCCAGACGCAGCAGGCATCGATGTGGGAAACGATGCGCATTATGTTGCAGTCCGGGGAGACCGTGATGCAGAGCCTGTACGGCGGTTCGCCGGCTTCACCGCCGACCTCTATCGGATGGCGAACTGGCTACGGAGTTGTGGCGTGAAGAGCGTGGCCATGCAGTCAACGGGAGTCTACTGGATTCTTATTTATGACATTCTCGAAGAATTTGGCTTTCAGGTGTTTCTCGTAAATGCGCGGCAAACCAAGAACCTACCCGGACGGAAGAGCGATGTACAGGAAAGCCAGTGGCTGCTGAAGTTGCACACGTATGGCTTATTGAACAACTCCTTTCAACCCCCTTCCGATATTCGCGTATTACGAACTTACTGGCGTCAGCGCGCAGAGCACGCGGTGGGGATGGCAACGTGCATTCAACGCATGCAAAAGGCGCTGAGGCAGATGAACATACAATGGGCAAACGGGATCAGCGATCTGAGCGGACGGACAGGACAGGCGATCGTGCCAGCTATTTTGGCGGGAGAACGGGATCCAAAGAAATTGGCCGAGCTCAGCGATTGCCCCCTTCGTGCGACCAGAGAGGAGATTGCCAAAAGCCTGCAGGGGAACTGGCGCCCGGAGCTACTGTTTGTGGTGCAACAGCCATTAGAAATGTAGGACATATACCAGCGTCGAATTGCCGAATGTGACCAGAAACTGCAACAACACCTGTCAATTTTTGAAGATGCCGCTCTTCCCGTCACAAAGAAACCACTAGCTCAGGCGAACCAGAGCAAACAGAGCCGGTATATGCCTCCATTCCCCCTGGGTGGCGAACTGCTGCGCATCACCGGAGTGGATCTGACACAAATCGACGGCCTCCACGGGATGACCGCACAGAGCCTCATCAGTGAAGTCGGACTCGACATGAGTCGATGGAAAACAGAGGCCCACTTCGCATCCTGGCTGGGACTATGCCCGGACAACCGCATGAGCGGCGACAAGGTATTGAGCCGAGGAACGCGGCGTGTAGTCAACCGGGCTGCGACGGCACTGCGGATAGCAGCCACCACCCTCTTGAAAAGCCGGACCTATCTGGGCGCGCAATACCGGCGGCTGCGAACCAAACTGGGCGCCCCCAAAGCCATTACCGCCATGGCACACCGGCTTGCCCGATGGCTCTACCGAATGCTGAAGTACGGACACCAGTACGTCGACAAAGGCGCAGCGTACTACGAACAGAAAAACCGCCAACAACAACTTGACTTCATCAGAAAGAGGGCGGCGCAACTCGGACTCGTAGTGACGCCTGCCTGCCCCGTCCGCGGCGCCGGCGGCTTCGTTCTTGTCGCCAACCCGGAATGTATGGTCCGCCGCCGTATTGCAAGCGAAAAATGAAGGCGACGGAATTGGTCTGCGCGAATGTATCCGGCCTTTGTTGGAGTAGCTATCTCCTGGCCTGAATGGAATGCGCTGCGCTCTCGTCCTTTTTAGTTTCGCTGCCTTGGAAGGCATCTTCCGGGTACAGGTTTCGGGAGCGCCGGGTTCGACCGTTGTGCCATCTCATGGTTCGCCAGCAAACCTGGCAGGAATTCTCAAAACTCGGATCGTCGTCGTTGGGCTGCAGATGTGGGAATCGCTGCAGCGATTTCCAAGCCTGGCGCTTGTGCCAGGCGTCATGTGCAGCCCATCAGGCCGTGACTGGTTGTGGTAAA
>Ga0210390_10001848_pt1 | contig 19487 bp, 15 predicted proteins | sample IncBWH11OmetaG_FD_161050 | JGI IMG/M metagenome (GOLD analysis project Ga0210390, IMG submission 161050) | Forest soil microbial communities from Barre Woods Harvard Forest LTER site, Petersham, Massachusetts, United States - Inc-BW-H-11-O ... | reverse complement strand
CCACACAAAGGAGATAGTTATGGCAAGAATTCGAATCAACGACGTCAGTGGCATCGCCCGCTTGCTGTTCGCAGTCAGCCTCGCAATCGGCCTCGCGATAACTGCGGCCATCCACAACCCCGCTCCAGCCATCATCGGAGCGATGATCGGCCTCTACTTTCTGTTCGCGATCAAAGTCGTGCGCCAGTGGGAAAAGGTCGCCGTGTTGCGCCTGGGCAAGTATGTCGGATTGCGCGGTCCCGGCCTGTGCCACATCATCCCGATCTTCGAAACGCTCAGCCCGTACGTAGACCAGCGCGTCCGCGTGGCCAGCGTTTCCGCCGAATCAACGCTCACCCGCGACACCGTCCCCGTGAACGTCGACGCGATAGTCTTCTGGCTCGTGTGGAACGCTGAAAAATCCATTCTCGAAGTCGAGAACTTCATCGAGGCCATTACCATGAGCGCGCAAACCGCGCTGCGCGAATCCATCGGCCGTCACGAACTCGCACAAATGATCACCGAGCGCGAAATGATGGGCCGCGAACTGCAGCGCATCCTCGACGAAAAGACCAATCCCTGGGGCATTACCGTGCAATCGGTCGAGATTCGCGACGTGAAAATTCCCGCCGGCCTCGAAGACGCCATGTCGCGCCAGGCCCAAGCCCAGCGCGAACGTCAGGCGAGAATTATTCTCGGCCAGGCCGAACAAGAAATCTCCAACAGCTTCGTGCAGGCCGCAACCGCATACGCCGAAAATCCCGTGGCCTTGCACTTGCGCGCCATGAACATGCTCTACGAAGCCGTCAAAGAAAAAGGTGCAATGGTGATCGTGCCTTCGACCGCGGTCGAGACCATGGGCCTCGGCGGCACGTTAGCCACCGCCTCGCTCGGCGGCGCCAAACCTTAGCCACTCAGTCGACATACAACTTCCATAACGTCCGAAAGGAGCACCAATATGAGCTACATGCGATTCGTGTGTCTACTAGCTACAACTTTAACCACAGCCGCCGTGCTGATGGCCGTCGCGCAATCCCCAGCCCTGCAGCGCGGCGTCAGCGTGCAGATGGCCGTCACCAACAACGCCGCGCCCATGCCCGAGGCGGATAACAACGATGCCTGGATCGTGACCGTCGACGCTGATGGCAACGTCTACTTCGGAATCGATCCGTTCACTCCGTCGGAATTGGCGGAGAAGATGAAGACCATCCCCCGCCGCCGCGATCAGAAGCTTTACATCAAGGCCGACGCCCGCGCGCCGTTCAGCAGCGTGCAGCAGGTTCTAAACGCAGCGCGTGTGGATTTTTTCGATGACGTGGTCCTTCTGACAGCACAACCGGAAGCCGCGCATACAGGCACAATCGTGGCGCCGAAGGGACTCGACGTTTGGATCGGAAACGAGGCGGCATCGAATTTCGTCGCCGTGCAGATCGGCGGGGACCGGGGATCGGGCACGCTGAAGGTCGGCAACAAAACAGTTGCTCCTTCAGCGCTGCAAGGCCAGCTGGCCCAACTCTTCGACAATCGCGCCGGGCGGATCGTTCTTCTGAAAGCATCCAGCCAGGTGGCATTTGCGCAACTAGTCCAGGCGATCGATGCGTCTCAGGGCGCGGGCGCCAGTCGCGTCACGGTCATTGTCTCGGGAGAAGTCTAAGCCGGGTGCCCCATTTCTCGCGCGCCCTTTGCGCGAGAAGTGGGGTTTTCCAATTCATCATCGCCGAGTGAGTCGCTCACCACACGTGACAAGCATTCTCCGCCACCATCGGTTGCCCTGCCTTGCAGCCCCATGCCTTCTGAAACTCCGGCATATTCTGCACCACGCCGTCCACACGATACTTCCCCGGCGAATGCGAATTAGTGCTGACCTGCATGCGCAAAAATTCCGGCCGCTGCTTCTCACACCACACCCGCCCGAATCCCAGGAAGAATCGTTGTTCCGGCGTAAAGCCGTCGATGCTCTGCCCTTCCTTCCCGGTTTTATCTTCCGCAATCAGCCGCTCCAGCGCCGCCAGCGCGATGCGCGCCCCGCCGTTGTCAGCCGTGTTTTCTCCCAGAGTCAAACGCCCATTCAGCTTCATGTTGTCGACAGCGGTGAAACCGGAATATTCATCAGCCACACAACTCACGCGCTTCTCAAATTCTTTCCCATCCTGCTCCGTCCACCAGTCGCGCAGGTTTCCCGTTGGATCGAACTTGCGCCCCTGATCGTCAAACCCGTGCGTGAGTTCATGTCCAATCACCAACCCGATGCCTCCAAAATTAATCGCATCATCCATGGTCTTATCAAAAAAAGGAGGCTGCAGAATGCCGGCCGGAAAAACAATCTCATTCAATGACCCGCTGTAGTACGCGTTCACCGTCGGCGGAGTCATACCCCACTCCTTGCGGTCGAGGGGCTTATCGATCTTCGCAATCTGCCGTTTCGATTCAAATTCGGTGGCCCGCCGCACATTTCCCAGCAGATCGTCGCTCTTGATCGTGACCGAACTGTAGTCGCGATAAACGTCAGGATATCCGATCTTATTGCGGATCGCCTGCAACTTCACCTTCGCCTGCTTCTTGGTCTCGTCCGTCATCCACGAAAGACTCTGAATGTCGTTATCCAGAGAGGTTTCCAGCATGTCGACCATCTTCAGCATGCGCTGCTTGCCCTCTGCCCCGAAAGTCGCCTCAACGTAGCGTTGCCCCAGAGCCTCGCCCATTGATCCATCCACCAGAGTGACGCAGCGCTTCCAGCGGTCCTGAATCTGCTTCTGCCCGGTCAGGGCCTGCCGCATCTTGAAATCAGCCTCCACAAATGGCTGCGAGAGCCACGGAGCAGCCGCGCGCAGCACATGCCAACTCACATAGGTCTTGAGTGAATCCAAAGGCAGCGTCGCGACGACGCCATTCACCTCCTTGAAGAAATCAGGATTGGTGACATTCAACGAAGTAAAGCCCGGCGCGCCCACCGCGGCGAAATAACGATTGAGGTAGAAATCCGGCGCCAGGGCAACCGCTTCCTCCCGCGTCATCTTATGATCGCGATTTTTCGGATCCCTCGTCTTGGTGCGGTCCATCGAGTCCGCCGCCAGCAGCGTTTCCACCACAAGGACAGTTTGCGCTGAAGCGGCCGCCTGCTGCGGAGTCAGGCCGGCGAGAGTAAATACCTGCGTGGCAAATTCAGTCAGATGTTTCCGCATCTCGACTTTATCGGGATCGTCCTTGACGTAGTAATCACGGTCGGGCAGCGATAACCCGCCCTGATTGATATACGCAATCACCTGGTCGGCATTGTGAAGATCAGAATTCGCAGAAAAACTGAACAAAGACGTTCCCCCGACCAGATGCAAGTGTCCGATCTCTTCGATCAGCGCGGCCTTGTCTTTCACTGCCGCAATCCGGTCCAGTTCCGGTTTGATCGGCGCGATCCCCTTCGCGTCGACGGCCTTCTCATCCATGCACGACCCGTACAAGTCGCCGATCTTCTGATCGATGGCATTGCGCGCGCTCCCACCCGCCGCGGCCTTCTCCAGAATTCCCCGCTCAATGGCCAGGTTGCCCTCCTGGAGCTCCGAAAAACTCTGCCATGACGGCCGATCCGCCGGAATCTCCGAATTCTTGATCCAGTTACCGCACGCGTACTGAAAAAAGTCCACGCACGGATCAATACTCTTATCGATGTTGTCGAGACTGAAACCGGCGCCGGGCTTGGCGGAAGAGGCGGACTGCGAAAAACTGGCAGCTATCGCGAGCAACAAAAATGCCGGCACAAGACGGAACGCGCGCATGCGAGATTTCTCCTTTGATCCAGTGAGGAATAGCGATTGCGATTCTATGCTCTACGATTCGCCACGATCAAGAAGCCCCCCGCGAGAAGCATTGCGAAACACGTTTTGTTTCGGGCTGATCCGATGAATACTCCCTGGGACGAACCAATGCCGACGGCCCCGCTTGTCAGAGTTTGCGCCTCTGTAAAGAGCGGGGCCATCTTTGTCAACATCTCGCAAAACACTTCTAACTGGCTTTGCGCCGTTCAATGCCCTCACGTTTAGAGGATCGCTCTCCTGAACCTTTTTTCGCGTCGTCCACCTTCACATTATCGATCGACGATTGCAGCACCTCCTCGCGCCGCTGCCGCAGTGAATCTTCAAACGCGCTCCATCGCAGCGTTGGCCCCGCCGGGGTCACTTCCATGGTCGCTTCCGAGCGAACGGGCTCGACCTCCGTTTCCGCGTCCAGTTCCGCGGCATCCTCTTCGCTCGACGGAATCGTTCCTGCGCCCGCTCCCACCTGTTGCCTGGTCGTGGGCGTGACGTTGCGGTCGGTCGCCTCGCGATGCATGACCGGTTTCTCTACCCATTTCGAACGATAGCGTTGTTCATAGTCTGCCCACTTCTCTTCCGAAGTCAGCGCCGTTCCGTCGTAAGGTGGAAAGCTTTCAATTTGTTCTTTCGTCAGATCCACTAAAAAATCATTCTCATGTTGCAGCGACGGCCGGATTTCCTGCGGCGGAACAATAAACCTCTTGCTCGACAGCCATCCCCCGGTATCCACCACGACGAACACGATCGCGCCGGTCGCTTCATCGAAAATAACGTCGTCAATCTCTCCCAGCTTTTGGTCGCCCGGGCCATACATCTTCGCGCCGCGAATATCAAGCGCAGCCTCCTGCGTGTCAGAAAAACGATAATCCCCTAACGTGCCATATCGCGCCATGATTCCCTCCGGAACAAGGTCAGTCCTGAAAATTTCGATCTCAGGCAACGTTAAGATGCAGAAAGACCCGCTGGGTTTGGCACTCGAAAAGAGGGTTGGCCTTCGAAAGCCGCTCTGTGATCTTCCTCACTAACCTCGCGCATCCGTCGATCATCTATACGCTGTAGCACCCACCCACGGACCCCATCCGCTCAGCCTTCGGACGCGGTTATAATCGGATTCATCGAAAAAAGAGGCGTCCGATCATGACTTCCATCAGCGGCAACGGTAATGGCACCAACGGCAACGGCAGCAACGGTTACAGCGTCCCCCAACCACGCGCAGAGTGGCTGGCCCGCCGCAAGAAAGAAAACTCGAGTGGCAACTTCTCGCAGATGCACTATGCGCGCCAGGGCGTCATCACCGAAGAAATGTCCTTCATCGCCCACAAAGAAAAGCTGACGCCCGACCTCGTCCGCGACGAAGTAGCCCGCGGACGCATGATCATCCCCGCCAACATAAACCATCCCGAGCTCGAGCCCATGGCCATCGGCGTGGCCAGCCTCTGCAAAATCAACGCCAACATCGGCAACTCCGCCGTCACCTCAGAAATAAAAGAGGAACTCAAAAAGCTCCACACCGCCGTCCACTACGGCGCCGACACGGTGATGGATCTCTCCACCGGCGGCAACATCCACGAAATTCGCGAAGCCATCCTTCGTCACTCGCCCGTGCCCATAGGCACCGTCCCAATCTATGAAGCCATCGCCCGCGTGAAACGCGTCGAAGACCTCAACGCAGAAGTGATGCTCGAAGTCATTGAAGAACAAGCCCAGCAGGGCGTGGACTACATGACCATCCACGCCGGCGTGTTAATCCAGTATCTCCCGCTGATTTCGAAACGCATCACCGGCATCGTCAGCCGCGGCGGCGCCATCCTCGCCCAGTGGATGGCCTACAACCACAAACAGAATTTCCTCTACGAACACTTCGACGACATCGTCAAGATTTTCAAGAAATACGACGTCAGCTTCTCCCTCGGCGACGGCCTCCGCCCCGGCTGCGTAGCCGACGCCAGCGACGAAGCCCAATTCGCCGAACTCAAAACTCTGGGCGAACTAACAAAGAAAGCTTGGGCAGAAGATGTCCAAGTCATGATCGAAGGCCCCGGCCACGTCTCCATGGACAAGATTAAAGAACAGGTCGAGAAAGAAGTTGAGATGTGTCACGAGGCCCCGTTCTACACCCTAGGCCCGCTGGTCACCGACATCGCCCCCGGCTACGACCACATCACCAGCGCCATCGGCGCAGCCATGATCGGATGGTACGGCGCCGCCATGCTCTGCTACGTCACACCCAAAGAGCACTTAGGATTGCCCAACGAAAAAGACGTGAAAGACGGCATCATCGCCTACAAAATCTCCGCCCACGCCGCCGACATCGCCCGCCAACGCCCCGGCGCCCGCGACCGCGACGACGCCCTCAGCTACGCCAGATACAAATTCGACTGGGAAAAACAATTCGCCCTTTCCCTCGATCCGGAAACCGCCCGCGCCATGCACGACGAAACCCTCCCCGACGACTACTACAAAGAAGCCGCCTTCTGCTCCATGTGCGGCCCGAAATTCTGCTCGATGAACTATTCGTCCAAGGTCGACGAGTACAACAAACAAGTCCACGGCATCGAGAAGAAAGACTATTCAGAGTTAGTAGATAAGTTAGTCTCGCTGAAGTAGTCGAGAAACGTGGAAGAGCGGCCCTTCAGGGCCGCGTCAGTCGCCAACAAAATGGGACATGTCGGGACAGCCGCTCTCGGCTGCCCAGCCGAGTCCAACATCCTGCTACTTGTCTACTTAACCGCACGCGGAGCATCATAGCCAGATGCAAACTGAATTCAAGAAGGCTGTGATCCCAGACGACATCCCGCGCCTCCGCGCCTTTGACCGTAAGGTCTTTCCGAAAGCCGATCTGTTCGGGACAAAAGAATGGAGGGAATACGAGTCCTACTGGATGACCATCGCCGGCGTCGCGGTCGGGTGCTGTGCGTTTCAACTCAACGTAGATTTTCAGGATGATCTTCGCGACGACGACATCAATCCGCCCATGAAAGCATCGCTATATATCACGACCACTGGGATTTTACCGACGTTTCAGCATAGCGGGTTTGGGCGGCTGCTAAAATGCTGGCAAATTGCGTACGCAAAGCATAACGGGTTTAATAGGATCGTCACGAATACAAGGAAGCGTAACAGGGCGATGATCAGCATGAATCGAAAGTTCGGGTTTCGAATCATTCGCACAACTCCACGTTATTACTCGGGTCCAACCGACGCAACGGTCGTGATGGAGCTTAGCCTGTAACGCCTAACAGAGGACCTGAACTCCGCATCCTAGACGGGCGGCTGGTACGATTGAAGGTCCAACGTCTGTCCCTCCCCTAAGGAGCACCAAGTCAGTTGAAAACGACTCGTGCATATCCGTCAGAAAATGAGAGGTTTGAGGATCTTCCGGGCTTCCTCGCGACAGTTCGAGAACTGCGACCGAGATGGCGAAAGCTAAGAACCCTTACCCAAAGTGACAGCCGGGTGGCCCATCCTTTCGCGCTCTCCGCGAAAGGGTGGGAAACCCCCGAACGTGGCCACGAAGAGGGGGTAGCCTTTTAGAATTCCGGCAGTCCAAACTTTTCCACAACCCTCCACAAAAATAATTCCACTTCTTGTGACGTACAACCTTGACTGAGCATACAGAAAGCGCAAACTGACAGTGTGCGCGACGTCTCTTACGAGCCAATAGAAAAACGGCGCCGCGTCTGCCCGCCGAAACTGACTCCTAAGTCTTTATTTCGGAATATTTTGCGAGCAAGAGCTTTGCTCTCAATATTTTACGGGAAGGAGACTAGATCAAAGATCAACAAGTCAAGCGAAATCAATAGTTTGGCGCTATCAGTAAAAAAAATGTGATATGCCGTTGCACTATCCCGCGAACTGAAACGGATTAAACGCTGCCCTCTGAAACGGGAAGGGCTTCGAACCCTACTTCCGTTCCAAGCTGATATCACCCACCCCGACGTGCGCCCGCAGTTCGTACTTGCCGTCGCCGTGATACTTCAGCGTCTTGCCCAGCCAGCCTTTGGTTTCGCCGTCGTAGCCGTCGCTGTTCACGTCGCCGATGCCGGTACTAGCGTTCACCAGCCGATATCCCGCACGACCGTTGGCCACGCGGATGTCGCCGACGCCGAGGCTCAAATCCTTGTCGCCCTCAACATCCTCCACGGTCACGTCGCCCACTTTGTCGTGCACATCAAGATTCGTGTTCTGGGGCACGACCAGTTCGACGTCAATCGATGTATTCGAAGTGGAGGGCACATGAAATTCGATCGTGGCATCGCTACCGTGCACGTCGAAATCCACGCTGGCTTCCTTGACGTTCCTCTCGCGATGCGACTTTACCGTGTAGCGCAGGCTGATCTTGCTGGTGTCGCCACGCTTGATGTGCAGATCGCCCACACTGAGCCGCACATGGACGAAGCCGCCGGCGGCAAACTCACGAGCGTCGCTGTGCGTCTCTTCATAGTCCCAATCGTGATTCGAGCCACTGGCGGCCAACAGAGGAGCCGCGCTAAACGGAACCACCAACAGACACGCCAGAACTGCCTTGTGCAGCGGATGCAGACGGGCAACAGAACTTACAGGCATGAAGCACCTCTCGGGCGCGAACGCGCCTGCTGGTGGTACGCGGACTTGGTTGATTCGGTTCCCGGAGATTTGAGGCACTGCCTGCACTGGCGGGGCAAGCCTGGCCTGAGCGAAGTCGAAGGGAGTGACGGTCCGACACAAGCCACGCTAGTTTCGGAAGTCAGCCATTCCGTTCCACACCAGTTGGACCGCGATGGCGAGAATCAGGAAGCCGAAAATCTTGTTGATCGCGCCCACCGCGCTGGGGCCCAGACGCCGCACCAGCGGCCCGCCCATCCAGAAAAACAGGGTCACGCTCAATGCAATCGCAGCCACGCCAATGATCATGCCGACGTACGCCGCACCGTTGTCCACATGCGCGGCCAGCCCCATGACAACCCCGATCGCGCCCGGCCCCGACATGAGAGGCATGGCCAGCGGAGTCAGCGAGATGTCTTCTTTGCTTTCGGCCTCGTGGCTTTCAGCGGGGGTGATGCGCGAAGTCGAGGTCACCATGCCCCATGCGGTGTTGGCCACGATCAGTCCTCCGGCAATCTTGATCACCGGCAGCGAGATGCCGAAAAACTGCAGCACGAACCGTCCGAAGAAAAGAAACGTAACCAGAATCAGAAACACCCACACTCCGGTTTTGACAGCGGTGCGGTTGCGGTCGCGTTCCGTCCACGACGAAGTCATGCTGAAGAAAATTGGAATACCGCCGAAGGGATCGACAATCGGAAACAGCGCCAGAAACGTGGCCGCCGCCGAAGCCGGCAAAGTGCGGAGGAACTGTCCGAGGACGTGGGCGGAGTTCATGATCTAGCGGGATCCTTCCAGCGTTTTCGCGGCGCGCTCCAGTGCGGCCGCGAGCGTCGCCAACTGCTGGCGCGCCCGATCGCTGTCGCCCTTGTCCAAAGCCTCATTCACGCCGGGAATCACCACCGCCGCGTAGCCCGTATATTCGCCCGGCGCATAAATCGCGTGGCGAAACCAAGGGCGATGCGGCAGACCTTGCGGCGAGAGCAGCGCCCGTTCAGTCCCGCGCAGAGCCTGGTTGAGCCGCCCCGCGTCCTGCAGCGGACTCTTCTGTTTCACCAGCATCTTCACGCCAGCGGACAAAAAGTGGCGAGCCGCTGCATTCACCGCGCTGAAATCGAGCACGTGGTTACCGAATTTATCCTCGGCCCGCTTCCTCGCTGTTTCCAGATACACGGCGATCTCTTTGCCATACTCCTCGTAGTCGTAGGGCAGGACGTCGGCGTCGGCCATGCGCACGGCTTCCAATCCAAACACGCGCGCCATTTCCTGTTCGTAAACGAACTCAGGATCGGCAAACTTTCGGAACCACGCAAAATTGTCGAAGGCCGAATGGTAAACGCCATAAGGCCCGCTCGAACTCATGTCGGTCGAGGGCACTCCCAAATGATGCAGGAACGCGGTGTAGTCGGAACCACTGCCCAGGTCGCCAACCGGCACGTCGCCCTTCACCTGCGCGACGGGAAGCCGGCGACTGTCCGACAAGGTCTCCCCAGGAGACTGCTGCGAAGACGCGTCCGGTTGCCCGGCCTTCCGCCACTCCTCGTAAACGGTGCCGCCTTTCGGGCTGGGCACGACTTTTGTGATGTCGCGCAGAAATTGTTTGAGACTCGGCACCGCCGAGGCTCCGAACCTTGATCCTGAAACACCAACATCGATATTGAAATACGCGGCTGCGTTCGCCAGTTCCGGCTCGTGCTGTTCCACCCACTCGGTCGAGCCGATCAGGCCTTCTTCTTCGCCGTCCCAACTGGCGAAGATCAACGTGCGCTTCGGCCGCCAGCCCGACTTCATCAAGTCTCCGACGCCGTGCACGGCCTCGAGCATCGCCGCCGTACCACTGTTGGGATCGGCTGCACCGTAGACCCACGCATCGCGATGGTTGCCCGCGACCACCCACTCATCGGGCAAGTCACTGCCGCGCACCCGGCCGATCACATCCCACAAGGTGCGGAACTGGTAGTCCTGCTTGAGATGCATTTTCAGCTTCGACGGCCCGGGACCGACGTGATAGGTGAACGGCAACGAGCCCTGCCACTCGCGCGGCGTATCCGGTCCGCCCAGGTGCTGCAGAATGGGCCACGCATCGTGATACGACAACGGCGTGACCGGAATCTTTGGCATCTGCCTTGATTGTTGCGGAGAGATGCGCTGCGACTCCGGCAGCGACAAGACCGACGCGACGCCTGGGGTGGTCGGATCTCCGGGAAACTCGAACATGAATCCCACCGACCCGCGTTCCACGCCGGTGTCTGGCCGCCACGGCCCTTCCGGATATTTATCGCCGCGGCGCCAGCCGTCGTCTGCTGGATCGGAGTAGATGATCACGCCCGCCGCGCCGTGTTCCTGCGCCACGAGAACTTTGACTCCGCGGAAATTCTGCCCGTAACGCACCAGCACGATTTTGCCGCGCACATCGACTTTGAGACGCTCGAGTTTCTCGAAATCCTCGGGACTGCCGTAGTTCGCGTAGACGACTTCGCCCTCGGCATCGCCCGACGGCGACATGCCATTGAATGGCACAACCACGCGGGGATCGTCCTGATACGCATCGTGATCGACGTGCTCGCGCGTGGGGCCGTGCATTTCTACTCCGGCGGGCGCAACCAGATCGACGCTGATTTCCGAAGGATAGTTCATCCAGACTTTGTATTCGACGATCTGAGTTTCGAGGCCGGCGGCACGGAATTTCTCCGCAACATATTCGGCAGTCGCTTTGTCTTCGATAGTACCCGCCATGTGCGGAACCTTGGTGAGAATGCGCAGATGCTCTTCCGCCAGCTTGGAGTCGGGTACGCCCAGGAATCGAGATTCCACAGCCTGCTCGGCGGCCGCGTCGCGAAAGCCGAAGATGGATGAATTCGACGATCCAGGCGGCGTCCCGGCAACGTTGGACGTTGGCGCAAGTAAAATGGAGGAAGACAATAATGCGGCTGAGAGAAGTCTCATCGATACCCTAATGTGAAAGGTAGTAAGGTAGCACAGGAGCAGTCAGGCTTCACGCTTGGAGTGCAATGAAAAGCAAATTGAAGCCTCTCAAAGTCACGGCAAAGGCCGACGGCGGAGTCCACGATGTCAGCGTAAATCATGACCGCTATCTGGCGGAATTTACGTACGCCCGCAAGCTCAGACCGAACGCTAGTTTCCTGCACCGTCCCCAAGATTTCGGGCGAAGTCAACTCGGCCAGCCGCGACGAGCGGCGCGGGCTCCTCAGCATGCGCAAACTGCGGCACAACGCGCCGCGCGCTGAAGGCCAGGCGGCTTTGCGGGCGCTGCTACCATGTCCAGCTAAAGCTCGACGAAGCTGATGAGCAGGTTGCCCAAGGCTTCCTAACCGGATACAAGAAGGAGTGTCAACGTCGACTGAATAACCTTCGAATGCTCGAAGAAAAGCGCAACGGCCCGATTTCAGGCCTCGACGTAGAGCACCAGTTGATCTGGCTGGCAAGGCGGGAGTCAAGAGGAACAAACTACATCTGTTCCGTGGTATCGCGACTCTGCTGAATGATCACTTCCAGCCCGAGCAGAAACGCTTGTTGTTTTGTCTTCTCAGCGAGATTGAGGAAAACACTCCGTGGCCAGGAATCGATTGGCATTGGGTCGTCTCCGGGTGACGTGAAGATTGACCTGAGGGGCAAGATCACCGCACCTGCCCGGTTCCGACAATCTCGTACTTCGACGACGTGAGTTCTGCCAGGGCGAAGGGGCCGCGGCAGTGGAGCTTCTGGGTGCTGATGCCCATCTCGGCGCCGAAGCCGAATTCCGCGCCGTCGGTGAAGCGGGTCGACGCGTTCCAGTAGACGGCGGCCGAATCGACGCCGCGTAGAAACTTGCGCGCGTTCGCTTCGTCGCGAGTCACGATGGAATCGCTGTGCTTCGTTGAATAGCGATTGATGTGAACGATGGCATCGACGACATCTGCGACGACTCTCACAGCCATGCACAGGCGCAGATACTCTTCGTACCAGTCCTGCTCGGCCGCGGGCGCAACGTGTAATCCACCAGCCAGTGTGCGGGCTTTGCCATCGCCGCGGACTTCGACGCCGGCTTCGATCAATTTCTTCACGATGCGCGGTATATATTCTGCCGCCACGCGTTCGTGTACCAGCAGTTTTTCTGCGGCGTTGCACACTGATGGACGCTGCGTCTTCGCATTGATGACGATGCGGTCGGCCATGTCGAAGTCGGCCGACTCGTCGACAAAGATGTGGCAGTTTCCGGCTCCGGTTTCGATCACGGGAACAGATGAATTCTCGGTAACAAAAGTGATAAGCCCCGCGCCGCCGCGCGGAATGATCACGTCGACCAGCCCCCGAGCCTTGATGAGTTCCTGCACGGATTGCCGGGTGCTCGAATCGAGCAGTTCGATGGCACCCTCGGGCACGCCACCGACGCCGGTCATGATCTCCGCCAATCGCTGGTTGCTCTGGCTGGCTTCCTTGCCGCCACGCAAAACAATGGCGTTTCCAGTTTTGAGCGCCAGCACCGCGGTGTCGACCGTGACGTTCGGCCGTGACTCGTAAATAATTCCGATCACGCCGAGTGGAACACGGACTTTTCGAATGTGCAGGCCGTTCGACTTGGTCCATTCCGCTAGAGTTTCGCCGATGGGATCGGCTAGCGCGGCGACTTCGCGCACTCCGCGCGCCATTTCTCTGACTCGCGACGAAGTGAGCAGGAGGCGGTCGCGCATGGCGCCATCGAGGCCGGAGCTTTCTACGTCCTCGCGGTTGGCGGCCAGGATGCTCTTCTCGTTCACTTCGAGCGCTTCGGCGATTGCTAGCAGGATTACATCTTTTTCAGCCGTAGAGAACGAGGCCAATTGCACCGATGCAGCGCGGGCCCGCAACAACTTTTCCTGAGTCGAAGCGGCGGAGGTGAGACTGGCTGCCATTTCTTATCTGTCTTTCTTTACTAGCCTTTGCTTATTTATTCTCTGTTGATTCATTCTCTGCGGCGGAAAGTAGGTTCCGATTTTTCGTTCTATCCCGGCCAGGATGGCCTGGGGATGCCGCCCGTTCACGATGGCGACGTGAACTCCGCCATCGCTCGCCAGCTTGGCGGCGCGCAGTTTCGATATCATGCCACCGCGTCCCAGCGAACTCTTGCCGTCGCAAAGGGCTTCAATCGCAGGCGTGAGTTTGCGAACCACGCGCTGCAGACGCGGATTCTTGCTGCCGTTCGGAATCATAAGTCCGTCGACATTGGTCAGCAGCAGCAGCCAGTCCGCTTTGACAGCTGTGGCGAGCAGTGAACTCAATTCGTCGTTGTCGCCGAAGGCTCCTTCCAGTTCGCGCACTGAGACGCTGTCATTCTCGTTCACGATCGGCACGACGCCCAGGGCCAGCAACTCGCCTAGCGCGTTCTGCAAGTTGCGGTAGCGCACCGGAGAAGTGAAGTCGTCGCTCGAGAGCAGCAGTTGCGCAACCACTTTTTTTCCGAAAAAAAGGCGCTCATAAGTATGCATCAGCTTGCTCTGGCCGACGGCGGCGCAGGCCTGCATCTGCGGAACATCGCCGGGAGGCTTTTTGAGCGAGAGTCCCGACATTCCCGCGGCAATAGCGCCCGAAGTCACGATCAGGTATTCATTCTGCGAGAGGTCGAACTGATCGACCATCCCGCGCAGCAGATTTATGTCGATCTGCCCTCCGGGAGCGATGAGGCTGGTGCCGACTTTGATCACCACGCGCATATTTGGATAGGCTGTGAACGGAGGCGAATTCCTTTGCTCGACCGCCGCGAAATCCAGCCTGGAGAATCGGGCAAATAGATTCGATCGACCCAGGCAAGAAGGGACAACATCTCTATCCTGCCGTTAGAATGAATTTCTGGCAAGGTGAAAACTTGCCGGAGTACATTCCATATGCCCGCTTCGAACGCTACCAGCCGCTTTTCCGATCGCGTCGAAAACTATGTCCGCTATCGGCCGGGCTATCCGGCGGAAGCGTTGCAGATTCTGAAGACGGAATGCGGGCTGGCGACGCATCATGCCGTTGCCGACATTGCCTCGGGCACAGGAATTTGGACGCGCACGCTGCTGGAGAATGAAAATTCTGTTTTCGCAGTCGAACCCAACACTGAGATGCGCCAGGCCGGGGAGCGCTTGCTGGCGGGATTTTCGAAGTTCACCAGCATCGCGGGAACCGCGGAAACGACTACGCTGGCCGACGCGAGCGTCGATTTTGTGACTGCTGCGCAGGCGGCGCACTGGTTCGAGCGTGAGCGAGCGCGGCAGGAGTTCGTCCGCATCCTGAAACCCGGGGGATGGCTCGTGCTTTTGTGGAACGAACGGCTCACCGACTCGACGCCGTTTTTGCGCGATTACGAACAACTCCTGCTGAACTACGGCACGGACTACGCAGATGTGCGGCATGAGAAAACTACCGACGAGGTGAATCGGTTCTTCGATCCGCTGCCGTTTCAGGAACGCGCGTTTCCCATGCGGCAGGAGTTCGACTACGCTGGAATCGAGGGCCGCCTGCTGTCATCTTCGTACGCGCCGGGGCGGGAGCATCCGCAGTACGCGCCGATGCTGCGGGAGTTGCGGCAGATCTTCGACGCGCACAAAGTTGGCGGGCGCGCGACCTTCGACTACAAGACGCGCGTGTACTTTGGGCGACTGAAGTAACCGGAGAATAAGGTGTCCGACGAAAAATCGTTTCACATGACGCCCGACGAATTCCGTCGGCACGGGCACGCCGTGATTGACTGGATCGCCGACTATCAAGCGCGGGTCGAATCGTTTCCGGTGCTGTCGCAGGTGAAACCGGGAGAGATTCGAGCATCGCTGCCGGCGAATCCTCCGGCACAGGGGGAACCTTTCGACGACCTTCTGAAAGATGCGGAGGACCTGATTCTGCCCGGCATCACCCACTGGCAGTCGCCCAATTTTTTCGCATACTTTCCATGCAACGCATCGGGCCCGGGAATTCTTGGCGATCTTCTTTCTTCCGGGCTGGGCGTGCAGGGGATGTTGTGGTCGACGAGCCCGGCTTGCACCGAACTCGAAACTCATGTGATGGACTGGCTTGTGGCGATGCTTGGGCTGCCGGAAACATTTCTGTCGTCTAAGACGGGCGGCGGCGTGATTCAAGACACGGCATCGAGCGCTGCGCTCTGCGCCCTGCTGGCTGCGCGCGAGCGCGCCACCAATTACGCCAGCAACAAGAGAGGATGCGATGGACGGCTCGTGGCGTACGCTTCGACGCAGACTCATTCCTCGCTGCAGAAGGCGGTGATGATTGCGGGCATCGGCGTCGATAATTTGCGGTTGATCGAAGTCGACGAAAATCTCGCGATGAAGCCTGAAGCGTTGGCTCGACAAATTGACGCCGACCTGCGCGCCGGGCTTACTCCCTGTTTCGTGTGCGCGACGGTGGGAACTACCTCTTCGAACGCGATGGATCCCATCGCTGCGATTGGCGAAGTCTGCCGCGAGCACAGGCTTTGGTTGCACGTGGACGCGGCCATGTCGGGCACGGCCATGTTATGCCCGGAATTCCGCCACCTGCAAAACGGCGTTGAATTCGCCGACAGCTACAACTTCAATCCGCATAAATGGATGTTTACGAGCTTCGACTGCAACTGCTTTTGGGTGGCAGACCGCAAGGCGCTGATTCAGACTTTGAGCATTTTGCCCGAATACTTGCGCAACCAGGCGACGGAGTCGGGCGCGGTGATCGACTATCGCGACTGGCACATTCAACTGGGACGCCGCTTCCGCTCGCTGAAGCTGTGGTTCGTGATCCGCCATTATGGCGTCGAGGGCTTGCAGCACCACATTCGCCAGCACGTGCGCCTCGCGCAGCAGTTCGCCGACTGGGTGCGAGTCGACGATCGCTTCGAATTGGCCGCGCCCGCCCCGTTGAACCTGGTGTGCTTCCGCCACCGGGCCGGAGACGCAGCGAACCAGACCATCATGGATCGCCTGAACGGCAGCGGAGATTTATTCCTCACGCACACCAAACTGAATGGAAAACTCACACTGCGCATGTGCGTAGGCCAGACTCACACACAAACGCGACACGTTGAGAACGCGTGGAAGCGGATTGAGCAAGAGGCAGGAAAGCTCTAGGGACTCGCAGCGGTCACGGAACGGTGAACTTAGCCTCAGTCAGCTGGCATCGGTGCCGGGGGCGCCAGGGCTGGATTGCTGTTCGTGCTAACGTTCTCGCTTGCCGGCTCGGCTGCCGGCATTTGTATCCACTTGCGCACTTCTGGCAAGGCCTTGCGCATGGCCACTTCCCCGCTGCGAATCAAGTCGTCGGCGCGTTTGAAATCGTCGTAGCCAAATCCGGCAACGTCAGGTTCGACGACCAGGTCGGCTGACTCTTTCCACAAACTCGACATGGCATCCTGCGCTATGGCGAAGGATTGTCCGATCACGTCAAACAAATGCCGCGGCGCTCCGCCGTTCGACCACGTACCTTTCAAATGCACCGCCAGCACGCGATCGGCGCCCATTTCTCGCACGGGCCGGGTAGGCACTGGATGCGACAGCATGCCGTCGACCAGGTAGCGTCCGCGAATCTCCACCGGCAGGAACATTCCGGGATAGGCGCAACTGGCGCGCACCGGATCGACGATCGAACCGGAGTGAAAGACGACGCCTTCGCCCGTATTGAAGTCGGTCGCAGTCACACCGAGAGGAATGCGGAGCTCTTCAAAGGTCTTGCACTTCAAGGTGCGGGTGAGGAACGAAATCATGCGGTCGTTCGAGGCAAAGCCGTAGCGCGAGAGCGTCCAGCGCGCAAAGGTCGTGAAGCGAGTGTGCAGCGCCACTTCCCGCATTTCTGCCAGCGAGAGTCCGCTGCAGTAGCAGGCGCCGATTAGCGCGCCCACGCTGGTCCCGGCGACCATACGTACCGGGATGCCCTCTTCTTCGAGGACCTTGAGGACTCCGATATGAGCGATGCCGCGGGCGAAGCCGCCGCCCAGGGCCACGCCAATGGCGGGAATCCGGGACGCGGGGGCCGGGACAGTCTTGCGGGAAAGTTCCCGGCCAAAAGCCTGCACCGACCGAATAATCTTGCCCAGACTCTTCACAGCCAACCTCACATCTCCGGCTCGAGCAGCCGGAACTCCCACATTGTGTAAGATGCCACAGCCGCCCCGAAGGGTGTAGGGCACATCGGTGCTATGGGATATTACGTTGGAGAAGGGCGGGGGCCGCGACGGTAATGGTTACCGTAAGACTCGCTTTTTAGAGACCAGGAGCGTGACGAAACTCCTGTATTCCTGCTAACTTGCGAACAGTATGGTTCGCGAGATTTCATCCGGCGGGGTGGTCGTCAGGCACCGGGACGGTACGTGGTGGATGGCGGCGATTGAGTTGCCCTCCAGTACTCCGGCCGCCGTTGCCACGCCCCGGCAGCGCGCGGTCAGCCCTAAAGCGAAGGCTGTGCTTTGCCTGCCCAAGGGATTGATTGACCCCGGTGAGAAGCCGCTCGAAGCGGCGTTGCGCGAAGTCCGAGAAGAAACTGGCGTCACTGCCACTCCTGTCGTCAAACTCGGCGACAGCAAGTATGTCTACGTTCGCAGCTGGGGGGACGGCGAGCGCGTGTTCAAGATCGTAAGCTTCTATCTGCTGCGCTACGAGTCGGGACGCATTGACAACCTCACTGACGCGATGCGCGTCGAGGTCGCCCGCGCACTTTGGATGCGCCTCGAAGACGCGCCCAAACTGCTGGCGTATCGAGGTGAAAAACAAATGGCCCGGAAAGCGCTGGAATATGTCGAATCGCACCCGGACCTGTGATTCTTTAGCGCAACATTCTCCGGCGCTAGATAAATTCACCTCGCAGCGATTACCATTACAAGTTCACAAAACCGATTCGAACTCCCATGTTCTCTGTGTCGGTAGCCTGCCCTGAGCGCGGTCGAAGAGTGGTGAAGATTTTTGTCTCGAGGCCTGATCGATGAAGCGCATTCATAAAGTCGCCATTCTTGGCGCCGGAACCATGGGTGCGCGCATCGCTGCGCATTTTGCCAATGCCGGCGTTCCCAGCTATCTGCTCGATATTGTTCCTTCCGACGCCGACGGGCCCGCGCGAAATAAGATCGCGGCCGCCGGACTCGACGCTGCAAAAAAGTCCAAGCCCGCCGCGTTCATGGAATCGTCGCTCGCTCGTTTCGTGACCGTGGGCAATTTCGAAGACGACCTGAAGAAGCTTGCCGAGGTCGACTGGATTATTGAAGCGGTGGTCGAGAACCTTGATCTGAAGCGGGCGCTGTTGAAAAAGGTGGAGGCCATCCGCAAACCCGGGACGATTATTACCACCAACACCAGCGGCCTGCCAGTGGGCAAGATAGCTGAAGGATTTTCCGAAGACTTCCGGCGGTCATGGTTTGGCACGCATTTTTTCAATCCGCCACGCTACATGCGCCTGCTCGAACTCATTCCCACGCAAGAAGCCGACCGCGCCCTGATTGATGCCGTCTCGCATTTCTGCGATGTACATCTTGGCAAGGGCGTCGTCATCGCTAAAGATACGCCGAACTTTATCGGCAACCGCATCGGAACTTTTTCGGTGTTGAACGTGATGCGCCTGATGCAGGAAATGGACCTTACTATCGAAGAGGTCGACGCGCTCACGGGACAAGCCGTGGGCTGGCCGCGTTCGGCGACCTTCCGCACCATCGACCTGGTCGGGCTAGACATCCTCGGGCACGTGGTCGGGAACATGGCAGCCAACGTTAAAGATGAGCGGAGCGATCTGCGCCTGCCGGACTTTTTCGCCAAGATGCTGGAACGAAAGTGGCTGGGCGACAAAACGAGGGGCGGCTTCTACAAAAAGATGAAGGGCGGCGAAGGCGGGGAGGCCGAACGCCTCGCGCTCGATTGGAAGACGCTCGAATATCATCCACGGCAGAAGCCCAAATTTCCCGCGCTCGACATGGCGAAGAACATCGACGACACGGGAACGCGCCTGCGCACGCTGCTTGGCCTCGATGGTAACGCTCCGCAGAAAGGCGACAAAGCCGGCGCGTTTCTTTGGGCTGCGCTATCTGACCTATGGACTTATTCGGCGAATCGCGTGCCCGAGATTTCCGACTCTATTGTTGAGATCGACCGCGCCATGCGTCTGGGCTTCAACTGGGAACTGGGCCCCTTCGAACTG
>Ga0210390_10001846_pt1 | contig 19509 bp, 14 predicted proteins | sample IncBWH11OmetaG_FD_161050 | JGI IMG/M metagenome (GOLD analysis project Ga0210390, IMG submission 161050) | Forest soil microbial communities from Barre Woods Harvard Forest LTER site, Petersham, Massachusetts, United States - Inc-BW-H-11-O ... | reverse complement strand
CGCGTACGCTAAGACCAAGTACGTAGCGTCATGCGGTGGATTCGCTCCGATTAACAATCCCGCGATCGTAGTCGCGGTGATTCTGGATTCTGCCGTCGGCTTGCATCAAGGCGGACAGGTTTCAGCGCCCGTATTCCAACGCGTGGCGCAACAGGTGTTGGAATACTTGCACACTCCCCACGATGTGGAACTGCCTCGAAGCCGGCAACTGTTGCTGGCTTCGCAGCAGGTAAAAACGCAGGAACTCGCGGAAGGTTCCCCGGATCACCTGGGAGAGGCCCTCGATGTCGCGGAAATTCCAAGTACAAGTCCAGCGCCGGCACCAGCAAGCACTCTTGCCAATGCGAAGCCAGCATCAGGTGAAAGCCCGATAATCCCAGCGGCGTTGCGACAGCGTGAAACGCCGCCGCCGCCGTCGCTTATAGAAGCAAATCCATCTCTGCCTGCCGTAAACTCCCAGGAAGCTGCGCCAGTTGCTCCCGATCGTCTACCAACCAGCGGCACGGTTGTGCTGGACGTGGAGCAAGGCGGAATCGTTGTGCCGTCCTTCGCGGGTAAGAGCGTACGGGGAGCCATCGAGTTGGCCGAAGACAACAGTCTGGACTTGGATGCTGTCGGCAGCGGGCTCGCACGGGACCAATCTCCTGCAGCGGGATCGCACGTCACGGCAGGATCGCGGATAACAGTGAAGTTCAGCCGCTGAAAATGTTCACGTAGCCCCAGACGCCTCGTCCGGGCAGGTCGGCAGAGCCGCCAGTTTATGCAACCGGGCGCAGACTGACGAGGCCCTGCACCTACGCTCAAGACATTGGATTAGAGTAAGCTCAGAATAGAATTCCCCATGAACTTCCTTCAGCTTCTGCACGGCGCGGAAATCCTCGCCCAGAGCGGTAATCCGAGTATTACCGGATTGGAATATGACTCGCGGCGGGTAAAACCGGGCGATGCGTTTATCGCCGTGCGGGGCGAGGCGAGTGACGGAAACAAGTTCATCGACAAAGCCATCGCAGCGGGCGCGGTAGCCATTGTCAGCGATTCTGCGACTGAGACTCCCCGCGAAGGCGTTGCCTGGGTGCAAGTGGCACACGGGCGCCGGGCGCTAGCTCGACTGAGCGCCAACTTCTATAAGCGTCCTGCCGAGCGTTTGGCCATCACGGGCATCACTGGCACGAACGGAAAAAGCACAACCGCATTTCTAATGGAAGCCATTCTTTCCGCGAGCGGTCGCAAGAGCGCGCTGATGGGGACAATCGAATATCACGTGGCGGGAAAAATCCTGCCTGCACCGCATACCACGCCAGAAGCGCTTGATGTGAACCGCATGCTGGCGGAGGCTTTGGGCAATGGCGCAACCGAGGCAGTCATGGAGGTTTCGTCCCACGCGCTGGCACAGCAGCGTGTCTACGGGATTCCATTCGATGTTGCCGTATTCACCAATTTGACCCGAGACCACCTCGATTATCATCACAATATGGAGGAATATTTCGCGGCGAAGCAGATCCTGTTTGAAGGCTGTGGCACTGATCCGCCGCGCACCGCCGTGCTCAATGCTGAGGATGAGTACGGTCAGAAGCTGGCAAAGATCAGCAAGAAACGTGGGTCTGAGGTTTTAACTTACGGTATTAGGAGTGGCGACCTGCACGCCGATAAGATCGAGATTACGACGCGCGGTACGCGCTTCGACTTGATCATGCCAGAAGAAGTCATTCCCCTTTTTTCGCCACTGATTGGTAAAGTGAACGTGTATAACATCCTCGCTGCAGCGGGCGCAGCCTACGCGCGCGATTGCAAGCCGGATGCGATCGCCAGGGGCATTGCCTCGCTGGCATGCGTACCGGGCCGCTTCCAGCGCGTGGATTGCAAGCAGCCGTTCACCGTGGTCGTGGACTACGCGCACACCGACGACGCACTGCGCAACTTGACTTCCCTGGCCCGGGAGTTCGTCCAACAGGCCAAGCAGAAGGGGCGCGTGATCACGGTGTTTGGCTGCGGTGGCGATCGCGATCGGGCCAAACGTCCGCTGATGGGGGAAGCTGCTGGCCGAGGCAGTGATTTCGTGGTGCTGACTTCAGACAATCCGCGCAGCGAGGATCCGCTAGCGATTATCAACGACGCCAGGGTGGGTCTGCAGCGTTCCGGCACAAAATATAAGGTAGAGCCGGATCGGAAAGCGGCAATCGCGTTAGCCATACGCGAAGCTGGGCCAGGCGACATTGTTTTGATCGCCGGCAAGGGCCACGAAAAAGTGCAAGTCACGCGCGAAGGATCGATTCCTTTTGACGACGTGGAAGTCGCCCGCGAGATTTTGCGTAACGCTGGATACAACTGCGAATCAGCAAATGCCGCCGCCGGAAAGAACTCATGAGGTTGCCTCTGGCTCGCATTGCTGAATTTCTTTCTGCTGCCGGTGACTTTGACGATGCTGCCGTGGCCAAGGGATACTCCATCGACTCCCGCACAATTCAGCGCGGCGAGCTTTTCTTTGCGATCCAAGGCGAACGCATGGATGGGCATGACTTCGTGCGTCAGGCGCTCGAAAAAGGTGCAGCCGCCTCGGTCATCCGTAAAGACCAACTCGCTCGCTACGTTGATAAGACCCGGCTGATGACAGTGGACGACACGTTGGTGGGCTTGCAGACGCTGGCGAGCGCGGTTCGGCGTTTGTGGGGAAAGGCGCTGGTCGGAGTCACTGGATCGACGGGAAAGACCACCACCAAAGAAGCCATCGCGCATGTACTGTCGACTCGCTTCCGGGTCCTGAAATCCGAAGGCAACTTCAACAATCATTTTGGCCTTCCCCTGATGCTGCTCAAACTCGAGCCAGAACACGACATCGCTGTCATTGAAATGGGGATGTCTCATGCAGGTGAAATTGCTGCACTGGCAAAGATCGCGCAACCTGAGATTGGAGTCGTGACCAACGTCGCGCCCGTCCACCTTGAGTTTTTTGACTCAGTTGCTGGAATTGCACGCGCGAAATACGAACTGATTGAAGCCCTACCCGCTGGCGGAACAGCAATTCTCAATGGCGATGACGAATACGTTTCGCAATTTGGCCGCGATTTCCGTGGCAAGGTTTTTGTCTATGGCTTGCGGCCGCCGGCGGACATGCGGGCAGAAAACATCCGGCCGCAGGGATCGGAGGGGTCCGCATTTGACCTGGTGGTCGGAAGTCACCGGGAAAAGGCTGTCCTGCACCTGGTGGGCACACACAACATCTACAATGCGCTGGCTGCCGTCGCGGTAGGACTGGAGCGGGGACTGAGCCCATCCGATGCCGTGGCTGCCTTGGCCTCGCTTGCCCCGGCCGACAAGCGCGGTCAGGTCGTCAAGCTGGGTAACATCACGATCATTAACGATTGCTACAATTGCAATCCAAAAGCACTCGAGGCCATGGTCGATGCATTGGCAGCGATGCCTGCAAAACGCAGGATCGTCGTGGTGGGTGCGATGCTTGAACTCGGTCCGGCGGGCGACGATCTGCACCGGCAGGCCGGCCGGTATATTGCGGGCAAGAAAATTGATCGACTGTTGGGCGTAAAAGCACAGGCGCAGCTCATCGTTGAAGCCGCGCGCCAAGCCGGAATGCAGGCCGATTTCGTCGCCACGCCCGAAGAAGCCGGCGAATGGCTGGCCCGCGAAACCCGCGACGGAGACTTAGTCTTGCTGAAGGCATCCCGCGGGGTGAAACTGGAACGAGCGCTGGAGAAGTGGCAGTCGCAAAGGTCATCGGTCGCCCGTCCTTAGTCGCGGAAAAGCCCACGACTAACGACCAACGACTAAACGGAGGCTGATTGCTTTATTGGCTGTTGTACGAGAAGCTGTTTCATTATTTCCCGCCATTTCGCATCTTCCGCTATCTGACTTTTCGGACCGCGTTTGCCAGCCTGACCGCGCTGTTCACGGGACTCATCGTTGGTCCTCTGGTGATCAATCGCTTGCGCGAATTTCAGATTGGACAGTATATCCGTGAGGAAGGGCCCAAAGCCCACCAGAAGAAAGCTGGAACTCCCACCATGGGCGGATTGTTGATTGCCATTTCCATCGTGATTCCAACCCTGCTGTGGGCAGATCTGACCAACCGATTCGTGTGGATTGCCATTGTTGCCACTTCCGCCTTCGCCGCGATTGGCTTCAGCGATGATTACATCAAAGTTGTACATCGCAGGAATCTGGGGTTGACGGGCAAAGCCAAGATCGGTTTTCAAATTGCCACGAGCGTTCTAATCGCGGTCGCGCTGATCGTTATGCAGACGCGGGGTCTTTACTCGACCAAGCTCCTGGTGCCTTTCTTCAAGCAGTTTCGACCCGATCTCGTGATCGGGAGTCTGGAACGCTATCCGCATTTGTGGCCCTTGGCCTTTCTGCCGTTCATCGCTTTTGTGGTGCTGGTGATCGTGGGGTCCAGCAACGCGGTGAATCTGACCGATGGTTTGGATGGCCTCGCCATCGGTTGCACGGTGATCGCCGCTGGAGCTTTGGCCGTGCTCACTTACGTCAGCGGCCACGCTACATTCGCTTCTTACCTTGAACTGGAGCGCATGCCCCAAGTCGGCGAACTGACCATTTTCTGCGGAGCCATGGTCGGCGCGGCTATCGGGTTCCTCTGGTACAACGCCCATCCTGCGGAAGTATTTATGGGCGACGTTGGTTCGCTCGCGCTCGGAGGCGCCATTGGCACGGTTGCGGTCATGATCAAACAGGAATTGCTGCTGCCCTTTATCGGCGGCGTGTTTGTCATCGAGGCGATATCAGTGATTCTGCAAGTGGCATCCTATAAACTGCGCAAGAAGCGTATCTTCAAAATGGCGCCCATTCACCATCACTTTGAGTTACTGGGCTGGTCGGAGTCGAAAATTATTGTGCGCTTCTGGATCGCATCACTAGTGTTTGCATTGTTCGCACTGACGACGCTGAAATTGAGATAGTTGTTTACCACAGAGATACAGAGTCAGAGAAACAAAGACCGGAAAATGGAGCACTTTCACCAGCGAGCGGATCGAGCCGCCTGAAGATATTCTTGGTTTCTCTGCGACTCTGTGTCTCTGTGTCTCTGTGGTGAATCAGGTTTTATGGAGCTACTAACAAACGCGTGTTGGTTGTCGGGCTCGGCAAATCTGGCGTCGCCTCGGCGCTTTTTCTGAAAGCCAAAGGCGCACGCGTCACGGTTTCTGACACCAAGCCCCAAGACCAGTTGAAAGATCAGATTCCGGTGCTGCTCGACCACGGCATCGCGGTGGAGACGGGCGGGCATGGCGAGCGGACTTTCGGCGGGCAAGATCTCATCGTAGTGAGCCCGGGCGTGCCCACGGACGCGCCCCCGCTGGTGCAGGCACGCTCCCTCGGCGAGAACGTGATTGGCGAAATCGAACTGGCGGCCCAATTTTTCCCCGGACGCATAGTTGCCATTACCGGCTCCAACGGCAAGACTACAACTACGACTCTGGCCGGTGAAATTGTTGCGGCGGGTGGATATCGGACTGCGGTCGGCGGAAACATCGGCACACCCGCAATTTCGCTGGTCGAAGGGGCAACCGCGGAAACCATCGCCGTCCTGGAGGTCTCAAGCTTTCAGCTGGAAACCATTCAGACATTCCGTCCGCAGATTGCCGTAATTCTTAACGTGACTCCCGACCATCTCGACCGGCACCGCACTTTCACCGCCTATACGGACGCCAAGGCGCGCATCTTCGAAAACCAGCGACCGGAAGATTTCGCCGTGCTCAACGCTGATGATCTAACCTGCGTTGAACTGGCAGCTCGCACCCGGGCGCAAGTCTTCTGGTTCAGCCGAACCAGAGAAGTGAAACAGGGCGGGTTTGTCCATAACGGCCGGATCTTTTTCCGCGACCACAGCGGTCAGAAGGAAATCATGCTGGTTTCCGAGATTCCACTAAAGGGTGGGCATAATGTGGAAAATGTTTTGGCGGCAGTCTGCGTCGGCGCTCTTTTGCGCTGCGAGCCTGACCAGATTCGCAAAGCAGTTCACAATTTTAAGGCGGTTGAGCACCGGCTAGAGCATGTGGCAACAATCCGCGGGGTGGACTATTACAACGATTCCAAGGCGACCAACGTCGATGCCACTATCAAGGCGCTCGAATCCTTTCCGGCAAACATCCACCTCATTCTCGGAGGGAAGGACAAGGGCAGTGACTATGCCGTGCTGAACGATCTGCTCCGGCAGCGGGTAAAACGCGTTTACACCATCGGTGCAGCGGCCGCAAAGATCGAAACTCAAATCAAGGGATCTACGGAAATCGATCACGCCGAAACCCTGGAAGCCGCGATCAAATGCGCAGCTCAAGCCGCCGCATCAGGAGATATTGTCTTGCTCGCTCCCGCCTGCGCCAGCTTCGACCAATTCCGTAACTATGAGCATCGCGGAAAGGTGTTCAAAGAGATCGTTCACGGTTTGGAGAAGCAGGCGAACCAAAAGAGTTAAATTCCCTCGCAAATCCTTTGCGAAAAGGCTCGGTGTCTCCACGTCTCCGTGGTGAAATGAAATCCTCTCTATGGCAAAGCGTGTCAGTGTCGATGGCTGGCTGTTTACCGTCACCTTGCTCTTGATCTTCATAGGGCTGGTGATGGTTTTCAGCGCCTCCGCCGTCATGGCGAAAGAGCGTTACGGGTCTGGGTACTTTTTCCTGCTACGGCAGCTAGGCTGGGCGACTGGCGGAATTCTGGCCATGGTGCTGGCCATGAAAATTGATTACCGCCGGTACAAGCATCCTGCGGTGGTCTTCTCGCTGCTCGGTGTGACCACCCTGATGCTGATCTCCGTTTTCTTCCTCGACCGCGCCCACCATACGCATCGTTGGATTCACTGGGGGCCGCTCTCCCTGCAGCCATCCGAAATGGCCAAACCGGCGCTTATTCTGTTTCTGGCATTCTTCCTGGAGAGCCGCACGAAATCGATGAATGATTGGCGAAATACGGTCTTGCCTGCGGCTGTTCCGACCTTGATCTTCATCGCTTTGATCGTCTTCCAACCCGACCTCGGTACCGCCATAGCTTGCGCCGCAATTACGGGCTGCGTCTTATTTGTGGCCGGACTCGATTTGCGGGTACTCGGGTATGCCTTTGTGGCTTCGCTGTTGCCGCTGTATTTCCTGATTTTTCATGTGGCCTATCGCCGCGACCGCATTCTCGCATTCCTTGATCCTTACTCCGACCCTCAGGGCCGCGGCTTTCACATCATTCAATCGCTGATTGCGGTGAGCACCGGCGGCATTACCGGCGTCGGTCTGATGGAGGGCAAGCAGAAACTTTTTTACCTGCCCGAGCCCCACACCGACTTTATCTTCGCCGTGACGGCCGAGGAACTTGGTTTGGTGGGCGCGCTGGTGATCGTGCTGTTGTTTGCCATTTTTCTTTGGCGCGGCATTCGCACCGCTCTGCGAACGGAAGATATGTTCGGACGCTTCCTCGCGGTTGGAATTACGAGCATGATCGTGGTGCAAGCCTTCATCAACATCAGCGTCGTGCTCGGAATGATGCCCACTAAGGGCATACCGCTGCCGCTGGTCTCCTACGGCGGCTCCTCTTTACTAGTAACGCTGGCCTGCATTGGCGTGCTGCTGAATATTTCCAAGCAAGCGGAATAACCTGACTAACGATCATGTGCAGACATCTGCCCCCGGTTATCCGGCAGAGCAAAACTCGGCTGGGGGTCGCGCAGCGAAAGGGTTAACTTCGCGTCTCGTTCAAACTCCAAGTTCCGGTTTATAGTCACTGCATGCGGGCCATTCTAGCGGGAGGCGGGACCGGCGGACACGTGATCCCCGCACTTGCGATTGCTCAGCAACTTCAAAGAGATTATTCCGCCGAGGTACTGTTCGTGGGCACCGCTCGCGGAATCGAGAACCGGCTAGTCCCCGCCGCTGGCTTCCCCCTGCGTCTCGTCCAGGTGGGGGCGCTGAAGAACGTGAGCTTGGCAACGCGGCTGAAAACTGCGTTCGACTTGCCGCGCGCGGTATGGGACGCGCGGCGCATTCTTTCCGAGTTTCATCCAGACATCGTCATCGGTGTCGGCGGATACGCATCCGGTCCGGCCATGCTGGCGGCGCTGCTGCATAGAGTGCCAACGCTTGTGTTCGAGCCGAATTTTGTGCCTGGATTTGCCAATCGCCTGGTAGCGCCGCTAGTGTCGGGCGCCGCCGTGCACTTTGCTGAAACCGGACGCTACTTCCGCCGCTGTGAGGTCACCGGAGTGCCGGTTCGTGAAGCCTTTTTCCAGATCGCCAACCAGAATCCCACGAACAGCAAGCCGACCCTGCTCGTCTTCGGCGGAAGCCAGGGCGCGCATGCGATCAACCAGGTCGTCATAGATTCCGTCGCCGACTTGCGCCAGCGAGTTCCTGGACTTCACATCGTCCATCAAACCGGTGAACGTGATTATAATGACGCTCAAGCGGTATACGAGAAGTTGGGCGACTCCGTTGAAGTTTACCGTTTCATCGACGATATGCCTGCTTCATTTGCCCGGGCAGAATTGCTCATCTGCCGCTCCGGAGCCAGTACCGTGGCGGAAGTGACGGCGGCAGGCAAGCCGGCAGTTTTTGTGCCCTTCCCGCGCGCCGCAGACGACCATCAAAAGCGCAATGCGGAAGCGCTGGAGCGGGAGGGCGCCGCGATGATGCTAGAGGAGCCAAAGCTCAATCGCGAGAGCCTGGTAGAAGCGGTAAGCACGTTATTCAACGAGCCATCGCGACTCGAAAAAATGGGCGACGCCGCTCGCAGGCTATCGCACCCAAATGCCGCACGGGATATCGCGGCTATGGCAGCCCGGCTGGCGGCAAAGAAGAACTAGCCGCAGATTTGGACGGATCTTCGCAGCGTTGATCTGAGACCTCGATCCGTGACTAAGAAGTTGACGTAAATGTTCGCCAAAATTCAGCGCATTCATTTTGTCGGGATCGGTGGTATCGGGATGAGCGGCATCGCCGAGGTGTTGCTGAACCTTGGCTACAAGGTGTCGGGCTCCGATCTCAAAAGTTCTACTGTCACGCAACGCCTTGTCGGCCTGGGCGCCGCGGTTTTTGAGGGACACCGCGCCGAAAACATAACCGGGGCCGAGGTGGTCGTGGCCAGCTCAGCCATCGCGCGGGACAACCCAGAAATTTCACAGGCTCACGTCCTTCACATACCCGTGATCCAGCGTGCCGAGATGTTGGCGGAACTGATGCGCCTGAAATACGGCATCGCCATCGCAGGAATGCACGGCAAGACCACAACCACCTCCATGGTCGCAGCCGTGCTGGCAGGGGCGGGGCTCGATCCCACCGTGGTCGTAGGCGGTCGCGTCGATGCTATGGGATCCAACGCCCGCCTGGGGAAATCGCAATATCTGGTCGCCGAGGCCGATGAAAGCGATCGTTCCTTCCTTAAGCTCTCGCCCATTCTCGCGGTCGTCACCAACATCGATCGAGAGCACATGGACTGCTATCGCAACATGCGCAACGTGAAGCGAGCGTTTCTGGACTTCATGGATCGGTTGCCTTTCTACGGCATGGTGGTGGCCTGCAACGATGATCCCGTGCTGCGCCACATGCTGCCGCAAATTCAGCGGCGCACTGTCACCTACGGAACACGGCGCGGTTCCGACTTTCACATCAAGCCAGGCAAGTCCGTGGTCAGCCCCGGGGAATACCGGCCGATCAGCACCTTCCACATAACTTTTCAGCAAAAAACTTTGGGCGAGTTCCGCCTGCACGTCCCCGGTGTACACAACTTGTTGAATGCCACGGCGGCAATTGCCGTAGGCGTCGGCCTCGACGTCGACGTGGAACAGATCCGCTCGGCCCTGGAAAACTTTCGCGGTGTGGACCGGCGCTTCCAGTTGCGGGGCACCGTTGCGGGCGTAAGCGTGATCGACGATTACGGGCACCATCCCACCGAAGTCCGCGCCACTCTGGCTGCCGCCGGGCAATGCGGATTTCACAAGATCCACGTCCTATTTCAGCCGCACCGGTATACCCGCACGCAGTTGCTCATGGACGAGTTCGCACACGCCTTCCACGATGCCGATACTTTGTTCATTCTCGACATTTATGCCGCCCATGAATCGCCGATTGAGGGAATTACTGCAGAAGCCTTAGCCACACGCATTCAAGATGAGGGCGAACAGGAAGCCCGCTACGCCGCGTCCTTTGCCGAAGCCGCGGAAGCAGTGGTCGCCGAGGCGCAGGCGGGAGATATGATTCTGACCCTGGGCGCGGGTAGCGTCTCGCAACTGGGGCCGATGATCTTGGAAGAGCTTCGCATCAGGCAAGAAGGGACCGCGGGCACGCCAAAGTCGCTTGCGACGACCTTCGTCCGGGAATGACTCTCCCAGTGGTTCGTGTTAGAGAAATTCAAGCCCTCGGCCCCCTTGTTCCGATTTCCGAACAATCCAACGAAATCCATCGTGTGTACCTTGGAATATGAAAATAATTCTTGATGGATCAAAGCCATCAAAGCGACCGCACCGTAAACAGCCGTCGTTATCAAAGATACGAACTCGAAACCGAACTGAGAGCGGGGATCCTCGGAGTGCAACCCCGTGAGATGCGCGGGCGCTCATTGAACATTAACGAGGGAGGAATCGCGGGAATATTTGTGGCTGGATGGGCCGTTGGCACTTCCGTGAACTTGCAATTTTCGGTTCCGGTCGCCACTACTCCGGTTCGAGTAAAGGGGGTTGTACGGAACCGGACCGGTTACCGTTACGGGTTTGAGTTCACGGGTTTGACTGCCGAAGAACGCGAGACCATTAGCCGAACCTGCAGAACCCTTGACCTGCTGCAATAAATTGCACGGGGCTGAGATCGCCGATTCGATGGCGAATTACTCGTGTCCGCCGATTTTTTGAACTCCCTTGCTAACCGAGGGATGCGAGCATAGTCTAACTCGGTAACCGAGAGGAGACAGCGTGAGTAAGCCATCGGACCTTGTCCAGGGGACGCTGGATATGCTGATTCTGAAAATACTGGCGTTGGAGCCCCTCAATGGCTGGGCCGTCAGCCAGCGTCTGAAACAAATCTCCCGCGATGTGCTGCAGGTAAGCGACGGATCTCTCTACCCCGCCCTGCACAAGTTGGAACAACAGGGTTGGATTACTGCTGAGTGGAAGTCGAGTGGAAATAACCGTCGCGCCAAGTTTTATTCACTGACTCGGCTGGGGCGGAAACAGCTCGAAAAAGAGGCGGCCAACTGGAGCCGCCTGTCCACGGCCATCTCCGGCATAGTAAAGCTCAAGGAGGCCTGAACGTGAGCTTCGAACGATGGTTTTATACTCTGCCCTTGCGGTTGCGTTCGCTTTTCGGCCGCAAACAGCTGGATCAGGAACTAAAAGACGAGCTTCGCGACCATCTCGAAGTACAAATCGAGGAAAACCTTGCGAAGGGCATGTCGCCTGAGGAGGCTCGCTACTCGGCGCTACGCGCCCTGGGTGGCGTGACGCAGATCGAAGAGCAGTGCCGCGACACGCGGGGTGTAAGCATCATCGAAAACCTGGTTCAGGATTTGCGCTATGGTATCCGGCAACTGCGCCGCAATCCTAGCTTTTCTGTATTGGCGATTCTATGCCTGACCCTGGGAATCGGCGCCAATGCGACCGTTTTCAGTTGGGTCGAAGGAATCTTATTTCGTCCCTACCCTGCAGTAGCCCATCAGGAGCGGCTTCTCGCCTTAGCAGGCACGGCACGTGACGAGAGCCGAGCCACGTCAATCTCGTGGCCGGATTTGCTCGACTTGCAGAGAAGCTGCACACTGGTTGACACATTCTTCGTGAGCAAGATTACTGGCAGCACCCTCAGTATCGGGGACCGCGCTGAAGTCACGACCGGCAGTATAGTCTCAGCAAACTATTTCGACGCCATCGGCGTCCATCCAATTCTTGGACGCGGCTTTCTGGCCGGCGAAGATGTAGGACGCAACGCTCATCCGGTCACGGTAATCAGTTATCAGCTTTGGCAGAGCCGATTCAAAGGCGATCCGCAAATCATTGGGAAGACGCAGCGGCTCGATAATGTTTTGCACACCATCGTCGGTGTCGCGCCGGAAGGGTTTTACGGAACTTTTGTGGGCTGGGCCATGAACTTCTGGGTCCCCGCATCCATGGAGGAAACTTTTGAAGCGGGAGGGTACAAACTGGAGGATCGCGGCGCACGCTGGATCGAGGCTTATGCACGACTCAAGCCCGGGATCACTCGCAAACAAGCACAAGAAGAGATCTCCGCGGTCGCAGCCCGATTGGAGGCCGATTATCCGGCCACGAACCGGGGATGGGGCATGAAGCTGTGGCCGTTGTGGCAGACGCCGTTCAATAATGCCGGCACTATGCTCCCTACGCTCGAAATAATGCTAGCCGTGGTGGCGTTTGTTTTACTCATCGCCTGCGCGAACGTCGGTAACCTGCTACTCGTGAGGTCATTCGCCCGGCGCCACGAGATGGGCGTTCGACTGGCCATTGGCGCTGGCCGCAGCCGTTTGTTGAGACAACTTCTCACCGAAGGACTGATCCTTTCAGCGCTGGGTGCGGCCGGCGGACTCCTCGTGGCTCACTGGGGCCGGCACACACTCGTACTGCTCTTGCCTGCGCGCTCCGGAGTAGCGATGCACTTGCCAGGCAAAATTGACTGGCGCGTTCTGGCGCTGAGCGCCGGTATTTGCCTTGTCGTCACCCTCATTGTCGGACTGGTTCCGGCGTTTCAGACGCGCAACATCGATGTTGTGGGCACCCTGAAAGCCGAATCCTCAGGCGTTGTCGGCACCCGCGAAAGAGCGTGGATCCGCTCGAGCCTGGTCGTGCTCCAGGTTAGTTTGAGTTTCATCTTACTGGTTGGAGCGACACTGTTGATGCAAAGCCTGCAGAAGATTCGAACCACCAGTCCCGGTTTTATAACGACTGATGTGCTGCAGACTGGTGTGTCTTTGGTCGCGGCTGGATACGATGAGCCGCGAGCCAAGATTTTTCAGGACGAGCTAATTGATCGCGTAAGGGCGCTGCCCGGCGTGCAGTCGGCTGCATTCGCCCGCGTGACTCCGCTGGGTTATAGCACGTACTCGTCGACTCCGATAGCCGTGGACAGCTACCAACCTCCGACGGGAGAGCAACCCACCGTCGATTACAACCAGGTCGGTTCCGCCTATTTCGCTACCCTGGGCATTCCTCTGGTCTCTGGTCGCGAATTCACCCGTGCTGACAATGAAAACGCACCTCTGGTCGCCGTGGTGAATCAGACCATGACCGCGCGATACTGGCGCGGTCAGAATCCCGTCGGTCAACGTCTTCAAGTCAAGGGACGCTGGGTTCAAGTCGTGGGTGTCGCTGCGGATTCTAAGTACGAAAGCATACGCGAGAGTCCAAAGCCATTTTTCTACGTGCCGCTGCGTCAGGACTTCGTAATAGGGCCAGCGCTGAATATCCGCACCACGCAGTCTCCGCAGGCCATTGCGGCAGCTGTGAGGCAGGAAGTCCGTACGCTGGACGCCAACCTTGCGCTCTACGAGACAATCACGCTGCAGGAACAGGTTGATCGCTCAACCGCGCCGCAATTGGTGGCAGTAACTTTGGTTGGGATCTTGGGAGGATTAGCGCTTCTACTCGCCAGCATTGGTCTATATGGCGTGATGTCTTACACGGTCGCGCAAAGCAGCCGCGAACTGGGACTGCGCATGGCCCTCGGCGCTGAAGCATCGAATCTATTTCGTCTGGTGATTTCGCGTGGCTTGGCATTAACGGCAGGCGGTGTCCTCTTCGGCGCAGTTGCTGGGCTGGCAATCACGCGATTACTCGGAGCCCTTCTCTACCACGTCAGTCCCCGCGACCCGCTGGCATTCGGGTCGGCGTTGGCGGTGACGATGACCACCGCGATCGCAGCCTGTCTCTTGCCTGCCTGGCGTGCTACGCGCACCGATCCTTCCCGGGTATTGCGGGACTGAACCCTACAGCCGTGACGGATGCTGGCATGTATCCCACCGCGAGATCGAACACGGAAAGATCCCATGAAATCAACTACTATAGGTTCAAACCGTTCTCTTCTGCTGCCGATCGCTTTGCGCAATTCGCAATATGGCTTGCAGACTCTGTTCAATGTCGGTCTGCGTTGTCGCCCAGGATGAAACGCTGATGCGCATGGCCGCTCGGCCCTTCCACTCCGTAGGCCCGCACCAACAAGTTTCATCGCTTTGAACCGCGGCGATGATCCGGCGCGTGGTTTCTGCATCTCCGAAGCTGACAAGTACCTGGTTCAGAACGACATCATTCAAGACAGAGTAGCCTTCCGATCGCAGGCGCTCTGCCATGAATGCAGCCTGGCGGCAATTCCGCTCAACGATTTCAGCAATGCCCTTGCGCCCCAGAGACTTCAGTGCTGCCCAGACCTCAATTCCACGTGCCCGCCGGGAAGACTCCGGCGTAAAGTGACAAGGTTGGCGATTCTCAGTCTCTTGCAAGTAGCTGGCGCTGGCGGCCATCGCGGCAGTGAGATGCTTGGGCTCACGCACAAAAGCGGCTCCGGAATCGTAAGGTACGTTGAGCCACTTGTGGCAATCTGTTCCCCACGAGTCAGCGTCGGCAAATCCTGAAACCAGATGCGCTCGGGCCGGAGCGGCCGCTGCCCACAATCCAAATGCGCCATCCACGTGAACCCAGGCTCCAGCTGCGTGCGCCCGTTCGCAGATTTCGGCCGCCGGATCAAATGCACCGGTATTTACGTTTCCTGCCTGGATACAGATCAACGTGCGTTCGTCAAGCTCGGGAAGCGCGCCCGCTATCATCCGCCCCTGATCGTCGGCGGGAACAGTCGTTACTCGTGCGCGGCCCAGTCCAAGCATGGATAGCGCTTTGCGCAGAGAGACGTGGCGTTCTTCCCCGATCACAACGTTGACCAGAGGGGCACCGAACAATCCGTTTTCTTCGACGTCCCATCCGGCACGCTGCAGCAGCGCGTGTCGGGCCGCAGCCAGAGCGGTGAAGTTGGCCATAGTTGCGCCCGTCACCAGGCCGCCGCCAGTCGAAGGCGGCAGACTAAACAGTCCGCGAAGCCAATCCAGAGCGATCAACTCAATCCGCGCAGCAATCGGCGACATCACCTCGAAGGACACATTCTGGTCCCAGGCTGTCGCCAGCCAATTCGCCGCCAACGTCGCCGGTAGAGCACCTCCTGTTACAAAACCGAAGTAGCGGCCTCCAGTGCTGGCAACGGTAGCGGGCGAGCCGACGTCGTCCAGCAGCGCCAGTACCGAACCCGGATCAGCGCCCTCCTGAGGCAAGGGCTCTTCAAACGTTTCCAAGCGCGCGATCTGCTCCCGCGAAGGCGCCACGCGCCGCTGCGATATTTCGTAGGTATAGCGCACAGCTCGTCGCGCGGTGTCGTACAGAAGCTTCTCGACGTCCGTTGATGGTTCGTCGGATTTTGCGAGCTTCACCGGGGGCTCCTGTTTAGTGTGTTGCTGTTATCTAGCAAAGTGCCGTAGAAAAGGCATTGACGCTCCCCGCGCATGATCTCCAGCGCATGGCCGATCAAACTGGTGACCGGGACATCGCCGCATGGCACTCTTGCAGAAGCAACGTGAATAGCTCGTCCATGTGCTCTTCGCGAGTGCGGAAGTTCACCGGGTTGATGCGGAACCACATCTTGCCCTTGAGTTCGGTCGTTGAAATCCAGAATCGTCCGCTCTGCTCGACTCGCTGCGCTACCTCGGCATGCAATTCCTTCAACTCCGCATCGCTGAGCGCTGGATTTTTGAAGCGTATGCAGATCGCCGACATTGGTGGATTGCTGGCCGGCTCAAACTCAGGATGGCTTTCCGCGAGCGCATGAATGTGTTTTGCCTCGCGCACATTGTTATCGATCCATTCTCCGATCTGTTGCGCCCCATATCGCTTGAAGCTCATCCAGACCTTCAAGCTGCGGAACCGCCGAGACTGTTCGAATCCATGTACGTAGTACTGGTAACGCTCGTTAGCCTGGTCGAGTTCGTCGGTAAGATACGACGGCTTTATCCCAAAGGACGCGGTCAGCCGCCTCTGATCCTTGACCAGCACCGCCCCGGCGTCGAGAGGAGCATAGAACCACTTGTGGGGATCGATCGTGATCGAATCCGCCAGTTCGAGCCCGCGATTGCGCATCGGCCATTTATGCGAAAGGAGCATGCCGCCGCCATATGCGGCGTCCACATGCAGCCAGATCTTTTCGCGGTTGGCAATGCGCCGCAGTTCGAAAATATCATCGACAGCGCCAGTGTTGGTAGTGCCGAACATTCCTACAATACCCATCGGGCGAATACCGTTTTTCTTATCTTGCGTGATCGCTTCTTCGAGTGCGTCGAGCCGCACCTGAAACTGTGCGTCAGTTGGCAACGCTCGCAACGCATTCCGTCCCAAGCCGACCGCATCGACTGTCTTATCGACGGAGACGTGCCGCTCCTCGGATGCGTACACCGCCCAGCGCTCTTGGATTCCATCGTGCTGCGCCCGGTCGCCAGTCACCGCATCGCGCCCCACTTTAAGGCCGATGAAGTTGGCCATCATCCCGCCGCTGGTGAAGTTACCTCCAGCGTTACTATCGAAGCCGCAAAGGTCGGTCAGCCAGCGTATCGCCCGCCGCTCCATGGCCACTGCCGAGGGGCCGATCGAGTACGCACCGACATTCTGGTTAATGGCCGAGCAAATGAAGTCCGCAATAATACCCATCGGATTAGGCGAGGGCGTGATCAGCCCCATGTAGCCGGGATGGCCAACATTGGTGCAGTAAGCAAGCAACTTGTTTTCAAACTCTGCCAGCACGATGTCGGGTGAACTCGGGTTCTGGGGCAGGGGCTCGGAAAACAGTTGGTTCAGCGTGCGTGGCTCGACCTCAGGAAACACGCGCTTCTCTTCGATATGGTCAAGGTATTCGCCGAGTAAATCAACCACCCGGTGCCCAACGTCGCGAAACTCTTTGGCATCCATTACAAGCCCTCTAGCAAAAAATACTGCTTCAGGATTTCTAGAAAACCTCGCGTGCGTTACTCCTCAGTCGCGAGGACGCGTCATTCCGATAGTACCGGCGTACGCAGAGTTTTGAGTTGCTTCTCCAGTGAGGAGACGGTCATGATTGCAGCAAAGCGACCGCGCAGAGCGTATTCCGTACGTTCGCGGATGGCATCGACCCCGAGTTCCTGGGATGGATTATCGCGGTTTGGGATCGGGAACGTCATGGTGCAGTCGATCACGAAATCCACCGCATAGCCGAGATCGGCCGCGAGGCGGGCCGAGGTCTCGCAGCACTGCTCCATTTGGATTCCAGTAATTGCCAGACGGCGCACACCTTTTTCGAGGAGCAACTCCGAGAGCCGCGTGCTGGTAAACACATTCCGCGTGTTCTTGTGAAGAACCGGTTCGTCCGGCCTGGGATCAATAAAATCCATCAGCTTGTAACGTCTGCTCGTAGTTTCAAATCCTGGGTCCTCATCTGAATGGAGAAAGTAAATGACGGGCAGGTCTGCCCCGCGATAGGCCCCGATCAGGCGGGCCAGGTTCGACTCGAAATCACGATTATCACGCCGTTCCCAGCGTGGCATCGCCTTGAAAGAGTCCTGGGCGTCGATCACGAGTAGCGCGGATTCTTCGAGAGGGATTTGTTTGTTGTAGAGCAAGTGGAACCTCCTCTGCACATAGATTCAGGGATTGCCTCCTGCGGTGAATAAAAATTAGGCGCATTCACGCTGCTTTCTTTTCCAGGTGCCTGCGCCATGCGCAAAGACCCTCCGCCATATTCTTTCGACCATAGCCGACGCGGAAACGATCCACAGGAGTCGGCCCCAGGTCTGACCTGAATAGACTTGCGGGCAATAACAGCACTCCCGACTCTTCCACGAGCGTCTCGGTGAACTTTTCTACGCCCTCGGGTCCCAGATACCGGGGATAGCCGATGCATCCACCATCCGGGATGTACCATTCAAAAAGATCTCGATATTCCTCGAAGAAATCTGTCAGCAGCGGCAGATTGCGCGCAATCAGGTTGCGGTTGGGCTCCAGGACTTGAGCGCGAGCCTTGAGCGCAATTTCCGCGAAGAGCTCGCTGGGGGCCGAATTGCACAGAGACGTATAGTGCCTTACGTTTTCCATGCGGCGAAGAAGTTGCTTATCCTTGCAGGCGATCCATCCAATCCGTAATCCAGGCAGTCCGTATGCTTTGGACATGTTGTTGAGCGAAAGGCCACGCTCATAGATGTCGGCGACTTGAGGAAGTCGAATTTCTGGTTTCCTCTCGAGGAACCGGAAGACCTCATCGCTAAAAACGTAGATGCCGTGCTCCCTCGCCATGTCGACAATCGCGTGCAGCGCATCGTGTGAAATGATTTTGCCGGTAGGGTTGTTCGGAAAATTGATGGAAATCAAGCGCGTATCAGGACGAATCGCATCGCGCAACCGTTGCAGGTCGAGGTCCCAGTTTTTCTCCGCATTTAATGGAATACCGGTTACGCTGCAGATACTCACAGGAATTGATTCCGACGACTGGTAATTGGGAGTAATCACGATGGCGTGATCTTCTGCTGCAAGCAGCGCTCGCATGGCAGCATGGAGCGCGTCCTGGCCACCCGCAAAACAGAGCACTTCGGATGGATCCACGCTCTCATAGGTTGTGGCAATTGTCTCTCGAAGGCCGGGACGGCCGAAGCTTTCGGTGTAGCCCAGACTCAGATCCTTCCACACCTCTTGATCCGCGTCCTCTGCCATGGACAACAGTTCGGAGATTGTCATAGATTGCATGTCCGAGGCGCACATGTGGTATTGGGCCTTGAATTCCCATTTGCTGAAGTACACCTCAAGAGCGAAAGGCTTTAGCCGTGACATTGTTTCTCCGTTGTTAACTGATCCCTTTTTTGCGAACAGCACTCTTGCGTCAAATTACTGGCTGAGTGACTACCTGAGAATACCGCGTTCTAAATAGCCCAGGCTTAGACATCCTGGCATTAAGCATCCGTCCTATTGCCACCCTCGAAACTTCGCGACCCGCTCCTGCCCGCCATGCGTGATCGTGTAAAATCGCACATAGTAGTCCCGGAGCGAGGATGACCGGCTCCTTTGGTGTCGTGCTCGCGGCACAAAAACCCCCGGAAATATTACACGCTCCATCTCCGGGCACCGCGGCACACTAACTCAGGTATCGCAAACATGTAAGTTATCTTTTTTCAACGCGGAGGGATGTGTGAGTGGTTGAAACAGGCGGTCTTGAAAACCGCTGTACGGGAAACCGTACCGGGGGTTCGAATCCCTCTCCCTCCGCCACGCGCTCAATTGGCAAAAGAGTACTGAGCCGGCTTCATTGGACGACTGGCGTCAGATTGCGGCGTTTCGTTGGCCGCGGTCATCGGATGATTCCAAAAACTAGGAGCTAAGCTTGACAACCATCGAGACACAGTTATCGTCCGTTTCTCCACTTCCCGCGGCGTATGACCGCCATATGGAAGATATCGGGTACATGACCTGCATGACCCTGGTGCTGCTTGGCAACTATTCGCAAACGGGCCATTTCGGCG
>Ga0210390_10001845_pt1 | contig 19523 bp, 18 predicted proteins | sample IncBWH11OmetaG_FD_161050 | JGI IMG/M metagenome (GOLD analysis project Ga0210390, IMG submission 161050) | Forest soil microbial communities from Barre Woods Harvard Forest LTER site, Petersham, Massachusetts, United States - Inc-BW-H-11-O ... | reverse complement strand
TTGCTTGGATCGATGGCAGCGCGATGAAAAAGTTCGTGGTGGGATGGTTGATGGCATGCTTCATAGCCAGAGTGGTCTTGCCACTGCCGGTCACGCCGATGACGTAATATAATGGATTCAATGAACGTTCCGATCAAAACAAATCCGTTGTCTCTGGAACGGAAGCCCAGGGGCATGACTCCCTGGGTGTTTTGATTGGTTTCCGACCGTTTGACAGCGGTGTCGGCAGCTACTCCGACATCTCTATTTATAGCACAATAGCATTTGAATTGCATTATTGTCTTTATGCGCTGGATAACGGTCTGGAAACCAAATTACGCGAGAGGAAACGTTATTGATGAAGCTCTTTACTGGGCTGCGCCCTGCCTGAGGACCGCCCGCTCGGGAAGCCGTAACCAATCGGCCATTGACGTCGGCGACAGGCAGCAAAAGCCCGCCATGCCGCCAATGCCGTGAGCAGTGGACGATCATATGAAGGCCACATGATCGTCGGTTCGCGTTCCGCCGTGCCAGACGACATCAAGGCGGGCATCTGCCGGGTAGTACGAACGATCCAGTTCACCGGGCTGGCTGGCGGGGCGTGCGCCTTTCGTGCAGGTGTGGGTTACCTCGCATTGGGACTGCTCGGCTGGAAGCCGCACTTCTGTATTGGTGGTGTGCTCTATCGAGCCGGACCATCCGCGATCCGCGATACGATGGCGTTTTGCGGACAGGGTAATGCGGGACAAAATGATCGATGGCCATTTCGTGGGTCACGTTTGGCTCGAAATGGACGGCGAACTGATTGACTTCTGCGGTGGCTGGCCACACCTGGACCCACGCGGGCTATTGGACGCTGGCTTGGGTCCGACCCGGTTGGACGCGCCCGCGCCGACCTTCGTATGAATGGCGCGAGGGTTGCTCGACTGGCAGCCCGAAGGCTCACTTTGGTATGGCCCGTGGCACGGTCTCCGGCCAAGCAACTTCCTTCGAGACGCTGTGGGATCAGATCGAGCGGTTTGGTCCGACAATCATGACGAATCTTGCCAGGGTGAACTTGCCCGCCAGCGTGCGGAACCTCCCATGTTACGGCGGCATGGACATCCTTGGCACGCACGGCGCTCTTCCCGCCCATCTCCCGTTCCGTATACGAGACAAGCGACATTGACGTTCATTCCGCCTCATTATCGGTATAGCTCCCTGCCGGTGCGTCGTCGTCATCCTCCTCGTCGTAATGCAGAGCGAGCCATCTGCCCTCCTCATAGCGTCGCCCCAGGAGAGCGGCGCGGAGTGCTCGATAGCGATCCTTCAAAGGTGTTCTGACCTTCTTCCGTCGCGTCCTGGGTGGACTGAACGCCTTCGCGACCCGCAGGATCGACTCCATTCCGGTGATTTCCTCCTCGGCCAAGGTGACCATATCTGGCCAATCGTCGGAACTGACAACTGCGAAGGTCTTGAGATGGCGTTCGCGTGTGCGTTTCTTCACCGATGGCATCATCTGGTCGAGCCAGTCGTTCACCCGTGGATAGCTTCCGCGTTTCCGGCGGTGTCTCGGCCAGAGCTTTTCGTACAATTCCCGGAAGGCGTGAACCTGCTGGCCGAGCGGGATGTCATACTCGATCGCGGTTTCTCGGGCTTGCTCGCCACTCCGCAATCGGGTGCGCTCATGCACGGCCTGGAGTTCTGACCGATTGAGATCATAGAGACCGCCGTCTATCCGAGCGCGATACCCCGGCGAGCCGATGATCCTCGCATTCGATGGCATACCCGGCACCGCAACGCCCCCATCAATCAACAGCGCCGTCGATGGGTCCCCCCAGTATGGCTCAAGGTGCCGCAACGCGCCGACGGTGGCATCGGCAACCGTATTGAACGGGAACTGCACGTCATCGGCCACGATGGCGTCCTCTGCTAGATGCACGGAGCGGGACACTTCGTGGTAGCCCCAACGACCTGAGCCGCGGTCGCGCACAATCCTGAACTGATTGCCGGCGCTTGCCCTAGCCTCTAGTGCGGCGTGAACAGCTTCGGTTTGGTCATAAAAAGGATATTCCAGGTCAGCCGGTACCTCCGGCACGTCGTCAACATCGTCAGCGGTGACCACCGCAGGGGGTGCTTCAAAAAAGCCCCACTTCTTTGACTTGGTGTCCAGCAGAACAACGATGCGGATCAGGTGATCCCCAGCCGCCGGTAGGGGTTGGGTAAAGCCGATTAGGGGGTGCGGCGGGGGCACATTTGCCGGACGGCGTGCCATTGTTGAAGTCGCGTCTCCTCCATTGTCCAATGAATGCGATGTCGCCGATGCGCTGAAGCTCGCGGGTGGCGATCGCGATTTGGGCTTCTTCAAGACTGGCGCCGAAAAAGTCGGTGGTCCGCCCCGCGAGCCATCAGATCGCGACCGCCGCCGAGCAACGGGGCCTTGCCCGCGCCGCCGCCGACGGCTAGATCGCACTTGTGGGTTCGCCGCTTACTGTCGCCGCGCCTGCTCCCCGTAGTATTCGCGCACGTACGTATTCCACTCTTGCGTCTGAAAGCCAAAACCCGATGAATCTGGCGTTTTTTGCGGGTCTCACCACCCAAACCGGGTTAGAAATCGGGTTAGGATTACGCAGCAGCCGCGCGAATGGGTTCGCGAATTTCGCGTCGATCAGTTGGATGGACCGCAGCGCGCCGCGCTCACCGTGTTCGACCCTGACGATGCTGCCCGGCGCGAGATCGGCAGCCAGCGCGGTCGGTTGGCCGGTGGGATCGTATACGGTGGGATGTCTCGCGCTGACGAAATCACCGCCATCTGCGGTGAACAACCGAAAGATGACCCGGCCGTATACTCGGAGTGGCCAACGGATATGGCAAATGGTGACGCGAACAGGTGGTGTGACAGGCATGAGCAACCCCAGCGGTGCGCCGGCAGCGGTATGCTATCGGCCGCGAATTCCGTTGGGTCGGGGCAGCATGTGGTGGTCCCCTGCGAGACCATAAGAAGCCCCTCGCCAGACCACCAAAAGTTTCCTGGGCCTGACCACTAGCGAGGCAATCATGTTGCCGGACGCTACTCGCTCGCGTCAAGCCGTGAACCGGATCGCCCTGTCCATCCAAACCAGCCGCTCGCGAAGCGCCGAGCCATCAATGTACCCCAGCGTTACGTCGCCGGTCTCGTGACCCATCAGATCGCGGATCATCGCGAGCGGCACGCCGGCCGCATTCAACATGGACGCAAAGCTATGCCTGATTGAATGGAACGATCTGCGGCGATCGTACCCCAGGCGTGCCTTCAGGCGGCCAAACCGTGCCCCGATGCTATTGCCGCGCAGTCCCCATCTGTTGCGGGCATTGACACGGATCAGGTAAGCGCCGCTGTCCTTCCGCTTCACCAGTTGCCCCACCAACGATAGGAGCGCAGATGGCACCGGGAGCGCCCTCAATCCGGCTTCGCTTTTCATCCCGCCAGCGATATAAAGAATGCCGCCGGTCTGATGCACGTCGGCGATTTTTAATCGGCCAATCTCTTCAAGCCGCCAGCCCATATAGATAGCGAACTTGATGGCGACGAATAACTCGAAGTCGCTGTGCGCGTCCGCCTCTTGCCAAAGTGCGGGTATCTCAGCGGGCGGGAACCCCACCTTTTTCTTGCTGGCACGCTCTGCCTTGGACTCTCTGCTTTTGACCGCGCGACCCTTGAATGGATTGGCGTTGCCGTTGACGATCTCGTGGCTCGCCATCCACTTCCAATAAGCAGTTAGCCCGCCAAGATTATACATCACCGTGTTGGGCGCCTTGCCGGCGCTCAGTAGATCATCGACCCACACCTGGACATGCTTGCCGGACAGCAGTTCGAGCGGTTGTCCGACCGCGGTGTCGAACTCGCGACAGATGTTCTGCCATGCCTCATGGGTCTTGGTTTTACTGAGCGTCGCCTGCCACTGCGGCAGATAGGTCAGGAACGGGGTACGAGCGTCGTCAGAGCCTACGATCCGGCTAATGACGTTGACAGCCCGTGCGGCGTGGGGAGCCGTCCGTAACGCCTCTAAAACGTCGCCCCGAGCATCGGCGAGCGCCTTGGCCTGTTCGATCGCCGTTGTACCGCCGATCCGCTGGAACACGAAGTCGATCGTTTGAGCGACCAATCGCGCGTCGGCATCGGTCATCGGGTCATGCAGCTTGCGGAACTCGGCGGCGAGCCGGTCGATCTGATCGCGCTGCGGATCGCACTGGCCGGCGCGCACGGCGGCGATCCTCGCCTTCCATTCCCTGACAAGGGGGCCGATCTTCACCGCTGCCTCGATCGGATCGGCCGTGTGCAGCGCCACGAGGAACTGCTTCTTGCCGGAGAGCGCGAAGCGAGCATCGGCGGGGATGTGCAGATGTCCTTCGAGCATCCTGCCTTTCCACCTAGTGTACCTCGGAGCGTGACGGGGCATTTCGTCGGCAGAATAGCGTGGTCATTCTCATGGTCAATGACCAGGAATTCGACCAAGACAAACAACTGATAAGACTGAGGTTTATCGATATATCTTGGGGTGGCAGCCATTGGTGGCATGGCTGAATTCGGGAACCGGTGCTGACGCGCAAAATCTGGATGCTGATGCCCTGCTCCAGGTGGCCGACGATCCGGCACGGAAGCAGCAGGTGCAGCAGGCCTTTGCCAAGGCGGCCGAAACCCTCGGGCTGCCCTCGCGCGAGGCGGTGATCCAACTCGTCGAGGACCTGGCGCAGGAGCTGGCTTACATCGAGGCCTTGCGGGACCGCCTGCTGCGCCGCGTGAATGGGATGGCCGATAAGCTGGAGCGCATGGCGCAGGCGTATCGCGGCGACGTCTCACATCTCGAGACCTTGACGCAGGTCCGTCGTCTGACCAATGCGGCACTGAAGCAGATCACCCACCGATTCGAAGAGCTGGACGCGCAGACCGGCGAAGTGATGGCCGCGCTGCGTAATACCGACAGCCAGAGAACGTTCATCCGCTCCAACCGCGACTGGCTCTATCGGGCGCAGCGCGCCTGGAATTCGCTGCTAAAGGAGTGGGATGGCGCGGGTATCGGCTACGACGAGGGCATTCTGCTGCTGCTCAACCGCAGCTACCAGTTCCTGGCGCCGCGCTTCATGCCGGTGACCGAGTGGACCTCGCTGCTGCGACCGGCGAAGAGCAAGAAGGATGCGACGCGTCAGATGGTGTGGTGATCATTCGCGGCTGAGTTTGCTCACCGCGCGGTCGAATTGCGCGAGATAGATGTTCTCGTCCGCATCCAGCCAGATGCCGTGTACGTTGAATGCGCCGGTGAAGGGTTCGTCGCGGCCGAACTGCACGAGCTTGCTCCTGTCTTTTGTCCAGATGGAAACACCGTCCGCGCCGGCGACGTAGATCACGTCGCGGCCGAATGCGAGGTCGCTCGGCATATCGAAACCCGTCCACTGTGCCAGGACCTCGCCTGTGGTCGTGAAGATCTGGATTCGGTGGTTCTCTCGATCGCACACATACAGCCGGTCCTCGGCATCGGCCGTGATGAAGTGCACAAGCGCGAACTGACCAGGTTCCACGCCAGGTTGTCCCCATGAGTGCTTCAGCTCGCCATCGGATGAGAAGCAATGCACCCGGCGATTGCCATAGCCGTCCGAGACAAAGATCTCGCCGGTCGAGGCAAACGTCACACCTGTCGGCATATTGAACGGCTTGCCGTAGAGCGTTGGCGCCGCCGCGCCGCGCATCCCGAGCGTGCGCAGCAAGGTGCCGTCGGCCTTGTGCTCTGTCACGGTGTGCAGGCCAGAGTCGGCGATCCAGATGTTGCCCATCGGAGCAATTGTCAGACCGTGCACGAAACTCGAGAATTGCCCCTCGCCCCATGAACTGACGAAGCGGCCCTCGGCATCGAACACCAGTACCGGATGCGCGGCGCGGCACAGCACGTAGACATCGCCATTCGCGGCGACGGCGCCCTTCACGCTGGTGCGCGGCGGCCCTGGCTGGTCAGTCTCGCCAAAGTTCCACCAGCGGGGCAGCTTCGCCCAATCGCGCTGGAAGCGATAGCGATACGAGCCGGTGCCAATGATGGTGTCGGTCATTCGAACTCCCCAGGCCTTAATAGCCGTGCCAGGCGATCGAGCATGGCGTTGGCCATGCCCGGTTCCGCCCCGGTGAAGAAGCTGCGGGCCACGTCGAGATACTCGTTGATCACAACCTTCGCCGGCGGACCATCCGCCATCGCCAACTCCGCCGTTCCAGCGCGCATCACCGCACGCAGCACCGGATCGATGCGGGTCAGTGGCCAGTCAGCCGGCAGCACCTCGGCAAGCATATGGTCGATCGTGTCCTGCTGCGACACCGCGGCGCGCACGATGCGGGCGAACAGCGGCACTTCGGCGTCGGGCACGCGGCCGTCCTCAAAGCCGCCCGTTCCCGGCAATTCGCCCAGCCGGTGACGCACGAATTGGTCGATCACCGTCTCAGGGTTGTCCTGGGCCTGCTCGCTCTGGAACAGCGCCTGCACAGCGGCGACGCGCGAAGCGGTTCGTGGTCTGCGCGGCGAACGCCCCATCAAGCCGCGCCGAGATGACGCGCCGCACCGATCTGCAACAACGCAGCCACGGCAGCCTCCGCGCCTTTGTTGTGACCGTCCGTACCCGAGCGGGCTTCCGCCTGTGCCAGTGTGTCGCAGGTCAGCAGACCTGTTCCGATCGCCAGTCCGAACTGCAATGCGACCTGCATCATCCCTTCCATCGCCGCACGACAGAGAAACTCATAATGGTCAGTCTCGCCGCGCACGACGCAACCGAGTGCGACGAACCCATCGAACCGTCGTGAACCGCGCATCGCTATGCGGATCGCCTGCGGCAGTTCGAACGCGCCGGCGACATCGAGCTGCTCGAACGTGGCGCCGGCCTCGCGCAGAATGCGCGTCGCACCGTCGGTCAGCCCATCGATCACCCCGCGATAGTAGGGAGCGCGGACCAGCAGCAAGTGCGGCGGCGGTCCGCCGACGTGCGGCGCGGTCGGAAGCGGGGCGTCCTCGGTGCTCATCCGGTATAGCCTTCACCGACGATGTTCGGAATTGCCTTCTGCGCCACGATGTTCAGTCCATACCCGTCCAGCCCGACGATGGTGCGCCGCCGGTTCGATAGCAGCACCATATTCTTCACGCCAAGATCGAGCAGGATCTGCGCGCCGATGCCGTAATCGCGCAGCTCTCGCTGCGGACGCGGGGCACCGGCGGCGAGCTGGGTCACGCGCTCGGCGAGGGCGGTCTTCCGATGCTCGCGGATCAGCACCACGACGCCGCGGCCCTCGCGCCCGATCAGATGCATCGCATTGTGGATGGCGATCCAGTGCGGACCGCCCGTCATGTCGTCCAGCAGATCGACGGCATGCATGCGCACCATGACAGGATCGGTGCCGCTGACGTCGCCCTTCACCAGTGCCAGGTGTTCCTGGTACTCGACAGTGTTGGCGTAAACCACCGCGCGCCAATCGCCGCCGGCAACGTGGCTGAATGTGCTGTCGGCGACGCGCTTGACCAGACGTTCGGTAAGGCGCCGGTAAGCGATCAGATCGGCGATTGAGCCAAGCTTGAGGTTGTGGCGTTGCGCGAACGCCACGAGGTCCGGCAGCCGCGCCATCGTGCCGTCGTCGTTCATGATCTCGCAGATCACGGCCGCCGGATACAGCCCGGCCTTGCGCGCGATATCGACCGACGCCTCGGTGTGGCCGGCGCGAATCAGCGTGCCGCCCTGGCGCGCCATCAGCGGAAAAATATGCCCCGGAGTCACGATGTCGTCGCGGCCGCATTCCGGATTGATTGCTACCGCGATGGTGCGTGCGCGGTCGTGCGCCGAAATGCCGGTGGTCACTCCCTCGCGCGCTTCGATCGAGATGGTGAACGCTGTCTGGTGCCGCGTGCCGTTATGCGCACTCATGAGCGGCAGGCCGAGCTGTTCGACGCGTTGGCGGGTCATCGCGAGGCAGATCAGTCCGCGGGCGTGACGCGCCATGAAGTTGATCGCATCCGGCGTGGCGAACTGCGCCGGCACCACCAGATCGCCCTCGTTCTCCCGGTCTTCGTCATCGACGAGGATGAACATGCGGCCGTTGCGCGCCTCCTCGATCAGTTCATCGGCAGCCGAGAGGTATTGCGACAGCTCGACCGTCTTGAGGTTCTTCATTGCTTGAACTCCGCGAGGCGCGCGACGTAACGGGCCAGCATGTCGATCTCCAGGTTCACTGCGTCTCCTGGCCGCAGCGAACCAAAACTGGTGACCGCGGCGGTGTGAGGGATGATGTTAACCCCAAAGGTATCGTTCGCAACCTCGTTGACCGTCAACGACACCCCGTCGACGGCGACGCTGCCCTTGATGGCGATGAAGCGCGCGAGGTCGGTGGGTACACGGAACATGATGCGAGTTGATCCGTGTTCCGGCGCGGCTGACACAACCTCGCCGACACCGTCTACGTGACCCGAAACGAGATGGCCGCCCAGTTCATCGCCCAGGCGAAGAGAACGTTCCAGGTTTACCTGTGTACCCGGCCGCCAGCGCCCCAAAGTGGATCTGCCGAGCGTTTCGGCGGACGCGTCGGCGGAGAACCAGTCGGGGCCGATCTCCACCGCTGTGAGGCAGCATCCTGAACAGCCGATCGAGGCGCCAATCGGGATCGACGCCGTATCGGGCCATGGCGCGGTGATCATCAGGCGCATGTCGGCGCTGCCGCCCAGTGGTGTGATTTCGCGAACCGTGCCGAGTGCGGTAACGATCCCGGTGAACATTCAGGACTTCCTCACGAATTCAGTCAGCATGTCGTCGCCCAGCGGCGTTTCGGCAATGCGTGAGAAGCGCGGCACGGCGTCGAGGCGCTCGATGCCGAAGGCCTGCACCGCCGGCCAGGCATCGCCACCCATCACCGCGGGTGCGTGAAACCAGGCGATGCGGTCGACCAGGTTCGCACGCAACAGCGACGCGGCGAGTTGAGCGCCGCCTTCCACAAGGACCCGCGTGAGGCCCACGTTGCTCAGCGCGATCAGCGCCTGCGACGGGTCGACGCCGGTCTCGGCCCCAGCCACCTCGATCAACCTCACACCTGCATTGGTGAAGGCGCGCCGGCGTTCGCGATCGGTGCCTTCGCGGATCAAGATCCAAGTCGGCGAGGTCGCTGCCGTGACGACGAGCGTGGCAGTGAGGGGAGTGCGCAGATGGCTGTCCGCGACGATGCGGACAGGCGGGTTGGGGCGATAACCCGGCAGGCGGCAGGTCAGCTCCGGATTGTCCGCCAGCACCGTGCCTACACCGACCATCACCGCGTCATGCCGGCCGCGTAGCGCGTGGGCGGCCCGGCGCGCGGCCTCGCCAGTGATCCAGCGGCTCTCGCCAGACTTTGTGGCGATTCTGCCGTCGAGGGTCGAGGCGAGCTTGAGTGTGACTGCCGGGCGACCGAGGCGCACGCGGGCACGGAACCCCGATGCCACTTCATCGGCCTCGTCCTGCAGGATGCCTTCGTCAACCGCGATGCCGGCCGCGCGAAGTTTGGCAATCCCAGCGCCATCGACGCGCGGGTCAGGGTCACGGGTGCCAATCACCACGCGGGCAACCCCGGCGGCGGTCAGCGCATCGGTGCAGGGCGGGGTGCGGCCCCAGTGGCAGCATGGCTCCAACGTCACGTAGACTGTCGCGCCGCGCGCTGCCGTTCCGGCGATATCCAGCGCCGCGGGTTCGGCGTGGGGTCGGCCACCAGGTGCCGTGACCGCGCGTCCCACCACACGGCCGTCCTTTACCACCACGCAGCCCACCGACGGATTTGGCCAGGTATTGCCTAATCCACGCCGTGCCAGCGCCAGTGCCGAGCGCATATGCGCAATGTCCTCGGCTCGTGTGGCACGTGGCGGCTCGTCCATGACGTTCTATGCTGTCTCACCTAACGAGCCAAGAAATTCCTCGAAGTCCTTGGCTTCACGAAAATTCCGATAGACGCTGGCGAAGCGGACATAGGCGACCGGGTCCAGCTCCTTCAGCGTATCCATCACCAGCTCGCCGATCTGCTTCGAGGGAATGTCACTCTCGCCCGATGACTCGAGCTGGCGAACGATGCCGTTGACAATGCGCTCGATCCGCTCCTCCTGGATCGGCCGTTTGCGCAGTGCTATGCGGATCGAGCGGGAGAGCTTATCGCGGTCGAACGGAACGCGCCGGCCGTCGGACTTCACCACGGTAAGTTCACGCAACTGGGTGCGTTCGATGGTGGTGAAGCGCTGGCCGCAATTGGCGCAGAAGCGGCGGCGCCGGATTGCGCTGCTGTCCTCAGAGGGGCGCGAGTCCTTCACCTGCGTGTCCTCGTGGCCGCAGAATGGGCAGCGCATGGCGGGCTATCTTCCCCGGTACAACGGGAAGCGCGTGCACAGCGCCTGCACGCGTGCGCCGACCGCCGCCTCGGCCACAGCATTGGCGCCGTCGTTGGAGTGGGACAGGCCTTCGAGCACTTCGTCGATCATCAGCCCGATCTCGCGAAATTCTGCCGCGCCGAAGCCGCGTGATGTGGCCGCGGGGGAACCGAGCCTGATCCCCGAGGTGATCGCGGGTTTTTCCGGATCGAACGGGATCGCGTTCTTGTTGGCGGTGATGCGGGCGCGCTCCAGGCTGGCCTCGGCGGCCTTGCCGGTGACACGCTTGGGGCGAAGATCGACCAGCATCAGGTGGCAGTCAGTGCCGCCGGTGACGATGGCCAGTCCCTGTCGGACCAGGGTCTCGGCCAGCGCCTTGGCGTTTTCCACAACCGCCTTCTGGTAGGTCCGGAATTCTGGGCGTAGGGCCTCGCCGAACGCCGCTGCCTTGCCGGCGATCACGTGCATCAAAGGTCCGCCCTGTAGCCCCGGGAACACCGCCGAGTTGATCTTGCGGCCGATCTCTGGATCGTTCGCCAGGACCATGCCACCGCGCGGACCGCGCAGGGTCTTGTGGGTGGTGGTGGTGACGACATGAGCGTGTGGCAGGGGGCTGGGAAACAGGTCGGCGGCGACCAAGCCGGCGAAGTGCGCCATGTCCACCATGAAGTATGCCCCAACCTCGTCAGCAACGCGGCGGATGCGGGCATAATCTATGAAGCGCGGATAAGCTGAGCCGCCGGCGATGATCAGCTTCGGCTTGTTGGTGCGCGCCAGCCTTTCCAGTTCCTCGTAATCCAGCATCCCATCATCGCGCCGTACGCCGTATTGGACGGCGTGGAACCACTTGCCGGACAGGTTAGGTGCTGCGCCATGGGTCAGGTGTCCGCCGGCCGCCAGGCTCATCCCCAGGATCGTGTCACCCGGTTGGATCAGTGCGAGGAATGCTGCCTGGTTCGCCTGCGCACCGGAATGCGGCTGCACGTTGGCGAACTCGCAGGCGAACAGCCGCTTCGCCCGGTCGATGGCGAGCTGCTCGGCCACATCGACATATACGCAGCCGCCATAGTAACGCCGGCCCGGATAACCCTCGGCATATTTGTTGGTCAGTACCGAGCCTTGCGCTTCCAGCACCGCGGCGGAGACGACATTCTCGCTGGCAATGAGCTCGATGCCGTCCTGCTGGCGGATCAGTTCGGCGCTGAGGGCCGCAGCGAGCTCCGGGTCAGTCTCAGCAAGCGGGGCGCTGAAGAACCGCTGCAGACTGGCGGCGGGACGCTGTTCGTTCATGACAAGCCCATGGGCTGATGAGCGTTGACCTGTAGCATGCGGTCCGTGTCGGACAAACGCCTGTGGCGCAATTCAGACGGTCGTTCACCGGACATTAGCTGCCAGGCCACAGGCTGGCTGCCATGGTCCGAGCCTATCAGCGTGGCATCGATGCGGAGACGGCTGCGTGTCGAGCCTTGGAGCGTGATGGCTGGAGCGTGCTGGCGCAGCGTTTGCGCACCGAGGCCGGTGAAATCGACGTGGTCGCGGTCAGGCGGGACCTGCTTGCGATCATCGAGGTGAAGGCGCGACCGACGCTCGCCGACGCGGCGCTGGCGCTGGGCCCGCGGCAGCGAGCACGGCTGTTGGCGGCCGCCGAGATCGTGTTGGCGGAACATCCGGAATGGGCGAGGGCAGGGATGCGCTTCGATCTCATGGTGGTCGATGCGGCAGGCACCGTCCGGCGCATCGCCGATGCGTTTCGGTGGGAGAATTAAGGCCCACGCCGGGATTTCACCTCACCATTTTCGCCCCGGCATGCGGTGACGGAAAGCCAGCGCCTCGGCAACGTGCGGCCGCTGCACCACCTTCGCACCGGCCAGATCGGCGATCGTGCGGCCAACCCGGAGCACCCGTGTATACCCGCGTGGTGACAGGCGCAGTTTCTCCATCGCCTGCTCCGCCAGCGCATGGGAATCGGTCGTCATCTCGACATCGCGGCTGTCGGCTTCGGCATTGCTGGTCGGACCATCCTCGCCGTAGCGCTTCCTTTGAGCGGCCCGCGCCTGCGCCACGCGTGCTGCGACTGATGCGCTCGGCTCGCCCGGCGGTGCACGCGCAAGCTCGGCAGCCGTCGCCGGTTGCACTTCCACTGTCAGGTCGATCCGGTCCAGCATCGGGCCACTGAGCCGGTTCTGGTAGTCCTCCGCGCAGCGCGGCGCACGCCCGCACTCGCGCGACGCATCGCCGAGATAGCCGCAGCGGCATGGATTCATCGCCGCGACTAACTGGAAGCGCGCCGGATAGGTGATGTGCGCCGCCGCGCGTGCAACCGTGGTTCGCCCGGTCTCCATCGGCTGGCGCAGCGATTCGAGGGTCTGCTTCGGAAATTCCGGCAACTCGTCGAGGAACAGCACCCCGCGATGCGCCAAGCTGATTTCGCCCGGCCTTGCCCGCTGCCCGCCGCCGGCCAGCGCCGCCTGCGACGCCGAGTGGTGCGGCTCGCGAAACGGCGGACGCATCACGAGGCGGCCGCCCTCAAGCATGCCGGCCACACTGTGGATCATGCTCACCTCAAGCGCCTCCTTGGGCGTGAGGTCGGGCAGGAGCCCGGGCATCCGCGCCGCCAGCATCGACTTGCCAGAGCCAGGCGGACCAATCATCAGCAGGTTGTGGCCGCCGCCGGCGGCGATCTCGATCGCCCGCTTCGCGGTCTCCATCCCTTTGACGTCGGCAAGATCCGGCGAGCGGACTGCCTCCGCGACGCCTGCGGTCTCCGGTGGCGTCAGCACCTGGGTCCCACGGAAATGATTGATCAGTGACAGCAGGTCGGTTGCCGCCAGCACCTCGATTCGACCCGCCCAGGCTGCCTCGCCGCCCTGACTTGCCGGGCAGATCAACCCTAGATCCAGAGTCGAAGCACCGATCGCCGCCGGCAACACGCCGGCCACAGGGTTCAGCGTTCCATCCAGTGACAGCTCGCCGAGTGCCGCGTAGCCGTACAGGTCCTCGCGCGGCACCACCTCCATCGCCGCCAGCACGCCAAGCGTAATGGGGAGATCGAAATGGCTGCCTTCCTTCAGCAGGTCCGCCGGAGCCAGGTTGATCAGCACTCGTCGCGGCGGCAGTGCCAAGCCCATGGCGCTGAGCGCGGCCCGCATCCGTTCGCGCGCCTCGCCAACCGCCTTGTCCGGCAGCCCGACCAGCAATAGCGCCGGAGTGCCGCTGGAAATCTGCACCTGGACCTCGACCGGTACCGCCTCGATGCCGGAGAAGGCGAAGGTACGCACGCGCGCGATGGCGGCGGCGGAGCGGAGCGCGGTCACGGATTGTCGGCCTGGACGGTTGCGGGCAACTCTCCGTCTATCGAAGGATGATGAAGGTAAAGGTAATGCGGCACCTCGTCGGATCGCTGGGCGTCCCCATGTGACGCACATGCGCCGCATGTTGACCCTTGCCCTGCTGTTGGTTGTCGGACTGGCCGGTACGTCCCGCGCCGCGCCGCGCCGCGTCCAGTTCGGTCCGCCGGCGAGCGAAGTTGCCTTCCGCGCCTATGGCCTTGGCATGCTGCCGATCGATTCCAGATTTGCTCAGTTTACCGGTTCGCTTTCCTACGACCCCGACGACCTCGCGTCCTGCCGGGTGGAACTTCAGGTCCAGGTCGCCAGCCTGGTAACCGATGATTCGTCGCTGCGCAGCACCATCGTCGGACCGGCGTTCATGGATGCGCCCAGCTTTCCGGCGCTCACCTATGCGGGGACCTGCGCAGCGAAGGGCCTCGGAGGCGATCTCGCCATGCACGGCGTGACCCGGCCATTCGAGCTGTCACTGACATGGAGCCGGAATGCCGTGGTGGCCGAAGGACGCTTGGTTCGCGCGGACTGGGGCATGACGTCGATGTCGGTCCTGGGTGGCCGCACGGTGCGCATACGTGTCACGGTGCCGCTGGTGGGAACTTCACAGAATGCGGAGAAGTGAACGCCGCGGCGCTTGACCCCTCGGGACGCTGCGCCAATCATTTGTACGCAAACGAACCGCCCGCCTCTGGTCCGGGCACGGTCGGAGGCACGCGTGACAATCGCTGACATCCAGGTTGAAACGCTCGCCAGCTTCCAGGTCGAAGACCATGTGGGCTTCCTGCTGCGCCGGGCACACCAGCGGCACGTGGCGTTGTTCGCCGCGGCCGTGGCGCATGCCGAGTTGACGCCGACTCAGTTCACCGCCCTGCTGAAGACGGCGCAGTTGGGCCGGATCACGCAGAACCACCTGGGCAGGCTGGCGGCGATGGATCCGGCGACCATCCAGGGCGTGGTCCAGCGGTTGATCGCCCGAGGGTTGATACGCCGGGGGCACGATCCGATGGACCGAAGGACCGCCGTCCTGGAGCCGACCGAGGCGGGCGTTGCGTTGATTAGCAGCGTCGTGGCATGCGGTTGGCAGGCGCACGAGGCCGCGTTGGCGCCGCTGTCTCCCGAGGAGCGGGTCGAGCTTTTCGCCCTGCTGCGCAAGATGGGCTGAGACCGTGATGGATGCCGCGCCTGCCGCCGATGGTGTGACCCTTGGCTTCGGTTTTGATTTCGCCGACCTCGCCGCGCGCGAAGGGCTGGTCCGGCTGGACCGGACGTTCCTCGAGTGGCTGGCGGGCGAGGATGCCGCGCTGCATGCGCGCCTGCTCGCGGCACGCGCCGCGCCGGACAGGGTCGCTGTGCTGGACGAGAGCGACCTGGTGGTGGCGCTCGCCCCGCATCTCGACACGTTTGTCGCCATACTGTTCGGCATCGAGGCGGAGACGCTGGCGCTGGCGCGCGAAACCAGTGCGCTCGACCCGGTCCATGCCTGCAAACGGCTGTTCGTGCAGCGCCAGGCGGTGAAGAAATACCCCGATCCGTCGGGCTTCGACGGGCCGACGTTGCGCGCCGCGCTGGAAGCGCTGTTCTGCGAGGCGCTGACCGAGCGCACATTCGCTGCTCACGTTGCCGCATGGGAGGCGGCGGCCGCCGTCGAGCCGCTCGACATTGCGCTGCGCTACGCCGCCTGGGCGACCTTGAGCGAGGCGGGTCGCACAGCGCATCCGGGCAACACGTTGTTCCGCGTGCCACATCGGCTCGACTATCAGAATCTGGTTCCGGTTGAAACCATCGAACGCGACGGCGTGACGATGCTGCGTCTGCCGGAGGACCACTGGCGCCCGCGCGACGGGTTCGCACTGACCGATGCGGGGATGAACACGCAGCAGGCGCTGGATCAGGTCAATTACTGCATCTGGTGTCACACGCAGGGGAAGGATTCCTGCCGCCACGGGCTGAAGGATCGCAAGACCGGGGCGTTTCAGAAATCGCCGTTCGGCGTGACGCTGGCGGGCTGTCCGCTGGACGAGAAGATCAGCGAAATGCACACGCTGCGTGCGCAGGGCAGCGCGATCGGTGCCTTTGCGATCATCGCAATCGACAACCCGATGATGGCGGCCACCGGCCATCGTATCTGCAACGACTGCATGAAGGCGTGCATCTATCAGCGGCAGGATCCGGTCGATATTCCGCAGGCGGAGACGCGGGTGTTGAAGGACGTGCTCGGTCTGTCCTGGGGGTTCGAGATCTACGCGCTGCTGACGCGCTGGAACCCGCTCGATATCCGTCGCCCGCTGCCACGGCCGGATAGCGGGCGCAAGGTGCTTATCGTCGGACTAGGTCCCGCCGGCTTCACGCTGGCGCATCATCTGATGAATGACGGCCATACCGTGGTGGCGGTCGATGGCCTGAAGATCGAACCTCTCGGCTTCGATCCGTCTGTCCCGATACGCGACGCCGCGCAGTTGTTCGAGAATCTCGACAATCGTGTGATGGCCGGCTTCGGCGGCGTGGCCGAGTACGGCATCACCGTGCGCTGGAACAAGAACTACCTGAAGCTGGTGCGGCTGCTGCTGGAGCGTCGGCCGCAATTCGCGCATTTCGGCGGAATCCGCTTCGGTGGGGGTGCCACTCTGGGCATGGACGATGCCTGGGCGATGGGATTTGACCATATCGCGCTGTGCCTGGGCGCGGGCAAGCCGACCGTGCTCGACATACCGAACGGGCTGGCACGCGGTGTGCGAGCTGCATCGGATTTCCTGATGGCGCTGCAACTGACCGGCGCGGCGAAGTTTTCTTCCATTACCAATCTGCAGGTCCGCCTTCCGGTGGTAGTGATCGGCGGCGGCCTGACCGCGATCGATACCGCGACTGAGAGCCTGGCCTACTACGTCCGGCAGGTGGAGAAGTTCGCGGCCCGCTATAGCACGCTGGTCGCGGAGCGTGGCGAGACGGCGGTGCGTGCCGCTTGGAGTGCCGAGGAAACGGGGATCGCCGACGAGTTCCTTGCTCATGCGGCAGCGATCGCAGCCGAGCGTGACAAAGCGGCGCGGGAGGGCAGGGCGCCTCGCCTGGCGCAACGGCTCGATGAATGGGGCGGCGCCACGATTGCCTATCGGCGCCGGCTTATCGACAGCCCCTCCTACACGCTGAACCACGAGGAAGTGGCGAAGGCGATGGAGGAGGCGGTGCGCTTCGCAGAAGGCCTGACCCCGCGGGCGGTGGAGGTCGACGAGTTCGGCCATGCCGCCGCGCTGCGCGTGTCGCGTGCCGATGGTTCGGAGACGGTCTTGCCGGCGCGCGCCATCCTGGTCGCGGCGGGCACGCAGCCAAATACGGTGCTGGCGCGAGAGGACGGCCGCATTCGGCTCGACGGGAGGTACTTCCAGGCCGTGGACGATACCGGCGCGCCAGTGACCGTTGTGCGCGGCCTTGCCAAGCCCGACACGACGCATGTCCTGATGCACCGTGCCGACAACGGCCGCTTCATCAGTTTCTTCGGCGACCTGCATCCGAGCTTCTTTGGCAATGTGGTCAAGGCGATGGGGGGTGCCAAGCGTGGCTATCCGGTCGTTTCTCGAACGCTAGCCGCGCAGAAGGCCACGCCGGTTACCGGCGCCGAACTGATAGAGCAATGCCGACGCGACCTGGCACCCACGGTGCATGCGGTGCGTCGGCTCACGCCCAACATTGTCGAGGTCGTCGTGCATGCGCCAGCTCAGGCGCGTGCGTTCCGGCCGGGACAGTTCTACCGGCTGCAGAATTACGAGGTGCTTGCCCCGCGCGTCGCGGAGGTAGGCAACACGAGCACCGTGCTCGCGATGGAAGGCCTGGCGATGACTGGCGCCTGGACTGATCCTGACCGGGGCCTGGTGTCGGTGATCGTGCTTGAGATGGGTGGTAGTTCCGACATCTGTGCGCTGCTGAAGCCGGGTGAGCCGGTGGTGCTGATGGGTCCGACCGGCTCGCCGACCGAGATCCACACGGGGGCGACGGTTGCGCTGATCGGCGGCGGACTCGGCAACGCCGTACTGTTCTCAATCGGCGCGGCGCTGCGTGCGGCCGGCTCGCGGGTGATCTATTTCGCCGGCTACAAGCAGATGCGCGACCGTTACAAGGTGACGGAGATCGAGCGTGCCGCCGACGTCATCGTTTGGTGCAGCGACGAAGCGCCCGGCTTTGCACCGGCGCGGCCGCAGGATCGCAGCTTCGTGGGCAACATCGTGGCGGGAATGGCGGCATACGGGGCCGATGTCGGGCTGCCGGAGGCCGACCACATGATCGTCATCGGCTCGGATCGCATGATGCAGGCGGTGGGCGCGGCACGGCGCGGCCTGCTTGCACCCGTGTTGAAGCCGGGCCACACAGCCATCGGGTCGATCAATTCGCCGATGCAATGCATGATGAAAGAGGTGTGCGCGCAGTGCCTGCAGCCGCAGATCGATCCGGCGACCGGTGAACGTACCGTGGTGTTCTCCTGCTTCAATCAGGACCAGTCGCTGGACAGGGTGGACTTTTCCGCCCTGCATGAGCGGTTGGCACAGAACGGCGCGCAGGAGAAGCTTACGGCACAATGGATCGACCGCGCGCTGCGGCGGCTGCACGCGCGTGGTGCGGCGGCCTAGCCCCTCCCCTGAGGGAGGGGTTGGCTGATGGGTCTCCTGAGATTACTTCGCCGGCATCATCTGGCCGCGGATTTCGCCACCCTTGTTGGCCGCGGTGTGCACGTTCGCATACCACTTGCCGGCCTGCAGATCCTTCATCTGGTCATCGGTCAGCGTAACAGTGCCTTTGGACGGGCTGGGCGGGTTCGTGCCGATCGGCACAACTACCCCGGCATTCGCCCCTGGCGCGGCTGGTCCATGGAAGTGCGCGGCCGTCGCAGGCCCGGTCAGGCCCGTATAGGTCATCGTGTAGTTGAGCTGCTTCGTGCTTGTGTTCAGCGTGGCCACCACGTCGCCGCTGCCGGTGGACGTCGTGGGTGGCACCTCGGACTTGCCGTTCATTGTCGCCTTGTAGTCGATCATTGCGGCCGAGGCACCCGACAGAGCACCGACGATGATCGCCGCGGCCAGAAGTGAAGTCCGGAACATGCATCCCCCTTCTCTGCGTTTCTCGCACCCGAATCTGTTCGGGGTGGCCAGCTTGCTGGAAGACGCGCCGGGAGTCACGGTATTCCATTGCCGGTGCATCGACGGGCCACCCAGGCTCCGGCGCTGAAGTCGAGTGCCATCCTCCCGCCGCCGGGTTCGCGATGCGGCGGGCGAGACCAATCCGTGCGGTTGTTGAAGCTTATGAAAGCCTTTATCGGGTAGCCTGCCGCCCGTGACCTTTCTCACCGATTTCGCAGATCAGGCCGTCATCCTGCCGCTCGCGCTCGCGATCGGTATTGCGCTGCTCATGCAGGGATGGCGGCGTGGGGCGGCGGCGTGGGCGGCAGCCGTCTTCGCCACCTTTGCTGCCATGCTGGCCCTGAAAGTTCTGTTCCTCGCCTGTTCGGGAAGCTTCGGAACGCCGGATGTCCGTACGCCGAGCGGTCATGTTGCTGCCGCGACCGTGGTGGCCGGGGGCCTTGCCGTGCTGCTGTTGCGCTGGCGTCACGCGGCGCTCTTGGTCGCCGCCATGGCAGCGGGGGTGATCGGAATTTCGCGCCTGGCTCTCCACATGCATTCACCGGCGGAGGTGATGATCGGCGCGGGTGTCGGTCTCGCCGGCGCGTGGACGCTATTGCTGCTCGCCGGTCGACCGCCACCGGACTTGAACGGACGACGTATCGCGGTGATCGCGGTCGCGGTGATGGTGCTCTTCCACGGTCTGCACCTGCCCGCCGAGGCGCATATTCGCGGCTCCGCCT
>Ga0210390_10001840_pt1 | contig 19535 bp, 14 predicted proteins | sample IncBWH11OmetaG_FD_161050 | JGI IMG/M metagenome (GOLD analysis project Ga0210390, IMG submission 161050) | Forest soil microbial communities from Barre Woods Harvard Forest LTER site, Petersham, Massachusetts, United States - Inc-BW-H-11-O ... | reverse complement strand
GCGCTGGCTGGAGGGCCAGAAGCGGCGCATCAACAATAAAAAGATGAGGGTGAGCAGGACGCAAAGCAGGACGATAAAAATGCTTTGAGTTGCACTTAACACGTTTGAATTCCTCCCTTCCAGGCGCACTGCCGGAAGCTGCTGGGCCAAATATTCTGTCTGGCGAGGCCGAGCTTAACAGAATAATTTCGGCGAGACGATGCGTGAATGATTGGGAACCTGGAAAACGTATTGTGGCGCGAGGCGAGCAAAAACGAAACGCGGGTTAGTCGTCGAGAAGACTGCCACCCGGAGCGGATGCGGCACCGGGGATATCGTTGCCACCGAGGGAAACGAGCAGGCGGCGGAGTTTGGCGCGGTCTTCCAGATTCATGCCTACCATTTCGAATCCGGCTTGGTGCGAGCGCACGAAACGCACGACGGCCTGCATGCTGATGGAGCGCAGGCCCGCGGGGATTTTCAGAGTGGCTTCGGTGCCTACGGGAAGCTGCAGTTCACCGCTGAGAAGGCCGCCATCCAGGCTGAGGACGCTGATGGCGGAAGAATATTTCCCCTTCGCGGAGGTGACCACGGCGGGAACGTTGCGCGGGAGGCGCACGCGGCGATAGCGGCGATGACGAACGAAATCGCGTTCGGGAATGGGATCGAGGGGCGCGAGTTGAAAGACTCTAGTATCCAGGCCAGATTGCGGCAGGAATTCCTGAATCCAAGCGGGATCGAGTTTGACGAGCGCTTGAGCCGCGGCCATGCGAATTTCGTCGGGATACACCCAGCCAAAAGTTTTGCGCTCTTCAACAAAGCGGCGCAGGTGCCCGGCGGCGGCTGAAGCGCGCATGCGGCCGAGCGCTTCGATGGCTTTCACGCGCAGGTATTCGGGCCCTTGCGGCATTATTTCGCCTTCGGCAAGACGTAGAAGCTTGGATGAGGTTTCGGGGTCTCCGCACATCCCGATTTCGTCGAGCGCGAGCGGGACAATCATGACGTCGAACATTTCGAGCGAATCGGAGAGAAGCTTGCCGCGTTCGGGAGCGCCGGCTGTGGAAAGCTGGCGCACGACTGCGTCGTGGAAGCCGCGGCCGCCATCGCGAAGGCGGCGGGGCAAGAGTTCGTCCACTGACGCAGGATCGAGGCGACTGAGAAGGCCGATTACGGTGGCGGCTTTCGCGGGCGCATCATTCTTTAGCGATTCCTTGAGGTAACGCACGCACGGAGCGCCCACGGCTTTGGCGAGATGGACGACGCTTTCGCGTTCGGTGCGGCGCGAGGTTCGCGCGAGACGCACGGCAAGATGCTCGGCCGCGCCCTGCGGCACGCGCATCAGCACGCCGACCAAACCATCTGGCATCGCTTCGGCGACCATGGCTTCTTCGATGAATTCGGGAATGCGATTATCCACGCCAATGCGCGGACGCAAAGTTTGCACCCAGCTGGGGCGCGAACCTTCCAGATCGGCGAGCGAATCGAGGGCTTGCTGCACGGCGCGATAATAGCGGCGGGCGGCGGATTCCTGGCTGAGCCGGACGAAGGCAGCGCTAAGGAGCGTCTGTAGTTCGGTGTCTTTTTCCTTAGCCATGGCGAGACCGATCTTGGAAATGGTGTCTTGCAGGCGCTGGCTGGCGGCTTTGCTGTAGAGCTCGGCGAGCTGTCCCAGGCCGATCGCGGCTTTCTTGCGGGCCTCGGCGTCGGCGTTGCCGACGCAGGATGCGTAGTGCAGCAGGATGTCTCCGGCGGCGTCTGATTCGCCGCGGCCCATGAGTTCTTCGACGTACTGCTGAACGTTGCGCGGCGGGATACACCACGCTTCCGAAGACATCAGCACGGTTTTCTTGCCGGAGTCCGGCACGGCGGCCCAGAACTGGCGATCGAGAACGTCGGCATGCGATTCCACGGACATGCCGGCGTGGGCCAATTTTTCTTCGCGCGATTTCAGGAGTTTGCGAAGAGTGGTGAGTTCGTTGCCCATGCGATCGAGCATTTGGCGGACGGCGTTAACCTTCACTTCGCCGCGCTGGAAGCGATCAATGGCGAAGCGGATGGCGAGATCTTCGGCGAGGCGCAACATGGTACTCTCGTCCATTTTCGCGTTGGGTGATTGCGCGGCAACGGTGGCGAGGGCTTGCTGCAGAGTCACTTGCGCATTTTGCGGGAGCGCCGAAATTTTTAGTCGCCAGGCCAACGGGTCGAGGTCCGGATTCTTGGCCGATTGAGCTTCACCAAACTGGGCGAGCAGCCTGAGCAGGCTGTGTAGTTCTGCTTCCTCGAGCTGGCCGATTCCGCCGGCTAAGCCGGAGACGCCGCCTCCGCCTGGACCTGTGCCAGCGCCTGGGCCGAATGCCGCTGCGCCACCGAAGATTCCAGCGCCAAGTCCTGCGCCGGTATTTGCCCCAGTTCCGCCGACAGTTGCGGGGCCGAATCCTGCGCCGGAGCCTGTGCCAGTTCCCGCACCGGTGCCAGTGCCGCTTCCTCCCGCGTAGAACGAGCCGGGTACTGTTCCGCCGCTGCCGCCGGTTCCAGGCACTCCTGGGCCACCATGTTCACCTTCGGCTGCGGCAATCAGCTGAATCATTTTTTCCGGACTGCGGAACCATTCCTGAATACGGTCGGCGTCGGCGCCCAGAGTCTTTGCGGTGAGGGTGGCGGCTACGCGTGCGTCAGAAAAGCCCGAGTCTTCGGCGACGAAGCGAATTTCGTTGACGCGGATGCCTGAATGAGTGCGGTTGGTGAAGTGGACAGCGAGGCGATCGGAAAGGGTCGCGGCCTTCGGCCCCGTTTCCATGAAGCACTTAACGAGATTGGCGAATTCCTCGCGGTCAACACGGGGGAGGAAACCGATGCTAGCGACTCCCGAGGCGTTGAGGAAATCAGCGAAGCTGCGTTCGGCGGGGCTGGATTCCAGGGGGACGCCGTCGAGCAGGAGTTGCGAGCCGGAGGCGCCAAGGAGCAGGCCGCCGGGGCCCGCTGCATTCACGGCTGCCTGGAGTTCAGCCCACGCCGAGTCAAATTGTCCGAGCGAGCGAGAGTGCTCTAAACCATAGAGCCGAGCGTACTTAAGAAGCACATTGAGGCTGCGGACGAAGGCCCGGGCGTTGGGGATTGTTGGCTCGCTCTGCATAGTTAACTCGCGAGGGACTGGTGCCATATGGATAGACTCGTACTGATTGTACTAGGACCTGTGATTATGGAAATAGTACGGAAGGCCTAGGGTCGCGCACTAAACAATAGGGACGGCGAGCGTTAAGAGGCTAAGCGGATCTCGATTTCCTGGCCCTCGAGGGCTGGGCGGACGCGCCGGATGACCTCGCTGGCCCAAAGTTTGTCGCTGAGGAGGACGAGCGAGCCGTCTTCGAAATTGCAGATGGCGCAGAACGTATACCTTGGGAACGCGGTGTGGTAAGCGTCCACGCCACGACGGGCGAGCTCACCTTCGAGCGCGGGGTCTGGTTCCGGGAGCGGGCCTGCCGCGCGCACACCGAAGGTCTCGCCTTGGAAGCGGTCTATTAAAGGTTCGAGGACGGCGAGATCGGGGGCGGGCACCGCGAGGGAGTGCCTGGTGGCTTCGCGGAAGGGGACCTGGTGGCGCTGCAAATAATCGCGCAGACGATCGAGATGGCTGAAAAAATCGAGCGCCCAGATTTCGGGAGCAGCGATGGCGGGCAGCACGCGCGACCAGATTTTGGCGGCGTCGGCGCCGCGGATGGGTTCGCGATTTTCGTCGGCTTCGGTGAGCTCCAGGCCCATGGCGCGTACGTCGTCACCGAGATCGAGCGGTTCAATTTCGAGGAGGTACACGAATTTATTCTTCCGTCGCGCCCGGAACGTCTTCTTCAAGCCCGGACTGGGGGAATTTATTCTTAAACTCGGGAGATTGTTTGCGAACTTCCAGCCAATCAAAGAAAGCGTCGGGCGTCTCCAGCCAGATTGCGAACCAGTGGGCGATTTCTTCTTTCTGGGCGCGCTTGGTGGCGTCCACTTTGTGGTTGCGCGAAATCATTTCGGCGCGACGGCGGCCGAGTCGGGCGACTTCGCGGACACGCTCGGCGGCGGCCTGCTCGTGCTCGAGCAGGAATTTGCGGAGGAGCTCATCGAGGCGCACGAGGCACATTTCGGCTTCTTCGAGCGTCGAGAAATGGAGCAGGTCGGTGAATTCTTCTTCGTAGCGGCCGTCGGTATCGGACCGCGTGGACCAAACTACGCGCAGGCCTGCTTCTTCGAGCACGCTGACGATGTAGTCGGGTGAAGTTTTTCCTTGTGCGCCGAGTTGAGCGATTAATTGGCGGCGAATCTGTTCGATTTCGGCGGGGGTGTAGCGCGGCTTGCCAAGGCCCTCCGCGACCTCGAGGATCAGCGCTTTCTTGGTGGGCGATCCGCCTTCGTGATGCGCGTCTGAACGTGTGGGACTCACGACGGCCCTCGATGCGCTGGTGGCTTCTGGTCGGCCACAGGTTGAGCGTCGCGGGACAGCAGGCTGCGATAGCGCGCGACGTTGCGATTGTGCTCAGCGAGAGTTTTGCTGAAGAAGTGCCCGCCGGAATCGTTGGCGACGAAATACATGTAGTCCGTGGTCGCGGGCGCGAGGGCGGCGCGCAGCGACGCTTCGCCGGGATTTGCGATCGGGCCGGGAGGAAGGCCGGGATTTCTGTAGGTGTTGTACGGCGAATCTACCTGCAAATCCTTGGCATGCACGATTTTTACCGGGCGGCCTGCAAGTTCCAAAGCGTAGGCGACGGTGGGATCACACTGCAAGGGGCCGCCGCGCTTGATGCGGTTGTAGAAAACGCCGGCGACGAGGGGACGCTCGTCTTTGCGCGGTGTCTCGCGTTCCACCAGGGACGCGAGGGTGACGACCTGGTCAGCGGTGAGCCCGTCGGGAAGATTCGCCGTGCCGGAGGGATTCAGAGATTCCCAGACGGCGCGAAAATTCTGGACCATGCGTTTCGCGGCCTGTTCGCAGGTGGTGTGATGCGTGAATTCATAAGTGGACGGAAAGAGAAAACCCTCGAGGTTCTGTGCTTGCGGCGCCAGATCTGAGATCAGGGTGGTGTCTTTCGCAGCATCGAGGAAGGCATCGCGGGTGCACACGCCCTCGCGGTCGAGTTCGGCGGCGATATCGAACATCGTCCAGCCTTCGGGGATGGTGACGGTGTGGACAAAAATTCTGCCCTGGGCGAGCTGCCAGAAAACTTCGCGCGAAGTTACCGGATGATCGAAATAATATTCACCTGCGTCCATGGGCGCGCGAAAATGCCAGACGCTGAAGAGGGCGAAGGCCAGGCGGTTGCGGATTACGTCGTTCTGGCGAAGAATTCCGGCGATGGCCCAGCGCGACTTGCCGTGGGGGATATCCACGAAAACTTTCTCGGGGCGATGACCGCGATAGGGGCGGCTGATTTGCGAATCGAGCCAGCCGGCGCCAGCACCGATTGCAGCGATCACCAGAAGAGCCAGGAGGCCGAGCCGTCGCATCGCGGGTTATTCCTTCCCCGCCGCTGCAGGCTGCAGGCGGCCACGGTGACGTTCGAGGTACTCGCGCAGCAAGATGGCGGCGGCGACGTCGTCGAGCGACGAGGCTTTTCGGTGGGCTGCGGATCCGGTTTCAGCCGTCATCTGCGCAGCCTCCCAGCTGGTGAGCCTTTCGTCCACGAGATCCACTTCGATTCCTAGCTCCTTGCGCAGGCGCGCGGCAAAACGCGCGGCTTCCTGTGCCATTTCGCCCGCCTCGCCGGTGATATGCAGCGGGTGGCCCACGAGGATACGCGCGACGCCCTCTTTTCTGCAAATATCGCGGAGGCGGCGGAGATCGTCGCGGCGATTCGCGCGCTTCAGCACCAGGAGCGGCTGCGCGGTTAATTGCATTTCGTCGGAGATAGCGAGGCCGATTCGCTTGCGGCCGTAGTCGAGCGCCAGAATCCGGCAAAGCTTGGATTCGGGCGACGCAGCGGAGCTATCCCGAACATCGGAACGCGGGCTGGCAGTCATATCCTTCCGCCTAGTATACGCGATGCGCGCCACCGGGAGCACGGCGGGAGGTGCGCACTGGGCACGTTGAACGTTTTGGCTCGGTTGTGGAAGCTAGGGCTGGCGGCCGCGGACGCTTTTTTCCCAGAGGGGCCAGAAGCCAGTCTCCTGCATGTCTTTGTCGAGGGCTGTGTCGCGCAGAAGCTGCTCGATTTCGGCGCGGGATTGGCGCGGACCGATGCGCTGCTCGGCGTCGGCGAGCGCGAATGCGGTGACGGCGGCAATTCCGGAGTGGCGCTTCAGCTCGGCGATATCAACTTTGTCGAAGGTGTCTGAGGTAGCGTGATAGTTCAGCATGTAATTCGCGGGGTCTTGATTGGCGACGAGGTTGGGGATGCCTTCGATGAGGAAATCGAAGTTGTCGGTGTCCATTCCGGCATCCATGGTGAAGTCTTTCACTCCGAGAGAGGTTAGCGGCTCGAGGGCGGCGCGAACGGGTGCGACGATATCTTTGCGGCCGGCCAGCGCGTAGCCCGTCACCTTGCCGTCTCCTGAATCAAAAATGATCGCAGCGATCATGTTGTCCAGTTCGGCGCGGTGCGCGTGCGCGTAGGCCGCCGAGCCGAGCAAGCCCTGTTCTTCGCCGGTGAAAAGGATGAAGCGGATGGAGCGCCGGGGTATGGTGCCGGAGGCGTGGATCACACGCGCGGCGTCAATTGCCATTGCGACGTTGCAACCGTTGTCCAGCGCGCCGGTGCCGAGGTCCCAGGAATCCAGATGCCCACCGAGGACCACGAATTCATCAGGCTTTTCGCGGCCACGAATTTCCGCCACGACGTTTTCGGAATCCATCGGGCCGGTGATGTGATTGGGCATTTCGAAATGCACGCGAACTTTTTGTCCGGCTGCGAGGAAGCGCGCGATGCGTTCGGCGTCCTCGCGGGCGACGACGGCTTGCGGAATTCTTTCAAGTTCACCATTGACGGCGAGCGTGTGGCGATACAGAAGCAGATTGGGGCGGGACGACATCCACAGAACTGCAACGGCGCCGGCTTTCAGAGCGCGATCAATGATGGCGCGGCCGATGGTGTATTCGTTGTCGAGGTCGGCCCAGGTGACGAGGAAATTCGAATGGACCAGGACAATCGAATCTTTCGCTGCGGCACCTGCTTTGGCGAAGCCGGCGTCATCGCCCATGCCGGCGTCCACCACGTCCGCGGTGATGCCGCCTTCGGGAGTAGGGGGCGACCAGCCGATAGAAACCAGGCGAACGGGAAAGGGCGCGAGCGAAAGAATTTCGAGATGGGTGTGGCCTTCGGTCCAGCCATTGGGAATCGTGAATTTTTCGGTGTGCACGTCGTCAACGCCTGCGTGACGGAAGGCTTGCACGGCCCAGTCCGCGGCAAGGTCGGCTGCAGGCGTACCGGTGACGCGACCGCCAATGGTGTCACTGAGATAGCGCAGGTTTTCTTCGAGCGGTGAGGGACCCAGCGCGGACTGGATCATGGTGGGTGCCAATTCGGCACAAGATTTTTGGACGGAGCAGGCACCCGAGCCTTGCGGCACCTGCTGCGAGAGCGGGGCGGGCTTGACGGGAGGGATTTGGGCACTGGCTGCGAATGCCAAGAGCAGCAGACTGTGGACAGCAGCTACGAGCTTGGTAATTCTGTGCAAGTCTTCGGCCCCCTCATTGGAATTTCGGCGTAAGGATTGTACGGGAGGAGTGTAACCCGAAAGCATTTTCCGCAAATGGAATCGTGGCGGTGGGAGCGACCAGACCTGAGCGGATCGAATGTGATTTCTGTTGTGTGCGAGCTGTGGATTACTTTGGCGTTCGGAAGAAATTGCAATACCCGGGCAGTTTCTACCTACGAATTTTGGAGCGCGGCGCAGGCCTGGTCACCCATGTTTCTCATTTTGAGCCACTTAAATAAGTTGCGGTTTGGCAGAGCGCCTGCCACGGCCCAGTGCGGTTGGAGAGTGTGACCGTCACTTCTTCAATCGGGCTTTAGGGTAGCCGGACCGTATCGGCGGGCCGGTTTTTTTGAGTGCTTTATGCAAGTCGAGATGTAGACATACCGTCGGGCAACGAAAAATTGCAGACAGCAGGTAAATCCCAAGGCTTAGCCGCATGCAATCCTGGGCAAGCAGACGGAAGGCTCAATTTGAAAAAGGTTCGCGTTTTTCCAAAGCTCGTACCCCGCGAAGAAAAGCAAGAAACGAATCACCCGAATTTGTTCCTCTTCTGTGAATCATCCAGCGGTACGGCGCAGTTCCGCGCGACGGGCGGCGGAGACCTGGAGTGCACAGTGGAGCGTATCGCCGGGCTACTGGCGATGCAGTGCCTGGTGCGCGGGCAGAGTCCCGCCGACTTTCAGGTACTGGTGCCTGCGGAGCAGTCTCTGGTGGCACGGCTGATATCGCGTACGGAAGAACTGCTCAGAGAGGGACGCGCGATTGCCTGCCCGACAACGTTGAGTGCGCGGCAGAGAGAAGTGCTGGACGCGGTGGTGAGCAACCGAGCAAACAAGGAAATCGCTTCGCGGTTGAACATCACGGTACGCACTGTGAAATTCCATGTGTCTTCACTATTGAGCAAGTTCGGCGTGGAAACGCGCTCCGAGCTGGCACGCAGGGCTGCCGGATTCATGCGACCGACGCTGCTGGAAAACGAATCGAGGGTTCCGGCGCAGGCGAGTAATGGCGGCCGGAATCTGGTCCCCGAGCGAGCGATGCAGAAGACGGCGCTGGCGATGGCGAATGGTTCGCGCAGCCTGCGGTTTCCTGGGCGCATTCTTACCGCATAAAAATAAGACGATAGTTCTAGGAGAGTATGTCGTTGCTTTTCGCGGTTGGGGAATCGCTCGCGCGAGGTAGCTTGTGGGCTTGCGCCCCGACTCGGTGATCGCGTGGAGTGAGAGCCGCGATTCTCGTAATATTTCTGGTAGTAAGTGCGGTAGTCGCCTCGGCGCACTTCGGTCAGCCACTTCGTATTGCTGCGATACCATTCAATGGTTTGGCGCAGGCCGTCGTCTAACGAAATGGCGGGCTTCCAGCCGAGCTCCCGCTCGATCTTGTAACAGGTAAGCGCATAGCGGCGGTCGTGGCCTGGACGGTCTGCCACATGAGAAATTAGCGATTGAGGTTTTCCTGTGGCGCGAAGCAAACGGCGCGCCATGGTGAGATTTTTCGACGACATCCGCGCCCCCAATGTTGTAAACCTCGCCGATACGTCCGCGCTCCAGAACCGCCAGAATTCCGCGGCAATGATCCTGCACGTGAAGCCAATTGCGCTCTTGCTTGCCATCGCCGTAAATGGGCAGGGGTTCGTCGTCCAGCGCGCTCGCGATCATGAGCGGTAGAAATTTTTCCGGAAACTGAAAGGGACCGTAATTGTTGGAAGCGCGGATGATGATCGTGGGAAAGCCGAAGGTGCGAACGCAGGACCGGACAATCAAGTCCGAGCTGCCTTTCGACGCGGAGTAGGGGCTGCTGGGCTGCACGGGCGAATCTTCGGCGGCAAATGTGCCGGGCGCCATGTCGCCAAAGACTTCGTCGGTGGAAACATGCACGAATTTTTCGATATGGAGCTTGCGCGCTATCAGGAGAAGCACGAAGGTGCCGGTAACATTGGTTTCGATCATGGGCGCCGGATCGTAGATGCTGCGGTCCACGTGAGACTCGGCGGCGAAATGAACGACGGTCTGGCAGCCCGCCATGGTCATTTCGACGGCGACAGGATCACAGATATCACTCTTGATGAAGGTGTAGTGGGGATTGCTGGCGACGGAATCCAAGCTCGCAAGGTTTCCAGCGTACGTCAATTTGTCGAAGTTAACGACGGAGTAGTCCTGGGACAAGCACAGGACATGAGTGATGAAATTCGATCCGATGAAGCCGGCCCCCGGTGACGAAAATCTTCATCGGGCAGCTTCCTGGAGTACGGCGCAGGATGAACGACTCACCGTGTTCTTAGCCATTTTGGGTTCGTGCGGCCACAATTGCTGATTATTGCCGGGTAAGAAACAGGATACCGGCGGTCGCGAGCAGCAAAATTCGGTTTGACCAACCACGCTCAAGCGCTAAAGCGAATATTCCAGAGGGCTTCTCCTGCATTGCGCTCCTTTGCGGATTCCTCAAGAAAACGCTCCAAAGTCTAGCACACGACGCATTCCGTCGGTTTCGTTCGCGAGTTTGCGTTAGCACCTTCGCCAACAGTTTCAGGACGGACAGCTGACCCGAAGCAAAACACCCAGCGTAACTCGCTGCCAGGAAACGACTACGCGCACCTGTACGGGCGAGTAGGTCAGGTGAGTAATGGGCCGACTGAACAGGCGAAGAGACTTGAACTAACTCGGTTCCTCTGACCAGTAGTTGTGGCTCTAGTGCGGTCCCTACACTGACCGTGACATGAGAGCCCATAGCCAAGAGCGCGCAGTTCGGACCGAAAGATCAAGTTCGCAAGACGGAGCGACGGTTAGCCGGTCATCCACCCCGGTTGTTCTGATCACCACGCTAGCCATGATCCTGGCCATTGCGGGGCTCTCCAGCTGTGCCGGCTACACCAGTTCGGCGAAGACGCAGCCTTCTAATCCGGGGGCGGGCGCGGGCATACTGTCGCCCAGCGTGACCAGCGTAAGCTTCGGCAGCGTCGCCGTTGGGAATACCGCGACGCAAAGCTTGACCGTCACCAATACTGGGCTGGGGACTGTGACGATTGGTTCGGCGGCCATGACGGGCGCAGGTATCACGGTGGTTGGCGGGAATCCTGCTGGGACAATCGGAGTGGGCCAGAGCAGCACGATACAGCTTCAGTTCGCTCCCATATCTGAGGGCGCGATAAACGGAAGCCTGACAATATTAAGTGATGCTTCTAATTCTCCGCTGGCAATTGCGATCACCGGAACGGGGACGCAGGCGGGTTTGACGATTGCTCCGTCGGCCTTAACGTTTGGAAACGTGATCGTAGGACAGAGCGGCACGCAAAGTGTCAAGCTGACGAATAGCGGAAACTCCAGCGTGACGATTAATATGGCGACGGTGGCAGGAACCGGCTTCGGAATCAGCGGACTGTCGCTGCCAAAGACATTGACGGGCGGAGAAAGCCTCTCCTTCAGCGCGCAATTTGCACCAACAGCGAACGGTGCGGCCAGCGGCAGCATCACCTTCACTGACAACGCGCCAGGCTCACCGCAGGTTGTGAGCATGGTCGGGACGGGCGTGGCTACGAACTCGACCTTAGTCGCGAATCCGGGAAGCGTGGCGTTCGGGAATATGTCGGTGGGCAGCAGCAATCCGCAATCAATCACTTTGACGAACAACGGAAACACTAGCGCGACGATTTCTGCGATCAGCGCGACCGGCAGCGGGTTCAGTGCGACGGGTCTTTCCGTTCCGTTGACGCTGGCGGCGAGTCACAGCACCACCTTTACAGCGCAATTTGCTCCGACCACTGTTGGCACCGCTTCGGGGAGCATCCTTATCACCAGCACCGCGAGCAATCCTACGGTGGCGATCGCACTGAGCGGGACCGGCGTGCAGGGCAGTCTGACCGCGAATCCAACGAGCATCAATTTTGGCAGCCTGCTTGTCGGCGCTAGCGGATCCGTCAGCGTAACTCTGACGAACACAGGAACGGGCAGCGTGGCAATTTCACAAGGCAGCGCATCGGGAACTGGATTCAGCATCACCGGTCTGACTGCAATGACGCTGACGGCGGGACAGAGTACATCGTTTACCGCAAAATTCGCACCGACTACCGCAGGAAGCGCGACGGGGAGCGTTTCAATTATCAGCAACGCGCCGGGTTCGCCGTTGGTGATCGCCTTGTCGGGAACTGGAACTGCTTCGCAACCTCAGCTGACTATCAGCCCTGCGAGCGTGAGCTTTGGCAGTGTATCGGTGGGAAGCACCGTATCGCAGACCGTAACACTTTCGAACCCGGGAAACGCTGCGTTGACGGTGAGCCAAGCGACACCTTCGGGCACGGGGTTCAGCATGAGCGGCGCGAGCATGCCAATGACGATTAACGCCGGTAGCAGCGCGTCGTTTACCGCGAAGTTTTCGCCGTCTGCTGTGGGAAGTGACACGGGCGGTATTTCAATCGTCAGCAACGCGCCAGGCTCGCCCGCAACGATCGGATTATCCGGGACGGGAATTGAAGGTCAACTGGGCGCGAATCCATCGAGCGTGAGTTTCGGATCGGTTGCGGTGGGCAGCAACGGAGCGCAGTCAATTACATTGACGAATTCTGGATCGGGCAGTGTGACGATCTCACAAGGCACGGCATCTGGCACGGGCTTCAGCATCAGCGGATTGAGCACACCGCTGACGTTGGGCGCCGGGCTGAGCACCACCTTCAGCGCCCAGTTCGCGCCGACATCCGCGGGGAGCGCGAGCGGAAGCATTTCGATCGTCAACAATGGGCAGAATTCGCCGCTGACCATCCCCTTGAGCGGTACCGGGACGCAGCCGCAACTGGCGGCTACGCCCACTACGGCCGCGTTCGGCAGCGTGACGACGGGAACGAACAACTCGCAAACCGTCAGCCTGAACAATGGCGGCAGCTCGACGGTGACGATTTCTTCAGTAACGGTTTCCGGAGCCGGCTTCAGCACGACGGGAATTACGGCGCCGGTGACTATTGCGGCGGGCAAGGCTACGACGTTCAACGCAGTGTTTGGACCGAGCGCGGCAGGGAGCGTGACCGGATCAGTAACACTGGTCAGCAACGCCCCTAATTCGCCGTTGACGATTTCTCTGAGTGGAACCGGGGTGGCTGCGACTCGCCTCCTTGGACTGAGTTCGTCGAGCTTGAGCTTTGGAAGCGTCAACGTGGGAAGCAACAACTCATTAACGACGACACTGACCAACAATGGAAATTCGAACGTCGCGATTTCGGGCGTGACTGTATCGGGAACGGGGTACAGCGACAGCGGCGTAACCTCCGGAGAAACGCTGACGCCGAATCAGTCCGTGACGATCACGGCGCAATTCACGCCGGCGGCCTCGGGGTTAGTGAGCGGAAGCGTCAGCATCGCAAGCAACGCGACGAACTCGCCAGCAACGATCACGCTGTCTGGCACGGGGGTTTCGACAACTCCCCACACTGTGGCACTGTCCTGGACAGCGAGTTCGTCCACGGTGAGCGGCTACAACGTGTATCGTGGCACGACATCGAACGGGCCGTACTCGACGAAGCTGAATAGCTCGCTGGTCACGTCGGTGGGCTACTCGGATTCCACGGTCGCGGACGGAACGACTTACTACTACGTGGTCACCGCGGTTGATTCGAACAACGTGGAAAGCGTGGATTCGAACCAGGCGACTGCCATTATTCCGTAGGCCTGGCTGGACGAACAGGATTTGGAAAGCGCAGTAAAGCTCTGGTTTTAAGGTGGTTCGGAGCTAATCGGGCGGCCAAACCGATGGTTGTCCGGGCGTAGAAATGCGAAGCCTGTCCTCGCGTACAGGGTAATGCCCCTGTCCCAAGTGTGTACTCTCGGCCAGTAGTTCTGGCAATCTGCCCCATCGGACAATGCGCGTGGTGATTACACGTGCCCCCATCCTGGAGGGAGCTCGCGTGAGTGGCGCAAGCCGCTCACGGCAATTTGCTCTCGAATCCATCCTTCGCGGTAGTTGCGCTGCTGCAGCGTTGCTCGTCATCCTGATAACGTCTGGCTGCGTCGGAGTCACCGGCAAAGGAACGACTCCCGCTGTCACAGGTGTTGCGATAGAGATATCGCCGAGTTCCGTGAGTTTTGGAAACGTGGCAATGGGACAAAGTGCGACGAAGACGGTGACGCTAACCAACACCGGAACGGAAGCGCTAAGCGTTTCGGGGATTTCGGTGGCCGGCACTGGATTCACTGCCTCGGGTCCGCACCTGCCAATCTCGCTGGCCGCGGGCCAGAGCACATCTATTTCTACTGTTTTTAAACCTACGTCCGGAAAGGCTGACACCGGTACGATCACGATCACCAGCAATGCCGCCGGCTCCCCTTCGCTCGTTACGCTGAGCGGGACGGGCACGACGGGCACGACGGGCACGACGGCTGCCGCGGCGCTGACCGTTACCCCAACTACAATCGCTTTCGGAAGCGTGGCGGTGGGTAGCGAGCAGACGCAGACGGTTCACGTGGAAAACACCGGCAACGAAACCGCAACCATTTCCAAACTGACGATCTCCGGAACGGGTGTGAGCCTTTCGGGAATGACGGCGCCAACGACCCTGGCTGCGGGGCAAACTGCGAATTTGACGGTTGCGTACAAACCCGTAGCCGCGGGGACACTGACAGCTAGTCTGGCAATCGCCAGCAATGCAACCAATCCCAACGTGGTGGTCGGTATAAATGCGACCGCGACATCTTCGACGCTCGCGGCCACTCCCTCTTCCGTCAGCTTCGGCAAGGTGGTGGTGGGCAGCAACACGACCCAAACGATTCGCCTGCAAAACATCGGCACTTCAGAGGTGAAGATATCGGCCATTACGCCTTCCGTTTCCAGCATCGCGATTTCGGGGGTTACGACGCCTATTAATTTGGCGCCAGGAACGAGCGCGACTCTCACAGCGGCATACAAGCCAACCGCGGCCGGCAGCGTAACGGGCAAAATTACAGTTACGAGTAATGCGGTGGGCTCACCGACGATCGTTGATTTGAGCGCGACCGCCGCGGCTGCTGCAGTTCAACTAACGCCGAGCGCATCGAGCTTGAGTTTTGGAAGCGTGACGGTGGGTTCGTCCGGCACCGGTCAGCTGACGGTGAAGAGCACGGGAAACACCAACGCCACCATCTCGAAAGTGACGGTCACTGGCGCTGGATTCGTTCTGGCCAGTTCGGCGGCGAGCGTGATCCTGGATCCCAGTCAGACTGAATCCTATACAGTGAACTTTGATCCCAAAGCGGCGGGCAGTCTAACCGGAACACTGACGATCACCAGTAACGCAGCGAACTCGCCGCTGAATATCGCCCTCTCCGGGACTGGAGTTGCCACCAGTGCTAGTAAGCATAGCGTGGCGCTCACGTGGGAACGCAGCAGCACCTCAAGCGTGACTGGATATTTCGTGTATCGCGGTACGAAGCCCAGCGGGCCGTTTGCCCAGCTGAACTCTTCGCCGGAGTCGAGTCCGTCATATTCCGACAGCACGGTTTCCGACGGACAAGTCTACTATTACTTCGTGACTGCCGTGGACTCGAGCAACATCCAGAGCGCTGATTCGAACGAAGTTTCCGTAACGATTCCCTCGAATTAAGAGACACGACATCCACTAGACTTGTCGATCCCGTCCGTTTCGGCGACGAAGTGCCTCGCTGTGAGTGCAGTACCACGGGCTTGCTCGAGCTAGGGCAGAAGTGACGGAATCGCTATAAGCAATCCAGGATTTCATCCTGAGTCGGTCCCGGGACGTTGGCATCCGGCAATTTGTTTCCAGAGCTTGACGTGGGCACCGGCTCGTTGTTCGATTCCGCCACCACCGCAAGATCAGCCACTCGCTCGGTTATCTCCGTGAGCGAGCGCTTCTGTCGTGCTTTCTCGTGAACCATGGCGTCCGCTTCCCCGCCTGAGCCGGGAATCGGTGGCTTCGTTTTGTAATTTTCCGTTTCTTGCGGAGCGTCGGCGGAGCTTGACGCAACAATCCAAGCGTTCGGCGAGGTGCGCCAAGCTCGATATACTGAGGTTCCGACGAACGTTACTGTCATTCCGAATCTTGAAAATCTGCCTGCCAAACAAATACGAGCTCGCAGCCGGTAACTATTTGCAGAGTTTGTCGTGTGCCAAACCACCTGCCGCCAATAGTGATCGCAAGCCCTTTGCAACTTGCAAGGAAACACTTCAGACTGTTCACCAACTCGCAGTTCCCAGAGGAGCGCTCAAAACTCGAACGACTAGGTGTATATGTTGCCCCCATGTATTCGCCGCGGTAAACTGGGGTTGTCCGGTTTCGCGACGGCTCCGAGTGGCGGGAGCAACAGTATGGCATTGTCACAGTTTGATAATCTGATCGACGCGTCCTCGACCAAGATCCTAATCAAGTCGATAATTACGGTGATTTTTTGTGTCGGCATAGCTGTCTGCGCGCAGGCTCAAAATGCTCAGCCGAACAGCACCAACGAATCCTGGTCAGCCACAACGCAAACTGCCGTAGAGAACACCAGCCCATCGCGCACGACGGACAGCCACGTTCGGTCGGGTAACCAGAGTGTGGATAAACAAAGTGTGGAAGCGCTTGGGCCCAATGGCCGGTACCAGCCCAGTTTCGAAACCGAGAGGGAAACGATTCATGTGAATGCCACCACGACCCGTACAGTAGTGCGCAGCTACAGCTGGGATGTGAATGGACAAAGGAATCTGCAGCAGATCACGGAAGAAGAAGCGAAAAGCTCGGCAAGCGGCGATGTCCATGTGATACGCACGACCTCGGAATCTGATGGGAACGGAAATCTTCAGGTTATTCAACGTGAAGTCGCGGACACGAAAAAGACAAGCCCAGAAGTGCTGGAGACGAAAACCACGACTTACCTGCCCAACGGTAATGGCGGTTTGACCCCATCCCTGCAGACGCAAGAGTTACAAGAGCGCATCGCTGACCACAGGGTGGAGGTAAAGAAAACATTGCTACAGGCAAATTCCAGCGGCAACTGGGAGGTCGCCGAGGTAAAAGTAACCGCGCTCAAGGAAGACAACAAGAATCGAACCAGCGAAGAGCGTATTTCGCGCCCCGATTCAGAAGGCGGACTTTCAGAAGTCTCACGCACCGTTGGTAAAGAGACAGAAAACGCCGCCGGTGAAAAAAACACTACGGTCGAGACATATTTTACGAATGCCCCTGGAGTGGCTGCCGACGGCAGCCTGCGTCTGAACTGGCAAGTAACAACCGTCCAGAAAACGGATTCAGGTGGAAAAACAACCGAGCAGCAGAGCAAGCAGCCCAATCCGAATGACACGAACGGCGATCTGCAAGTCACTACAAAAACAAAATATACAGTGCGATATGCCGCCTCCAGTACGGAGGAAACCAAGACCATTCAAGAGCGCGACATCAACGGCACTTTCAATGTAGTTTCCGCGGAAGTGCGCAAATCAGACCAGGCTCCTGCGTCGCAGGAACAGCTGGCACCCTCAGAAAAACCCAAATAAGATCAAACGCGCGATATGACGCTCCCGGGTGATTCCAGACACTCCGTGCCCAGTCACGCAGGGTCCCTCAAGCGGCGCGAGTCTACGACGACGCGAGAACCGGGACCCCCATAAGCGTCATTCAACGACATTTTCTGCGCGGTCATGATCGGGTGGAAGTTCGTCGCAGAAAAATTGATCAAATTCCTTGGGCACGGTCGTTGGTGCCTAAACCATCAGTTCAGCGATGCAGGATGTGCATGACCACAACCAGGATACCGAGAACCAAAAGGACCGCCAGCAATAACCTTTCACCTAGTTCCTGCTTAAATGTGCTGCGACTCATGTTCTGGATGCTCCTACGGTTACAAGGTTAAAGCCGGGGGAAAATGGGGCAGGGGTCTTAAACGTACGCCCCCACCAATGTTAAGTCAACCCGTTCACTGTTCAGGGGAGTGAGGCTGAGTCTACGCAGCGAGGTTGCCGCAATCGAACATGGCGGGCGCCATGGGCGAGCTCGATCGAACAGCGGCCTGTGGACTGTCGGTCCGAGGCTTTTCAGAAATGTCCGGAACCCTCGACATTGGTGCAGCGTCGCTAATTCGGTCAGTCGCGGTTGGATCGTCGAGTCTCTCTAACGAAGCAAGGGTCGCAGCCGCGAGTTCCGACTCTGACTGTGAATCAACCCCGGGTCGGGATCAATTTCTAAGCAGCGCATGCCGCATGTATCCTCTTGAGGCGGGTCCGTTGCAGGTCACGGTCCTACACGTTCCGCCCGGTCCGCCGTTCAACTAGGATCTCATCGCAAAATCGCTCGATATCCAGGTAACATTTCACGCTTACAGCACGTATCAGTATAGACCGTCGACACCAAACATAGACGCAACTAGACCCGAAAACGTGACCATATCGTCTAGGAAGTAGAGAGAATGCGATTTAATTTGGCCGAACGACGAGAGCCACAACATGGTAGGATGGCGAACTGCGTCCTATCGAGCAATCCCACAGTAAGAGTATTCTGCATCGAGTTCACCAACGTTGCCCGACTTAGGAAAGGGTCTGGAAGCCGATTCGAAACCTGGTGCAAATGCGCATAAGACCCCAAGGACTGCCGTGCTAGCGGATGAATACATCATTCGGTTCGAGCTTTTCGAACGGATGTTGAACGAAATCTTTATTCACAGGATAGCGTGTGCGTAAAGTTGGACTTATCGTCAAGCGCGAGTACTTGACCCGAGTCAGAACCAAGGGCTTCGTCCTCGGAACGATCATTGTCCCGGTGCTGGGCGCAGCCTTCTCCTTGTTGACTATATTTCTTGTGGAGCACCAGCCCACCCAAAGCATGCGCATCGTTATTGTGGACAATTCGGGGACGCTCGCGGAGATCGTCAGCAAGGGTTTAGACACAAAGTTCGACAACGGTCAGCCGGAATTCGACATTGTTGACGTGATTTTGCGCCCAGCATCGCCCGACGCCGTTCAGCAGGATCTACGCGCCCGGATCAACGCCTCGAAGCTTGATGCGTATCTATGGATTCCCCAGGACCGGAGCCAATCGATCGAACTGCATTTGCAGAATCCCAGCGCCTTCGATTCCAACGGCGCGCTCTCGAGAGCCGTGAATCAGGCAGTGATTTCCGAACGACTCAGGGAGCGCGGCATCCACCTGGACGACATGAAGAAAATGCTCGGCAGCAAAGACCTGAAGCTGCTGAAAGTAAGCGAAACCGGCGAGGCGGAAGAAAGAGGACAGACTGTCGGGATCGCCGTCGCGTTAGTGGTGCTGCTCTACACCGCGCTGCTGATGTATGGTGTGATTACTATGCGTTCGGTCCTCGAGGAAAAGACCACACGGACTATGGAAGTCCTGATCTCCGTTGTACGACCCTTTGAGCTTCTCTGTGGGAAAATTCTTGGGGTAGCAGCGGTTGCGTTCACGCAGTTCGCAATATGGATGATTTCCGTCGCGCTGCTGTTCTCCTATGGCGCTCTGGCCAGGTTGGGGATGGGTGAGGGATCTCCTGTGGCAATGGTTCACGTCCCGATTTCGTTGGTGCTCTACGCCGCAATGTATTTCGTCGGCGGATATTTTCTGTATTCCTCTATGTTCGCCGCGATTGGAGCGGTTTCCTCGAACGACCAGGATGCGCAGCAGTTGCAGTGGCTGGCCATGACGCCCCTCGTCTTTTGCATGTTGATCTGCAACGTCATCCTCAGCGATCCCAGTTCCAAGATTTCCGTCGTCCTCTCGGAGGTTCCGCTCTTCTCGCCAGTCCTGATGGCGCTGCGCATCTCGCTGAAGACACCTCCCGGGTGGCAGATCATCCTTTCCGTGGTCCTGCTGGTTCTCGCAACTGTGGGCGCGATCTACGCCTCCGCCAAAATTTATCGCGTGGGAATCCTCATGTACGGGAAGCGTCCATCTCTTGTCGAGATGTTCCGCTGGCTGCGTTATTCGTAGT
>Ga0210390_10001839_pt1 | contig 19536 bp, 9 predicted proteins | sample IncBWH11OmetaG_FD_161050 | JGI IMG/M metagenome (GOLD analysis project Ga0210390, IMG submission 161050) | Forest soil microbial communities from Barre Woods Harvard Forest LTER site, Petersham, Massachusetts, United States - Inc-BW-H-11-O ... | reverse complement strand
AATTGAAAGTGCGTTCTCAACGCTTGCGCAGAACAAGGTAGATGCATTGCTGGTCGGCAGCGATCCGCTTTTTGACGTGAATCGCGACAAGCTCGTTGCACTAGTAGCCGCAACAGCGATCCCGGCAATCTATCAGTTTCGCGAATTTACGACCGCTGGTGGACTCATGAGTTATGATCCAGATATCGCCGATGCCTATCGGCAGGCCGGCGTTTACGCCGGCAAGATACTAAGGGGCGCACTGCCTGCCGATCTGCCGATCCAACAACCGACTAAGTTTCAACTTGTCATCAACCTCAAGACCGCGAAGGCACTGGGCATCGAAATCCCGCCGACGCTGCTCGCCCGCGCCGACGACGTGATCGAATGAGGCCGCGACTTCCGGTGTCGGGCATCAGTCTAGGAACGCGTGATAGGTTGCGGGGTTATCGGCTTGCATAATAGGTTTGGCCCGTGTCCTTGAGAAACCTCTCCACCTACCGCAAAAAGCGCGATTTCGAAAAAACCGCGGAACCAGCCGGCGATGCGCCGGTCAGGCCGTCGAGGCGGTGGCGGTTCGTGATTCAGAAGCACGCGGCGACGCGGCTGCATTACGATCTCAGGCTCGAATTCGACGGCGTCTTCAAATCCTGGGCGGTGACCCGGGGCCCCTCGCTCGATCCGCATGACAAGCGGCTGGCGGTTGAAGTGGAGGACCATCCGCTCGACTACGGCGATTTCGAAGGTACCATTCCCAAGGGCGAGTATGGCGGCGGCACGGTGCAGCTTTGGGATCGCGGCTATTGGGAATCCGACGATCCCGACAGGGGATTCAAGAAGGGCGATCTGAAATTCACGCTGCATGGCGACAAGCTGCACGGCAGTTGGGTGCTGGTGCGCATGCGTCACGACCGCGACGGCGGAAATCGCACCAACTGGCTCCTGATCAAGCATCGCGACCAATATGCACGGGAGGGCAAGGCGAACATCTTGCTGGAGGCCGATCGATCGGTCGCCTCCGGGCGCACCATGGATCAGATCGCTGCGGGCAAGGGCCGGGCGCCAAAGCCGTTCATGACAGCGAAATCCGACCGCGGAAGGGCCGATGCGGTTTGGCATTCGAACCATGGTGAAGCCGCCGAGGCGCGAGCAGCGCCCGCGAAACCGGTGCGCGCCCGCAAGGTCGCAAGCGTACCGGATTTCGTCGCGCCCGAGCTTTGCACGCCGGTCGAGATGCCGCCGAGCGGGGAAGGGTGGTGCCATGAAATCAAGTTCGACGGTTATCGCGTTCAGTTGCGCGTGGAGCGCGGCACGGCAAAGCTTAGAACCCGCAAGGGTCTCGACTGGACGGAGAAGTTCGAAACCATCGCCAAAGAGGGAAGCCGCCTTCCCGATGCGCTCATCGACGGCGAAATCGTGGCGCTCGGCCACAACGGGGTGCCGGATTTCTCGACGCTGCAGGCAGCTATTGCCGACGGCAAGACCGATTCCCTGATCTTCTTTGCCTTCGATCTGTTGTTTGCGGACGGCGAAGACCTTCGCCGCCTTCCGCTCGAAGAGCGCAAGGCACGGCTGAAGCAAATGCTGGAGGCGCGGTCCAAAGCCAAATCGATCCGCTATGTCGAGCATTTCGAGGGTAACGGGGAGGCGGTCCTGCAATCGGCGTCGAAGCTCTCCCTTGAAGGCATCGTTTCCAAGAGGCTCAGTGCGCCCTATCGCTCCGGCCGTTCGGAGAGCTGGACCAAAACCAAATATCGCGCCGGGCAGGAGGTCGTGCTCGGGGGGTGGAAAACCACCAACGGCAAGTTTCGCTCGCTGATGGCGGGTGTCCACCGCGGCGATCATCTGGCCTTTGTCGGGATGGTCGGCACCGGCTTTGGACAGGACACGGTCAGGCGTATCATGCCGGCGCTGAAGGCGGCGGAGTCCGACGACAATCCGTTCGGCGGCAGGGATGCGCCGCGCAAGACCCTGGACGTCCACTGGCTCAAGCCGGAGCTCGTCGCCGAAATCGAATTCGCAGGCTTTACCGACGGCGGCAACATACGCCAGGCAGCGTTTAAGGGATTGCGCCAGGATAAGCCAGCCGACGAGATCGTCGCGGAAAGGCCGGCCATGACCAAGCTCGCGAAGCTGACCGGAAACAGCACTGCCAAATCCGGCAAGTCGAAGCCGGGCAAGACGCACGCCACCTCGGCGGCAAACCGTTCCGCCGAGGTGATGGGTGTCGTCATTTCAAAGCCCGACAAGGCGCTGTGGCCGGATGCCGGCGACGGCAAGGGTGTGACCAAGCTCGATCTCGCCCGCTATTTCGAGGCGGTCGGCGACTGGATGATCGGACATCTGAAGGGACGGCCGTGTTCCGTGGTCCGCGCGCCCGACGGCATCAGCGGCGAGAAATTCTTTCAGCGTCATGCGATGCCGGGTCAGTCGCATTTGCTGGAGCTCGTGAGGGTTTCCGGCGATCGCAAACCCTATCTGCAGATCGATCGCGTCGAGGGTCTAGCCGCCGTCGCGCAGTCGGGCGGGCTCGAACTGCATCCCTGGAATTGCGCGCCTGGTATGCCCGACATACCCGGGCGGCTGGTGTTCGACCTTGATCCCGCGCCGGAGGTCGAATTCACGGAGGTCATGGAGGCCGCCAAGGAAATGCGGCAGCGTCTCGGCGAACTCGGCCTTGAAAGTTTCTGCAAGACCACCGGTGGCAAGGGGCTTCACGTCGTGGTGCCGCTCGCGCACGGCGCAAGGGACCGGGTGGACTGGAGAGAAGCCAAGGGATTCGCCCAGGGCGTCTGTCAGTGGATGGCGAAGGAAAATCCCGAGCAATATCTGCTCAACATGTCGAAGAAGCTGCGCCGGGGGAAGATCTTCCTCGACTATCTGCGCAACGACCGCATGGCGACCGCGGTCGCGGTGCTCTCGCCACGGGCGCGTCAAGGTGCGACCGTCTCGATGCCGCTGACCTGGGCTCAAGTGAAAGACGATCTCGATCCGAAGCGCTACACCGTGCGCACGGTGCCGTCGCTGCTTGCGCGAAGCAAGGCGTGGGAGGGCTACGACGACGCGTCATCGTCGATCAAGGGGGCAATGAAGAAGCTGAGTGAGCGAAATTGATCCCGGTGTTCATACAACGACAATCGTCATACTCCGCGAAAGCGGAGTATCCAGTATCCCGGAGTCTTGGCGATCAAATATCGATCGCGCGGCGTACCAGATCACGCGCTTTCGCCGGTGATGACTGCTTCTTGTCGAGTAAAGGGGTTCAAATTCGCCCGAGCAATATCAGGATCAGCAGGATAACGATGATGAGGCCGAGGCCGCCGCCACCATAATAGCCGGTGCCATAGAACGGTCCGCCGCCGACGCCGCTAAAGCCGCCGAGCAAGGCGATAATCAGGATAATAAGAATGATTGTTCCAATCGACATTTAGTTCTCCTCCAGCCGATGTTCGGTTCCGTGGTTTGTCATCAGGCGGGGAAACAAACCGGAACTTGGAAAGTTCCTGTGTTCTCCAGTGGCAATGCCCCGCTCTTTTTTGTCGGGGAGACGGAACTAATGCCGTCACGCGAAAGGAACCCTTATGTCCGCGCCTCTGATCGTTTCGATTCCGCATCGTCTTGGCCGCGAAGAGGCAATACGCCGCCTCAAGACGGGGCTGACGCGCGCGGCCGCGAGCGTCCCGGTGCTGAAGGTTGACGAGGAGCGGTGGGAGGACAACCGCATGAGCTTCCGCATCCGCGCGCTCGGACAGGCTGCGTCGGGCCATCTCGATGTCGCCGACGATCACGTCCGGCTGGAAGTGACGCTGCCTTGGCTGTTGCAGCGGTTTGCCGAAGTCGCCCAAGTCGCGATCCAGAACCGAGGCAAGCTTTTGCTCACCAAGCGCTGAAGCTGCGACTACGCGAATTGCTTGCTTTTCCGCGCAGGTCTTGGCGCGCCGACAAAGCGGGCCTTCAGCACCGCCGCCGGAAGGAGTTGAAACACCGTGGAAAGAGGTATTTCGGCCGCGCGCGCCTTGGCCTTGATGCCTTCAACCGAATACCCGTCGATATGGAGCGTTCCCTCAAAGGACTCGGCGCGCGGCCAAACCCGGCCGCCTTCCGACATCGGGGCAAACCACCTCGCAACCGCGCAGATCACCGCGTGGCGGCCGCGCCGGCGCGAAAAGGCGATGACATGATCGCGGTGCGGCCCACTCACGCGCAGCGGCTCGTATTCGCCATCGGTGAATATGTCGGCAAGTTCGGTTCGCAGTCTCAATAGATGCCGAATCCAGGCGAGCTTGATATGGCCGTCGCTCCAATGTCGCGCGAGCGAGTGCCAGTCGGGCCGCTCGACCGCTTTCAGAACGCTGGCGCGTTCGGCAAAATCGACCGGCCGCCGGTTGTCGGGATCGACCAGGGACAAATCCCAGAATTCGGTTCCCTGGTAGAAATCCGGCACGCCGGGCATCGTGGTCTTCAAGGTAATTTGGCTGAGCGAATTCAACGCCCCGAGCAGCGAGATCCGCCGCGCCAGATTTTCAATCGAATCGAGGAATTCGGCGGAAACCGAACGGTCCAGGATCCGGGCGATGAACTTGCCTACGCCTGCCTCGTAGGCCTCGTTGGGATTGAGCCAGCTCGTTTCCTGCTTGCCCTCGCGCGCGGCCTTCACAGCATAGGCTTGCACGCGCTCGCCGAAGCTCTCGTCCGGCCGACCCAACGGCCATGCGCCGAGCAAAGTTTGATAGAGCATATATTCGAACGCCGCGGACGGTGCGCGCATCGTGCCCTCGGTGACGACGTGCGGGGCGTTGAACACCTTCCAGCGTGCGACCGTACTGGTCCATTCGCCCGGCAGTTCGGTCAGCGCCATCAGCCGGGCGCGGGCATCCTCGCCGCGTTTGGTGTCGTGGGTCGCGGTGGCGGTCATGGCATGCGGCCAGTTGTGGCCGCGACGTTTCATGGCCTGGTGAAACTCTTCGACCGAAAGTGCCGCGGCGGCAGGTTCGCCGCCGACCTCGTTGAGCGCGAGCAGGCGGTGATAGCGGTAGAACGCCGTGTCCTCCAGCGACTTCGCCATCAATGGTCCGGTGAACTGCTGCAGCTTCAGGGCAAATCTTCGCACCCGCGGCTTGCTGCCCAGCGCCCGGCCGGGCTTGATCAGGTCCATCGTCACCGCATCGCGCAGGAAATCGAAAATCCCGTCGTCGGCCGCGAACCATTCGGCGCGCGCCCTCTCGATCGTGGCCGCGATCAATGCCCGGTCGTCGTTCGAGGCGCCGGCCGACGTCAGATAGGTGCGATAGATCGGAAAGTTCAGCACATAGAGTTCAAGTGCCTGCCGCAAGCTGTCGGCGGAGAAGTCGCGAGTCGAGTAGTGGCCGGCCGCGATGCGCGCGAGCAGCCTCGCGAGCACCGTGAACTCGCTGGTCAACAGGGTTTCGAGAACGCGGCGTTTGGCTTCCTTCAAGATCGGCGCCAGCGCCGGCGACAGGTTGCTGATTTGCCGCCAAATCTCGTCGAGCGGGTCAAGGCCGCGGCCATCGATCAAGAGCCGCGTGATCGTGTTCAGCACCTCATAGCCCGTGGTGCCGTGAACGCCTTCGAAGCGCCGCAAGGTCTCGTGCTCGCCGAGAATCTTCTCGACGACGATATAAAACGATTTCGCGGACTTTCCCTTCGCCTCCCGGATCAGGCGGTTGAGACGCTGAAAATACTGGACAGGATCGCGGAGCCCGTCGATGTGGTCGAGCCGCAAACCCTGCAGCTTGCCTTCCGCGATCAGCTTCCTGACCAGGCGATGAGCGGCGTTGAAAGTAGAGGCGTCCTCCACGCGCAGACCGGCAAGCGAATTGACGTCGAAGAAACGCCGGTAGTTGATGTCGCTGGAGGCAAGCCGCCAATGCCCGAGCCTGTAATGCTGACGCTCGAGGAGATGATGCAGCGCGAGCGTCTGCGAAGGCCGATCCGGTCCGGCACGATAGGCAGCGAGCCCGCGGGCGATGATCTGCGCAGCCGCCTCGATGCCCTTCAATTCCGACTTGAAGGCGGGCGCTTCCTTGCGGTTGGGGTGGCGCAATCCCGTGTAGCGCGAGGCGAGGTCGAGAATGTGCCTTCCGGCAGCCTCTTTTTCCGCCGCGGCTTCCTTGACGATGGTGTTCAGGATCTCACCATAGCGCTCGGGCGCGATCGGCAGGCGATGTTCGAAATACCAGGCCGAGAAGCTGCCTTCGCTTGCGTCGTAGCGCAGTTCGATCTCGCCCTTTTCCAGCGCCTCGCCATAGGACGATCCGATGATCGGCAGAAGCACCCCGCCGCGCGCGCGAAACGGCAACAGCTCCCAGTCGATGTCAAAGGAAACCGCGTGCGGCGACGCCTCGCCCCATTCCAGCACGTCGAGCCACCAGGGATTATCGGCGAAATGCACCCCGACGTGATTGGGTACGAAGTCGAGGATAAGGCCGAGGCTGTGCCGGCGGAGCGTCTCGCTCAACCGCTCGAACCCCGCGTCGTCGCCGAGTTCGGTGTTGATGATGGTGTGATTGACGACGTCATAGCCGTGGCTGGAGCCTTTGCGCGCCTGCATGAAGGGGGATGCATAGAGATGCGTGATGCCGAGGGCCTTCAGATAGGGAACTATGGCTGCGGCGGCGTCGAAATCGAACTGCGCGGTGAGTTGCAGGCGATAAGTAGCGATCGGAATGGCCGCGCGCATCAGCGTGGTTCCAGGCACCAGACCACCGACCATGGCTTCATGATATCGCCCGGCAGGCCGCCCCAGATCGGAGTGCCGCCGCTTTCACGAAGCCTGTCGGCGATGTCGTGGTCGGACAAATTGGCCCGCAGCGTTAGGCTCGTTCCATCGCCCATGCGCCAGTTCGCCGTCAGCAAGCCATTGTCGGCTGCCTGCGCCCCGCCAAAAGCTGCATTCGCCAGCCGAGGCATGATCTCTCGTTTGCGTACTGCCAGAAGGTTTCGCACCAATGTCAGTCGTTCGGCGTCGTCGGTGCAGGCATCCCAATCCAGCACCGCGGATCGAAAGGTCGATTCCCCGAGTGGGTCAGGAACCTCGTCGCCATATTTGGCATATGCCCACTCATATTCGCGGCGCCGCCCTTGTCGCACGGCTTCGGCAAGGCCGCCCTTGAAATCGCAGAAGAAAGGAAACGGCTTTTTCGAACCCCATTCCTCCCCCATGAACAGCATCGGAATTGCGGGCGCGAGCAAAGTGATCACGAGCGCCGCCTCAATCGGCTCGGGGCTTGCGAGCCTCTCGAGCCGATCGCCGAACGCACGGTTACCGATTTGATCGTGGTTCTGCAGAAAATTGACGAAGGCCGTAGGCGCAAGCACGCCACTTGGCTCGCCGCGCAATTGACCGCCGCGAAACGGCGAGGGCTCGCCTTGATAGACAAAACCCGAACCCAAAGCGCGGGCGAGGTCATGAAGCGGCGAACTTTGGTAGTCGCCGTAGTAACCCCGTGTCTCGCCGGTCACCAGCACGTGCCAGGCGTGATGGTAATCGTCGTTCCATTGGGCGCGGTATTTGCCGGACAGCGGGTCTTGCGCGCTATCCAACAGGCTTGCGCAATTGTCGCCATTTTCGAGCACCAGGTGGATGTGGCGCCGCGTTGTGGCGGCAAGGTTGCCGACGGCCACACTGAGGTCGTGCAGTATCGGGATTTCGCCGGGCTCGAAGATGGTATTGACAGCATCCAGCCGCAGCCCGTCGAAGCGGTATTCGCCGAGCCAATAGAGTGCGTTCTCGATCGCGAAGGCGCGAACCTGCGGCAGGCGATAATCGATCGCGCTACCCCACGGCGTCTGCGCCTTCGTGAAGAAATTTGGTGAATAGCGGCCGAGGTAATTTCCCTCCGGCCCGAAGTGATTGTAGACCACGTCGAGGAACACCATCAGCCCGCGCAGATGCGCCTCGTCAATCAGCGCCTTGAGATCGTCGGGCCGGCCGTAGGCGCTGTCGGGCGCATACCACAGCACGCCGTCATAGCCCCAATTGCGGAAGCCGGCGAAATCCGCCAGCGGCAGCAATTCCAGCGCGGTAATGCCGGTTGCAACGAGGTGATCGAGCTTGTCGATCATCGCGCGGTAGGTACCATCGGGCGTGAAGGTGCCGACATGGGCCTCCAACAGCACGGTTTCGTGCCACGGCCGCCCGCGCCAGTCCGAGGCGCGCCAGCGGTAACTTGAATGATCGACGATCTCGCTCGGGCCGAAAATGTCCTCGGGCTGGAACGCGGAAGCAGGATCTGGGACATCGATCTCATCGTCGATCCGGAACCTGTAGCGTGCGCCGGCCTTCGCGCCGGGAATGTCGGCGGCGAACCAGCCGTCCTCGCCGCGCTTGAGCGGATATGGCTTGTCGACCAGGAGATCGACGCGCTTGGCCGCCGGGGCCCACAGACGAAACGCCGCGCCACCCGCGATCAGTCTTGCGCCGAAATGCCGTCCATTCATGCCGAACCCGAGAAAGCAAGTACCGAGCGGGGAGGCGCGGTGGCCTCGCTTCCCGATGCGAAACCCGCGACCGCCTGCTTAACGTCGGCGGTGTTCAATAGTTGCTGCCAGCTCTTGTATTCCGCCATTACCGGAAGCTTGAACGCGATCGCTTCCGGTGCGGCGTTGAGCACGATGAAGATCGGCGCCTGACCCTGCTCGACCGGCCCCAGCACATAGGCAAGAAAGCGGCCCTCGGGAAATTTCCAGTCCGCTTCTTTCATTTCCTCGGCGGCAGGCGTCAACCACAGCACGCCGTAGCTTCCGTCCGCGCGCCGTCCATCGAGCCAGCGGCGGGCCCGGATTTGCGGAAAACGCAGGCGTATCTCGGTCATGTGGCCGACGAAATCGATAAGGTCGTCACCTTCGCGGCCGATACCTTCCCAGCCGACCCAGCCGGTTTCATTGTCCTGACAATAGGCGTTGTTGTTGCCGTTCTGGGTATTGCCGACTTCATCGCCGGCCAGAAGCAGCGGCACGCCTTGCGCGAGCAACAGGCAGGCGATCTGGTTCTTCCGCAACTGACGGCGAAGCGCATTGATCGCGGCATCATCGGTCGGGCCCTCATGGCCGCAATTGTTGCTGTGGTTTTCGTTGGAGCCGTCGCGATTGTCCTCGCCGTTGGCCTCGTTGTGCTTTGCGTTGTAGCTGAACAAATCCGCAAGCGTAAAACCGTCATGCACGGTGATATGGTTGATGCTGGCGCGCGGGACGCGGCCGTCATGGTTGAACAGGTCGGACGAGCCGGTCATACGGCTGGAAACTTCGCCGATCAAGCTGCCTTCGCCGCTCCAGTAACGGCGCATCGCGCTGCGATAGCGGTCGTTCCACTCCGACCATTGCGACGGAAAGGCGCCGACCTGGTAGCCGCCCATGCCGAGGTCCCAGGGCTCGGCCACAAGCTTGACGGAGGCGAGTACTGGGTCCTGCCGGATGGCGGTGAGAAAGGCTGTGTTGCGGTCAAAACCGCTCGGCCCGCGCGCCAGCGTCGTTGCGAGATCGAAACGGAAGCCGTCGACGTGGCAGACCTCGACCCAGTAGCGCAGGGAATCCATCACCATCTGCAACACGCGCGGATGGGTGAGATTGACCGAACTGCCGCAGCCGGTGAAGTCGTCATAGTAACGCGGGTTTTCCGGCTTCAACCAGTAATAGGAGGCGTTGTCGATGCCGCGAAACGACAGTGTCGGGCCCATATGATTGCCCTCGGCGGTGTGATTGTAGACGACATCGAGCATCACCTCGATGCCGGCATCGTGCAGCCGCGCGACCGTGGTCCGGAAGGCATCGAGCGGATTGCCCTGCGAATAGCGTGGCTCGGGTGCGAAGAAGGACAGCGAATTGTAGCCCCAGTAGTTCGACAATTTCCTCTCGACCAGCGTCCGTTCGTCCACGAGGCCGTGGATCGGCAGCAATTCGACGGCGGTGACGCCGAGCCGCCTGAAATGATCGATCATCGCCGGCGAGGACAAGCCGCCATAGGTGCCGCGCAGGTTGGGCGGCACGTCCCCACGTTTCTGCGTGAGACCCTTGACGTGGGCCTCATAGATGATGGTGTCCTCCCAGCGGATATTGGGACGCATTTCGCGCCGTCCCCAGTTGAAGGTCTCGTCGACCACCACGGATTTCGGCATGCCGCGGGCATTGTCGCGCCGGTCGAAGGAGAGGTCCTCGCGCGCGCTGCCGGTACGGTAACCGAAATGGGCGTCGCTCCACACCAGCCGCCCGGCCAATCGCCTTGCGTAGGGATCGAGCAGGAGCTTGTTGGGGTTGAAGCGATGGCCGCGCTCGGGTGCGTAAGGTCCGTGGACGCGATAGCCGTAGAGTTGTCCCGGCGAAACGTCGTTGAGATAACCGTGCCAGACATCCTCGGTGCGTTCCGGCAACTCGATGCGCTCGAGCTCGCGGCGGCCCTGGCTGTCGAACAGGCAGAGTTCGACCTTCTGCGCGTTGGCCGAGAACAGCGCGAAATTGGTGCCCCGGCCGTCCCAGCTTGCGCCGAGGCGAGACGACGATCCCGCGGACAGTCGCATGCTCAGCCTTCCGGTACGAGAAAGATGGCGGCGAGCGGCGGAATAGTGAGGTTGAGTTCAGGCGTTTCGCCTTCCAACGTACGGACTTCGCCGATATTTCCGACATTGCTGCCGCCGTAATGGGCGGAGTCCGAATTGAGAACCTCGCGCCAGGTGCCGGCGACCGGTACGCGAACGCGATAATTGTAATAGACATTCGGCGAAAAATTCACCGCAACCAGGCAGCGCGCCCGCGCGTCCCTGCCTTTGCGGAGCCAGGCGAACACATTGCCGTTGGCGTCGTCGGTCACGAGCCATTCGAAGCCCGCGTGATCGCAATCCAGTTCATGCAACGCCGGATAGGCGCGATAGAGCTGGTTCAGGTCACGGATCAGGGACTGGATTCCACCATGTCTTGGCTGCTCGAGCAAATGCCAGTCGAGCGAACCATCGTGGTTCCATTCGCGCTCCTGGGCAAATTCGCAGCCCATGAACATCAGCTTCTTGCCGGGATGTCCGAACAGGAAGGCATAGTAAGCCCGCAAATTCGCAAAACGCTGCCAGTCATCGCCCGGCATCCGCCCCAGGATCGAGCGCTTGCCGTGCACGACCTCATCGTGCGACAGCGGCAAGATGAAATTCTCCGAGAAGGCGTAGTGCAGGCCGAACAGGATATCGCCATGGTGATATTTGCGGTGGATCGGATCCTTGCTGATGTATTGCAGCGTGTCGTGCATCCAGCCCATGTTCCATTTGTAGCCGAAGCCGAGCCCGCCATACTCGACCGGCCGCGACACCTGCGGCCATGCGGTCGATTCTTCGGCCGCCGTGGTCGCCTCCGGGAAACGGGCGAATACCTCGGTGTTGAAGCGGCGCAGGAATTCGATGGCGTCGAGATTTTCCCGGCCGCCAAATCGGTTCGGCACCCACTCGCCGGCGGGCCGGCTATAGTCGAGATAGAGCATCGAGGCGACCGCATCGACGCGCAGGCCGTCGATGCCGTAACGCTCCAGCCAGAATAATGCGTTCGACACCAGGAAATTGACGACTTCGATGCGGCCGTAATTGTAGATCAGCGTGCCCCAATCGAGATGCCGGCCCTGCAGGGGGTTGGCATGTTCGTAGAGTGCGGTGCCGTCGAAATGGCCGAGGCCGTGCGGGTCGTCGGGAAAATGCCCGGGCACCCAATCAAGCAATACGCCAAGCCCCTCGCGATGGCAGGCATCGACCAGCGCGGCGAAATCGGCCGGTCCGCCGAACCGGCTGGTGGGCGCAAACAGCCCGGTCGGCTGATAGCCCCATGAGCCATCGAAGGGATGTTCGCTCACGGGAAGAAACTCGATATGGGTAAAGCCGAGATCGCGGGCATAGCGCGGAAGCTGCTCGGCGAGATCGCGATAGGTCAGCCACTCGTTGCTGCCCTTGCGCCGCCATGACCCGAGGTGAACCTCATAGATCGATATCGGCGCGTCAAGCGCATTGACGTTGGGTGGAGCGGGGCGGGGACGCGGCAGTTCTTCCTCGTCGAACACAATCGATGCACTGCTCGGGCGCATCTCCGTCTCGAAGGCCAGCGGATCCGACTTCAGCGGCGGATGCTCACCCTGCCGGCTGACGATGTCGAATTTGTAGCGGTCGCCGGGCGTCGCATGGGGAATGAACAATTCCCAATAGCCGAGGCCGCGCACGCGCATCGGATGCCGCCTTGGATTCCAGAAATTGAAATCGCCGACGACGCTGACCCGCTGCGCATTGGGCGCAAGTACGACAAATGCCACGCCCGCGACGTTCTCGAGCACGCACGGGTGCGCCCCGAGCTTGTCGTAAAGCCGCTGATGGGTGCCTTCGCCGAGGAGATAGAGGTCGTATTCCGTCAGCACGGGTGGAAAGCGGTAGGGATCGTCGAGGTCGACCACGTTCTCGCCGAACCGGGCACGCAACTGATACGATTTGGAGCCGTTCGGAAGAAAGCCGGCAAACAGCCCGTCCTCGTGGAGGCGCGTCAGCGCAGCCGCCTGGCCATGCTCGACAACGGCGTCGACCTTCGAGGCCTCGGGCAGGAATGCGCGCACCACCGTCTTGTCGCCCTCGATATGCGGCCCGAGGTAGCGAAAGGGATCGGAATGGCGGCCTTCAAGGATCGCGTAGGCTTCGGCGGGTAGCTTGCTCATGAGGCCTCGTCGGTACGCGGAGACAACAATCGAAGCGCTCCGGTCAGTGGGACCCGCAGCCACTCGGGCCGTTGCGCCAACTCGTATTCCAGCTCGTTGAAGATCTCTTCAAGCAGAAAGAAGTCCAGCATCCCGTCTGCGGCCCGGCGATCCGCTGGCCAGAGCAATGAATTTGTCATGAATTCACGGTAGGCGGCAAGGAAGGCTGCGGCGGCACGGTTAACCCATTCCGTCAATGCCATGCCGAGCCTGCCATGCTCATCCGAAGCGAGCTTCAGCGCCCGCTCGAGCGCCGCATGGGCGGAATATTCGATCGACCGGATCAAGCCGGCGACGTCGCGCGCCGCCGGGGCCTTGCGACGCCGTTCCTCGATCGATCGGCGAAGGTCACCCTCGAAGCCGGTGATAAAGATATCGTCCTTGACGATCAGCATTCGCGCGAGATGAAGGTCGCCGTGATGCCGGATATTGAGGCCACCTATGCCTGCCGGCAATAGCGCCTTCAGCCGATCGCACCAGGTCGCCCGCTGGGCGAGCAATTGATCGACCAATTGGCGATCGGCCTCGCCGAAGCTATCCCGACGTTGCTTCAGGGTATCGAACACATGCTCGGCACGCGCGGCGATGTGTTGGGTCCAGCGCCGAATGTCGTTGGGTCCGATCGGTTCGGGCGCGAAGTCGGTGAGGGCGCTGGTGGCCGAGAAGGCGAGGTGCATTTCGGCGGTGCGCCGTCCGATCTGCGACATATAACGCAGATAGGGGCTCTGCTCCTCGCTCTCTCCGGGACGCTCGCTTGCCGCCAAAAGACGCTGTTCCTCGACAAAGCGATCGAGATAGGCTGCCGTCACGGTCCACGCGTCGCCCTGATTTCCGATCTGGGCATGAACGATGGCAATGGCGCTTCGCGTTTCGCCTTCGACCAGATCCACGCTGCCGAGCATCGCTGGTGTGTTGGAAAAGCCCACGACTTCGGTCAGGAACCGTCCGACCTCGATTTCGGGATTGATGCCGGATTCAAGCTTTCGGTAAAACTTGGCGACGTAGTCGCTATCCACCAACATCGTGCTGCTAAGCGGCTCACCGTCGACGACGGTTATGCGTTCGGGTTGCCTGATGTGCCGGCCCGAGAATTTGCTGGTCGGCCTGAATTCCAGGCTCAGGCCGTTTTCTTCAACGGTCAAGGCTTCGCGGAGATTGCGAAGCAGAAGCGCGATGAAGATTGGGTCGGAGGCGACATCCAGCAACGTGCCTTCGCGCGCGCCCTGGCGTACCGCCGCCAGCGCGTTGGGGTTGTAGCGCTCGCGATCGAAACGTACCCATTCGATCTGCATCGGCAGTACGTAGCGCGTCGTCGCCTCGTGCTCCGCTGCGTCAAAGAAGGCGAGCCAGGGCCGGTTGTCGCCGATATCGCAAAACGGGATCGCCGAGGTCAGGACCGGTTGAATCGCGGAGACCGTATGCTGCGGGTACCAGCGGGTTCGCGCCAGGTGACCGGGCAACACATCGCGCTCGAACACGCTGCGGGTACGGGCAAGTGACACCCAGGTCGCCCCCAGCGGCACGACCAGGGTCTCAAATTCGGGCACCACGGAGGGCGCCACATGTCCGGACTTGTCGCGCTCCTGGAGCTGGAACCAGTAGAAGCCGTAAGGCGCCAACGTAATCATGTAGGGCAGTTCGCCGATCGCCGGAAAATGCGTGCGGCCGAGCATTTCGAGGGGAACGCGGTCCTTGAAGGCCGAAAGATCGAGTTCAGTCGCTTGCGCCGATCGCGACAGATTGGCGACGCAGAGAATGACCTCATCGCCCAATTGCCTGACATAAGCGAGCACCGCGCGATTGACCGGTCGAATGAACGTCATGCTGCCGCGGCCGAACGCGAGCGTTGATTTGCGCACGGAAATAAGCCGCTTGTTGGCGCTTAGCAGCGACGACAGGCTGCGCGACTGGGCCTCGACATTGACGGCCTCATAGCCGTAAACCGAATCCATGATGATGGGGGCGTAGAGCCGCGCGGGATCGGCGCGGGAGAACCCGCCATTGCGGTCCGGCGTCCATTGCATCGGCGTGCGGACGCCGTTGCGGTCGCCGAGATAGATATTGTCGCCCATGCCGATTTCGTCGCCGTAATAGATGATCGGCGTGCCCGGAAACGACAGCAGCAACGAGTTCATCAGCTCGATCTTGCGACGGTCGTTATCCATCAGCGGCGCGAGCCGCCTGCGAATGCCGAGATTGATGCGCGCGCGCGGATCGTTGGCGTAGGTCGACCACAAATAGTCGCGCTCGACGTCGGTGACCATTTCGAGCGTCAATTCGTCATGGTTGCGCAAAAACAGCGCCCACTGGCAATTGGCCGGAATGTCCGGGGTCTGGCGCAGGATATCGGTGATGGGGAAGCGGTCTTCCTGCGCGATCGCCATGTAGATCCGCGGCATCAGCGGGAAATGATAGGCCATATGGCATTCGTCGCCATTGCCGAAATATTCCTGCACGTCCTCCGGCCATTGATTGGCTTCCGCCAATAACACCTTGCCCTTGGCATAGGCATCGAGCTCGGCGCGCAGCCGCTTGATGATGGCGTGCGTCTCCGGCAGGTTTTCATTGTTGGTACCGTCGCGCTCGCACAGATAGGGGATGGCGTCGAGACGGAAACCGTCGACGCCGGTGTCGATCCAGCGCTTCATCACCTGGATCATCGCGCTCACCACGCGCGGATTGTCGAAATTCAAATCCGGCTGGTGCGAGAAGAAGCGGTGCCAGTAGAACTGCCCGGCCTCGGGGTCCCAGGTCCAGTTGGACTTCTCGGTGTCGGTGAAGATGATGCGCGTGCCCGCATATTTCTGGTCGGTGTTGCTCCAGACATACCAGTTGCGCGCGCTCGATTTCGAGTCGCTGCGGCGGGCGCGCTTGAACCAGTCATGCTGGTCGGAAGTATGGTTGATGACGAGTTCGGTGATGACCCGCAATCCGCGCCGCTTGGCCTCGACGATGAAGCGGCGGAAGTCCTTCATGGTTCCGAAATCGGGATTGATGGCGCCGTAGTCGGCGATGTCGTAACCGTCGTCGCGGCCGGGCGAGGGATAGAACGGCAGGAGCCAGAGCGCGGTCACCCCGAGATCTTGCAGATAATCCAGCTTTTCGGTGAGGCCGGCGAAGTCGCCGATGCCGTCATTGTTGCTGTCGGCGAAGGCCTTGACGTGAAGCTGATAGACGATGGCGTCCTTGTACCACAGCTCGTCGCCGTCCAGCGCGGCGGCCGGTATTTCCTTTGTATCGATTGACGACATCAGATTCATCACGGGGCCCCGCACGCCGGACAGCGGAACAGCAGGGTGCGATTATGGATTACTTCACGCCGGATGACAGCGCCTGCGACGCTTTCGGTCGGTTGGAATGTTTTGTTCACGGTGATGCTGGCGGTAGGCAAATGACGTCCCATTTCGTTTGCGCGAACGGAGATGCTCGGGACATATATAGAAAGCCGACCCCCTCCCATTGGTTCCCGGGGGAACGGCGGGGATGCCTGGACGTTAAGCAAGGGCTATCCTCTTACGAAATCAATGGAATTCGCGACGGCCCCCCATCGTCGCGTGCAAATGGCGTGCCGCATGGACCTTTTCACCAAAGCGAGAAAGCTGGGTATCCAGACCGAATTCGTCGACGGCCAGGGCCACCGCCATGTGACGGATGCCCGAGCACTCAAAATCATCCTCGATGCCTTGCCCGAGCGGGTCCCCTACCGGTTTCTCGGCGAGGCAGTGGTGATCCGGTACGGCGAGCCGTCGCGGACCGAGCTCAATGAGGCTGCCTCGCTGCCGGTGCACTGGATGATCGTCGCGGGCCAAAGGGTCATCGCGAAAGGCGACACCGGTGATCGCAAGCGCGACACCGGTGATCGCAAGCGCGACACCGATGATCGCAAGCGCGACACTGGTGGCCGCAAGCGCGACACCGGAGATCGCGCGATCGTCTGGCCCGCCGATCTGCCGGTGGGCTCGTACCGGCTGTATCTGACGGACGCTTCATCGACGTCGGAAGAAGTACCGCTGATTGTCTCGCCGCCCAAAGCCTATGGCGGCGATTTCGGCCGCGGCTGGCTGATGGCGGTCCAGCTCTATGGCGTCCGCTCGGCGCGCAATTGGGGAATCGGAGACTTCAGCGACCTTGAGGCGTTGATCGCGTTGGCCGGTCAATTGGGAGCCGACGGGATCGGCCTCAATCCGTTGCACGCTTTGTTCGACGACCGGCCGGCCGATTGCAGTCCTTATTCACCGAACAGCCGGCTGTTTCTGAATGGGCTTTATATCGACGTTGAGAGAATCCCCGAATTCAATTCGAAATCCTTCACTGAGACCGCGCGCGCCACCGCGCGCCTGAGGGAAGGGCAGCTCATCGACTATAAGGGCGTGGCGAAATTGAAATGGCGTGCCCTGCGCGCGGCCTTCGAGAATTTCAAGGCTCGCGCGGCGGCTGGACGCAAAGAAGATTTCGATGCGTTTCGAGCCGAGCGTGCGCTCGTGTCCCGCTTCGCCTGCTTCGAGGTGTTGCGGCATAAATTGAACAAGCCGTGGTGGGAATGGCCGGAAGGCTGGCGGAAGCCCGACGACGCCCGGTGCGCCGAATTACGCCGGGGAGCAGACGCAGCCGAAATCGAATTCGTCGAATTCGTGCAATGGACGGCCGACCGGCAATTGCGCGCCTGCCGCGATTTGGCCGGCAAACTCGGCATGAAGGTCGGTCTCTATCTCGACGTCGCGGTCGGGGTGCAATCCGACGGCTTCGATGCCTGGAACGAGCAGACCGCGATCTCCCGGCATCTTGCGGTCGGCGCGCCGCCTGATCCCCTGAATCTGGCCGGACAGAACTGGGGTCTCGCCGGGTTCAATGCCGCCGGCCTCGAGTTGCAATCGTTCGAACCATACCGGCAGATGCTGCGGGCGTCGATGCGCTACGCCGGCGCGATCCGGCTCGATCACGTGCTCGGCCTGAAGCGGCTCTATCTGGTGCCGCACGGGTTTGATGCCAAGAACGGCGTCTACGTGCAAATGCCGTTTGAGGCGTTGCTTGCGGCGACCGCGCAGGAAAGCATGGCAAATCGTTGCGTGGTAATCGGCGAGGATCTCGGCACCGTGCCCGAAGGCTTTCGCGACAAGATGGCCCAGTGGGGCATCTGGTCCTACAAGGTGATGATGTTCGAACGCGACGACGGCGGCGCGTTTCGCGACGTCGACTATTACGCGCCGAATGCGCTCGTGACTTTCAACACCCATGATCTGTCAACCTATGCCGGCTGGCGCTCCTTCAGCGACCTCAAACTGAAGCGCTCGCTTGGGATTGATCCCGGCGAGAGTGACGATGCCCGCTGGCACGCGCTGACCATGCTCAGCGACAGGTTGCGTCGCCATGCCATCGAGCGTCACGATCTCTATGCGGTGGCGGGCTTTCTGGCGAAAACCAGGTCGCGCTTGCTGGCGATTTCGCTGGAGGATCTGTTGGGCGTGGTCGATCAGCCCAATATTCCGGGCACCGTGAACGAACATCCGAACTGGCGGCAGCGGCTGCCGACTGCGATCGAGGGAATTGCGGCGGCAATCGATGTCGCCGCGCTTAAAAGCGCGACGGGCGAGAGGGCACGTGCCATGGCGTGAAGCGCCGCATGTGAGCTGGTGAGGAATATGTCCAGCCGAATAGAAGATTATGGATTGATCGGCGATTGCGAAACGGCGGCACTCGTCGGGCGCGACGGTTCGATCGACTGGCTGTGCTGGCCGGCGTTCGGCTCCGATGCGTGTTTCGCGGGCCTCCTCGGCACGCACAAGAACGGCCGGTGGCTGATCGCGCCTGCGGAAGAAATCACCCAGACCTCGCGCCGCTATTGGGACAATACGCTGATCCTGGAGACCCGGTTTGAGACCGCCGGCGGCACTGTTGCAGTAATCGATTTCATGCCGCCGCGTGGCGAGGCCTCCGATGTCGTTCGCCTGGTGCGGGGCATCGCGGGCAAGGTCAAGATGCGGATGGAGCTCGTGATTCGTTTTGGCTTCGGCGCGGATATTCCCTGGGTCAAACGCACCGAGGACGGCGCGTTGCTCGCGATCTGCGGACCGGACATGACGGTGTTGCGAACACCGGTTGCGGTGCGCGGCCAGGACATGACGACGGTCGCCGAATTCGAGGTGAGGCAAGGCGAGGCCGTTCCCTTCGTGCTTACCTACGGGCCGTCGCATCTGCCGCTACCGAGGCCGATCGATCCGGCCCAGGCGTTGCAGGATACCGAGGATTTCTGGACCGATTGGTGCAGCCATTGTTGCTATGAGGGCGAAAGCCGTGATCTTGTCATGCGCTCGCTGATCACGCTGAAAGCTCTGACCTATGCACCGACCGGCGGCATCGTCGCTGCGCCCACCACGTCGCTCCCGGAAAAACTCGGCGGCAGCCGCAACTGGGACTACCGGTTTTGCTGGCTGCGCGACGCGACCTTCACGCTGCTGGCATTGATGAACTCGGGTTACACGGAAGAAGCCTCCGCCTGGCATAACTGGCTGCTGCGCGCGGTGGCGGGATCGCCTGAGAATATGCAGATCATGTACGGCATCATGGGCGAGCGCCGCTTGCTGGAATGGGAGGCGGACTGGCTGCCCGGCTATGAAGGCGCGCAGCCGGTCCGGGTCGGTAACGCCGCCCATGCCCAGGTACAGCTCGACGTCTATGGCGAGCTGATCGACGCCTTTTACCAGTCGCGCGTGGCGGAGTTGCAACTCGACGACGGATCCTGGGCGCTGGCGCGGACGGTCGTCGAGCATGTGGAAGAAGTGTGGAACCAGCCCGACCACGGTATCTGGGAGAGGCGCAATTCCCCAAAGCATTACGTG
>Ga0210390_10001838_pt1 | contig 19537 bp, 15 predicted proteins | sample IncBWH11OmetaG_FD_161050 | JGI IMG/M metagenome (GOLD analysis project Ga0210390, IMG submission 161050) | Forest soil microbial communities from Barre Woods Harvard Forest LTER site, Petersham, Massachusetts, United States - Inc-BW-H-11-O ... | reverse complement strand
GAGGATCCGGTCGGCGGGTACCTCCAGCAGTTCCTTAGCCGTGGCGGCGCCCAGCTCGGTCAGCAGCCGTCCGGCGATGATGGCGGCAGTTTCCGGAGTCTGGGTGAAGTCCACGCCAGGGCTCTGAGCGATCGCGCGAGCGATCGAGCCCCTCGCGCCAGCCGACGAGACGAGATGGATGATGCATCCCGCCCCGGCTGATTCACCGAAGACCGTTATCCGAGACGGGTCACCGCTGAATGCAGCGATATTTTCCCTTACCCAGCCGACGGCCAGAAGCTGGTCCCGGAGGCCGATATTGGCCCCTGCGCCGATCTCGGCGCCGCCGTGATTCCGCAGGTCCAGGAATCCGAAGGCGCCAACGCGGTAGTTGGCACTGACAACGACGACATTCTGCTCGGCGGCCAGCCGCGCACCGTCGTAGCTCTCCAGTGAGCTTGAGCCGATCGTGAATGCACCGCCGTAGAACCAGAGCAGGACGGGAAGCTTCTCCCCGGCACCGGCGGGACACCAGACGTTAAGTGTCAGGCAGTCTTCGCTGACCCGGTCGGGCGTCATGCCGGGCACGAGGCCTGCCATGGGACCCTCGGTGGCCTGGAACGGCGCCGGGCCGAAGTCAGCCGCTGCGCGCACACCCTCCCACGCCGGTCCGGGCTCGGCCGGGCGGAAGCGCATCGCGCCGGCCGGGCTGGCCGCATACGGGATTCCGGCGAAACGGTGTACCGCTCCGCTGGGAGTCTCTTCGGTTGCTCCGGCAAGCTCGCCCTGACTGATCTGCACGTGGGGGTTGGACATCGCATTTTCCTGTCTGAGAATGTCTGCTGAGATCGGCACGCATTCGCGTGCGCCGTCAATCCCCGTCGTCTGCGAAAAACGCCAGCATCGCCTTGCGGGAATCTGCGTAACTGCCCAGCTTTTCCGTGTACCCCTGCTCAAGCTGGTAGGCGTCTTTAAGCGGTAGCCATTCGGCGCGATTGAGTGATGCCTTGGCCAGCCGGATGGCCACGGGACTCTTCGCGGCGATCATGGCGGCCAGTTCATACGCCCGGCGGACAAGCTGGTCACTGGGCACCACCTCCGAGATTGCGCCGCGTGCCAGCATCTCGGCCGCTGCGATCGGCTCGCCGGTATAAAACGCCTGGCGCATCCGGGTGGGTCCCACCAGGCGGAGCAGGAACGACCCGCCGCCGAGCAGCCCGACGTTGATCTCAGGAAGCCCGAAGGTTCCCCTGGGCGACGAGAGGACGACGTCGCAGCAGGCGATCACCGCGAGCCCGGCGCCGAGGGCGGGCCCGTCCACCGCGGCGATGACCGGGACCGGGCAGTCGAGTACAGCCCAGAACGCCTGCCGCGTCAGCCGCTGGTGATCCAGATCGTCGGTCGCGTGATGCCCTGGGCGAGGCCCCTCCGCAGGATCGAGGCGGGCTTTGAGGTCGGCTCCGGCGAGGAAGGCCCGCGGCGACGCGGAGGTGAGAACGACAACGCGGATGTCCTCGCGGTCCTCCAAGCCCAGGAACAGATCCCGCAACTCGCAATAGACCTGGCGGTTCATCGCGTTGACGGGCGGCCGGTCGATCGTCACCGTACCGATGCCGTCGGCGACGTCCAGCCGGAAAAAGTCCACCCAGTCCTCCTTGCCGGGTCAGCTATCGCCGCCGGTCAGGAAGCCTTCCACCGCAGCGACAAAGGCATCCTCCTGCTCGATCATCGGGTAGTGCCCGGCCCCTTCGATGACGTGGAGCCGCGCATCGGAGATCAGGCTGACCATCTCCTCCGCGTACGGGAGGGGCAGCAAGCCGTCCGAGGCCCCGTGGACGACGAGCGTCGGCGCGGTCACGTACTTCAGGCGCCGCCGCAGGCCCCGCTCCGCGATCGGCCACATGAACTTTGTCGCCGTAGCCCTGTTCTGGGCTTCGAACAAGGCACCCGCGTCCGGGTCATCCGGGTCGGGCACGAAGATAGTGGGCTCCGGGTCGGGCCGGCTCTCCGGGTCATGCCACTTAGCCGCGAGTACCCGCCGGGGCGAACCGAACGGGTCAGGAGCCGGCAGGTCGTCAAGCCACAGCCCGAAGGAATCGACCAGGACAAGCCGCCGGACGACCTGCGGGGCCAGGGCGGCCAGCTCGGCCGCGAGCATCCCGCCCGTGGAGTGCCCCACCACGTCGATCTGGCTGACGCCCCACGACCCGATCAGCGACCGGTAGAACAGGACCAGGTCGGTCATGTCGCGGATCTGCTCGAAGCCCGTGGAGCTTCCGTAACCCGGCTGCTCAGGAGCGATGACCCGGTACTTCTGCGCCAGCCTGGTCAGGAATCCGGCGCTGCCCGGGTGGCGCTCGTAGCCGTGCAGGAACAGCAAGGGCTCGCCCGTTCCCTCCGACCAGATGTTGACATCAAACTGCCCGATGCTCTGGCGCTCGACGGCCATGGTGATCTACCTCTCTGTACTGGCTGACGGTTCGGTGCCGGAGACTGGCTTGGCCCACGCGTCAAGGACGTCGCGGGTGTGCTGGCCGATCTCCGGCGGGTAAACGACCTCATCGGGCGCGTGTGGCACCGAGGCCGACTGAATGATCCACGGCAGCGACTGAGTGCGGTAAACCTCGCTCGTCCCCGGCCACGCGGTGCGGTGGAACAGCTCGCGCAGGACGAACTGCTCCTCCCCCAGCGTCTCGTGCGGCTGGTAGACGCGGCCCCACCCCATCTTCATGGCCTGTCCCTCGCGGTAAGCCCGCTCGGCGTCAATCGACCGCAGGAAGTCTGAGATCACCTCGCCGGCGTGCTGGCCGGGAGCTGAGATCACGAACGGGTTCTGGCCCCGCAGTTCCATCAGATCCGCGTAGGCCGGCTCGTCGAGGTCCTGGATAGCGCCCTCCCGGCGCATCCAGTCCTTCAGGTCGGTCCACTCCCGCTGTGTCCGCGGCAGCAGCCCGAGCGGGTAGAAGTAGCTGCCGTCCGAGCTGACGAGCTGCCAGCGGCCGGTCGGGAACGGCGTCGCGTAGCCGCCGCCGCGGCGGTGCAGGACCTCCCGCCGGTAAACCCAACACGAGAACAGCTGCTCGGTGCCCTGGAAGGCAGCCGCCTGGGCGGATACATCGAAAAGCTCGGCGGTCCGGCCGCGGCGCACGGCCAGGAGGGCGGCGATGGCACCGTAGAGCCCGGCCGAGTGCATCGCCTGCTCGGCCGGCGGGATGATCGGGCTTGAGTTCTCTTCCGGCCCGTAACCGGAGAGCCCGGCCGTCCCGCCGCGGGCGGCCACGTGCAGCTCATCGGCTCGCTCGTCATCGCGGTGGTCCAGTCCGTAGGCCGAGAGCGCCACGACTGGTGTGGACCCGAAGCCGCCGGGCAGCGTTGCGGAGAAGCGGTCGTAGCTGTCCGCGCCGGCCAGCACCACATCCGCCGCCGCCACCAGGCCCGCCGCCGCGGACCGCCCTTCGCCGGTCTCCAGGTCGAGCGCAACCGACCGCTTGCCCGCATTGAAGTGCCAGAAATAGAGGCTGATCGGCTGGCCGGCCGGCGACACCGCCAGCGGCCACGCCCGGCGCAGTTCATGGCCGCCGGGAGGTTCGGCCACCACGACGTCCGCGCCGAGCTGCGTCACCAGTTTGGCGGCGAACTGGCCCCACCGGTCGGTGAGGTCGAGGACGCGGAGCTGCTGAAACGACGGGAACGGCTGGCGCACGAGAACCTCAGATCACTGCTTCGGCGGCGAGCTCGCGGATGTGATCCGGTGACATGCCGAGCAGGCCGCCGTAGATGTCGTCGTTGGCTTCGCCGAACATTGGCCCGGCGCGCCGCAGCTCGGGTCCCGCGGGCGACTGAATGGCGCCCATCTGGAACTCCCTCGGCCCGAGCAGCGGGTGGGTTGCCTCCTGGTAGTAGCCGCGCGCCCGCAGCGCCGGATCGGCCAGCATTTCCTCGGCGGTCAGGACCGGCGAGCAGGGCACGCCGGCATCGGCCAGCTCGGTGACGACCGCATCCCGCGTCCTCGGCTCCGTCCACGCGGAGACCACCTGGTCCAGCATCGGACGGTGGCCTGCCCGGCTCTTCTGGGCGGAGAACCGCGAGTCGCAGCCGAGATCGTCGCGGCCGATGACCCTGGTGAGCGCCGCCCACTGGTCATCGGTCCGGACGGAGATGGCGCACCAGCTATCCTCGCCCTGGCAGCGGTACAGGCCAGCCGGGGCGTCATCCGCGCCGAACGGCACGTTGCCCCAGGCGCTGAACGGCCGGCCGTTGACCTGGTAGTCGAGGATGGCCACCGACGTCAGCGCCACCGTCGCCTCGACCTGGCCGAGATCGATCATGGCGCCATTGCCCGTGGCCTCGCGGTCCTGCAGCGCCGCCAGGACGGCCAGGGCCCCGAAATACCCGGCCGTGTAGTCCGCGTAGGAGTAGCCGAGGCCGGCCGGCTCAGCCCCCGGCCGCCCGGTCATGCCATGGATGCCGCTGATCGCCTGCATGACGGGCCCGAAGACGAGGTAACCCTCGTTCGGGCCGCCCAGGCCGAAGCCGGTCATGCACAGGTAGATCAGTCCCGGCCGCACGGACTGCATGACCTCCCACGACAGCCCCCAGGACTCCAGCACATGCGGGCCCATGTTGGCCACCACGACGTCGCACTGCGCCACCAGGTCCAGGGCGATGGCGGCCGCCCTCGGATGGCGCATATTCAGCGTGACGCTGCGCTTGTTGCGGTTGAGGTTGTTCCACAGGCCGCCCTCCTCCCACGACCCCGGATCGGTGCCAGGCGGCTGACCCCGGTTGCGCATGCCGTCGGGATAGTGCGGCCACTCCACCTTGATCACCTCAGCGCCGAAGTCGCCCAGGATATGGGTGCATTGCGGCCCCGAGATGACCCAGGTGAAGTCGAGGACGCGGACGCCCGTTAGCGGCAGACCCGGCATGTCACCGGCCCGTATAGTGGGGCGTCCGCCGCTCGTTCCAGGCCACTACCGCTTCCTTGCTGTCCGCCAGGTCCGCGAGGAACCACCGGGACTCCTGCTCCTTCTTCAGCATCTCCGGGCTCGGCACCGCGCGCATCTGCCGCATCAGGGCCTTGGTCTGCCGGACGTGCTGCGGCGGCAGGGCGGCCAGCTTCCTCGCCCAGCGCATCGCCTCGTCCATCAGTTCCTCGTCCGGCACGACGGCGTTGAGCAGGTTGAGGGACAGCAAGCGCTCCGCGGGGACGAGCTCGCCGATGATGGCCAGCTCGGCCGCGACCGGCCAGGGGATGCCCTCCGCGCCGGCCAGCCAGTACGGGCCGAGCGCGCCGGTCGGCACCTCGGTCATGCCGAACCTGGCGCTGGCGGCGGCAATGCGGATGTCGCAGTCCAGCATCATGTACCAGCCGAGGCCGATGGCGAAGCCGTTGACCGCGGCGACGATCGGCTTGTCAGTCTCGGTCATGCCGAACAGGTTGTACTCGCTGGTGTAGGTGAGCGGCTTCATCTTGCCCTCGCCCTGCGAGTAACCCTCGGCCTGATCTTTCATATCCCGCCCGGCGCAGAACGACCGGCCGGTGCCGGTCAGTACGGCGACCCAGGCGTCGTCGTCATCGATGAAGGTCCGCAGCGTGCTGACGAACTCTGTCTTCAGCTGCGCCGAAAAGGCGTTCAGCCGTTCCGGCCGGTTCAGCCGGATGACGGCGATGTGATCGGCCAGCTCGTAGGTGACAAAGTCCATTCAGCTCTCCTCAGTGGTGGTGTCGGCCTGGCTCACGGCCCCGCTGTCTGCTGCTGGCGCCGGCGGAGCCTCATCCGGCTGCCGGGCCTGAATTTCGTAGGCATCCTCGAGCTGGTCCAGGCTGACCGCGCTTGCCTTGGTCGCCAGGGCGAGCTGCCCGTAGGAGAGGACGATGATGTCGTCGGCCACTTCCTGCGCCCTCTTGACGTACTGCTCGATGATGAGGAACGTGGTCGACCCGCGGAACTCGGACACGACCGTGAACAGTTGTTCCACGATGGCCGGGGCCAGGCCGTGCGACAGCTCATCGACGACGACGAGCGCGGGCTTCTGGATCAGGATGCGGCTGAGCGCCAGCATCTGCTGCTCGCCGCCCGACAGCATTCCGGCCCGGTCCTTCGCGCGCTTACCCAGGAAGGGGAAGATCGCCGCCGCCTGGTCCACTGCTTCCTGGCGCCCTCGCCGGCTGAGCCCGGACCGGCCGACCACAATGTTCTCCAGAACCGTGAGCGCAGGAAAGACGGTGCCCTGCTCGGGAATGTAGCTCACACCCCGGCGGGCCCGGCGGAAATGCGGCTCCCGGCTGATGTCGGCGCCATTCAGCAGCACCGAACCCGGGCTGGTGGCGAGGGTGCCGGCGACACAGGAGGCCAGAGTCGACTTGCCAGCGCCGTTCGGGCCGAGAATGGCGCAGATGCTGCCCGCCGCCACCTCGAACGAGACATCGCGCAGCGCGTCCAGCCCGCCGTAGGAATGGCTGAGACCGCGGATGGTCAAGGCCGCGCCGCTGACCGCACCTGCCGATGTCCCGGCCACCACATCCGCGGTGGTCATTCCTCGTCACCTCCGAAGTAGGCGTCACGGACCCGGGGGTCCTTGATGATCTCGGCGGCCGGCCCGTCGGCGATCTTGACGCCGAAGTCGAGGACGACCAGCCGCTGGGCCAGTCGCAGCACTGACTCCACGTCATGCTCGATCAGCACGACCGTGACGCCGAGCCGCCGCTGCACGTCAAGCAGGGCGTCGCCGAAGCTGTCCCGTTCCGTCTGGTCGAGCCCGGACAGCGGCTCGTCCAGGAGCAGCAGCTTCGGCTGGGAAGCCAGCGCCATGGCGAGTTCCACGATGCGCAGCCCGCCCAGGGACAGGCCGGACAGGCGATCGCCGGGCCTGAGGCCCCAGGGCTCGGCCGCCACGAACGCCGTCAGCTCGTCGGAGTCCGAGGGGCCGCTGTCACCGGCCCGCGAGGTGAGCCGGCCCCACAGGTTCGGGATGTCCCTGGCCAGTGCGAGGTGCTCCGCCACGGTCATCTCGGGGAAGAGCATGGCTCGCTGGAAGGTCCGGGCCAGGCCCAGGTGGACGCGCCGGTGCACGCTGACCCGGTTGCAGGCCGACGAGCAGATCGAGAGGGAGCCCGCCGATGCCTTGACCAGTCCGGTGATGACATTCAGCATCGTGGTCTTGCCCGAGCCGTTGGGACCGATCAGCCCGACGAACTCCCCGGCCGTGGTCGTGAGCGAGATGTCCGACAGGGCGGTCAGGCCGCCGAAGCGGACGGTGATCCCGTCTAGCCGGAGGGTTTCCTCGGTGCTGGTAATGGTTTCCGCGGTGGCGCTAGTCATGACGGCTCCCTCCGCCCACGACAACCGGGTCACCGGCCGCCGAACCGGACGAGAGGACGAGCGACTGCGCGGGTTCTCGGCGTCGGATCAGTTTCTGCAGGATCTCCGACCACTGGGCCAGGAAACCGCGCGGGTCACGGGCGATGCCGATGGCGCCGAGGCCGAACAGGACGGTCGGAAGGTTGCCAAATCCGTTGATCGTGACGAGCTCGAAGGCGGCCGGGGCGATGGCGAACATCAGCCCGGCGACCAGCGCGCCGCCGTAGCTCCGCACGCCGATCGTGACCACGACAGCGAGCCAGACCAGACCGGTCAGCAGGGCGAAGTCAGCCGTGCTGACGTTGCCCTGCTCGATGCCGATCAGCCCGCCGCCAAGGCCGGCGATCGCCGACCCCAGGGTGAACACGCCCACTCGGAAGGCGCGCACATTGACGCCCAGGCTCTCCGCCTCGATCGGATTGCCGCGGATGGCGGTGGACACCCGGCCGAACCGGCTCCGGCGGAACCAGACGACCAGAAACGCGAGCACCGCGAAGAGGACGGCCCCGAGCAGGATGTCGCTCTGGGAGGTGTTGAGCCCGCCGATCGCGAAGACCGGGTAGTTGACGCCCGCCGGCGGGATCAGCGCCTGGAGATTGAACGTGAAGGTCTGGCAGAACAGGGCGAACGCCAGCGTGACGAGGGCGAAACCGACCTGATCCAGGCGGGTCCCGACCGCTCCCAGCACGACACCGCAGACCGCGGCGCAGAGCACGGCAATGATCAGGCTGAGCGGCAGCCCCAGGCCGGCATCGGTGGCCAGGCGGCCGGCCACGATCGCCCCCATCGCCGCGATGCCCGCCTGCCCCAGGCACAGGATGCCGCCGTTGCCGGTCGAGATCGTGAAGCTGAGGAACGTGACGGCGAACGCGATCCCCGCTGCCAGCGTCGCCGTCCAGTACCCGTTGAACGCGTACATCGCCACCAGCGTGAACACTGCGCCGGCTACGAGGGCAATCACAAACCGGCCGGGTCTCAGCTTCCCCAGCGCTGGCAGCCGGCTAATCAGCGCCTGCCCGAGGGTGTCCCCGTAGGCGCGGACCGTTCCCATGCTGGCCGCATCCTGCCGGCCCCGGAGGCTGGAGCGGCCGACGAGCAGCAGGCCGGCCAGCAGGAAGAAGGGCAGTGCGGGCACCAGGCCGTTCGCGATCACGCTGCCCTGCGGCGCGTACCCGGTGATCTCCGAGGCGAGCACCCCGAGCGCCAGGCCGGCGATGGTGGTCACGAGCAGCGAGCGGAACCTCCCGGCCAGGGCCACGCTCAGCGCCGCCACCGACAAGGAGGTGTAGATGCCCGGATCCAGCTGGAGCAGCGGGCTGAGCAGGATGCCGGCCGCCCCCGTAAGGAATGACGTCAGGATCCAGGAGAAGGCACTCAGCCGGACCGTGTTGATGCCGGCCCCGGCGGCGAGGCCGGGCCGGTCCACGACGGCCCGGATGGACAGGCCCAGTCGTGTCTTCTCGACGGCCAGAATGAGGCCGCCGAGAAGCACGACTGCGCCGATGACCGCGGCCAGCTGGTCGCGGGTGGTGTTGAACGAACCGATCCGCAAGACCGCGAACCCGTTCGGGACGATGCCCGGCGTCTGATACACGTTCTCCGTTGGGAGCGCGAACAGCATCAGCGACGGGAGCGCCACCGCGATCCCGATGCTGGCCGTCAGCTGAACTATCAGATCTCGGTTCTCGATGTAACGGAACACCCCGGCCCAGATCAGCAGCCCGAAGGCCGGCGCTGCCAGGAGGCAGAGCACGGCCGCCGGAGCCAGGGCCCAGTGATTGACGGTGACCAGATGATAAAAGAGGTAGGCGGTCGCATACGCGGTGGCGCCTACCGCCAGATTGATCACGCCGGTGAGGCTGTAGGTCAGCGTGATGCTCCCGCCCAGCAGGGCGTACAAAGCACCGATCACGATGCCTGGATATAGATACAGCAACGTCGGCAGCTTTCACTCGTCGTTACAGGACTGGCCTGGGCCGGGGTGGCAGGTTGCTACGCCGGCTCGCCGACGCCGCACTCGAACGGGTTCGTAGCGTTACCGGTCACGATCTTCCACTGGCCGTTGACGATCTGGGCCAGCGCGAAGCACGGGTTGAGCTGCGTGTGCATCTTCGGGAACGTGACCGGCGGGAAGAGCCCGTCACCGGTGTAGCCGCTCATCTTGTTGCCGGCCGCGATGAGGTTCGCGGGGGTCGGCGAGTTCTTCCCGAGCTGATCGACTGCGCCCTTGAGCATCATCATGTTGGCCCAGCCATTCAGCGCCTCGGCGTTCTGCACGTTGGCCGGCGAGTACGTCTTCATGGCCGAATTGTAGGTCTGGATGCCCGGAACCTGCGGGTTGTACCAGGTGGCGCTGAACACCTCGGAGAGCAGGCCGTTGATCGTCTTGCCGAACTGCTGCGGGATCGCCGGGCTGACGCCGAGGGAGCCGGCGACCACCCAGGCGTTCGGAGAGCCCACCTGGGCCATGTCCGCCTGCAGCTGCGGGGCCGCGGTCCCGTAGACGTTGGTGTAGACGCCCTGGGCACCCAGGCTGTGCAGCTTCTGGGCCAGCGACAGCAGGGCCGCCGAGCTGGTGTCATCTACGGTGTAGTTGGTGTAGATCAGGTTGCCGCCGGCCGCCGTGACGCCCTTGGCCACCGAGTGCGCGGCGACCGCGTTGCCGGAGTCCGCGTCCGACACGACCGCGATCTTCGTGTGGCCCTGGCTGACCATGTACTTGCTCTGGACGTTGGCCTCGTACCCGATCCAGTTGCCCTCCTGGGAGAAGAACCCGTTCGTGCCGGGACCGTAGAACTGCGGCACGATGCCGGGGCCGAACACCGGGATCTTCTGCTGCTCCAGGTACGAGGTGGCGCTGCCGAAGTAGACGTCCTGGCTGACCATCGCATCGGCGCCGTTCTCGACCGCCAGCCGCGTGTCGGATAGGACCGAGCTCGCGTTGCTCTGGGTGTCGTAGACCGACAGCTTCAGCTGGTGGCCGTCCAGGCCGCCGTGGGCGTTATAGTACGAAACGAACGCCTTGACGCCGATAATCTGCTGGCCGAACGTGGTGGCCAGAGTGCCAGACTGGTCGCCCAGGTACGCGACATTGATCACCGAGCTGGTATTGCTGGTGGTGCTGCCACCGCCACCCCCGCCACCCCCGCTGCTGGCACAGCCAGCGGACATGGCGGCAACCAGGGCTAGCCCGGCCACCGGGGCAACCATGCCCCGCGTCCGGAATGCACGGCCATTACGGCCCGAGCGCATATCCTTCATATCTGTTCTCCTTTGGCACGATACGTGCACATTGAAAAATATGTATGTGTGTCCGGCAGCGCTGGCGGACACGATGCGGTCAGCGCCAGTCAGTTTCATCCGTCACGGAATCGGCCAGCAGGGCGAGGGACTCATGCTCAGAGCCCCACGCCAGTGACCGCTCCTTGGCCCGCCTGCTGAAGAAATGCAGTGGGTACTCCTCGGTCATGCCCATGCCGCCGTGGAGCTGGTGCGCCGTCAGCGTCACGAAGACCCCGGTCCGCGACGCGGCTGCCTTGGCGGTGGCCAGGTCAGCTGGAGAGCAGGTGCCATGTTCGACCTTCCATACCGCCTCGTACGTCAGGTACCTCGCCGCGTCGAGCGCGGACACCATGTCAGCCGCCTGCTGCTGCACGGCCTGAAACGTCCCGATCGCCCGACCGAACTGCACCCGATCGCGCACGTACGGGATGGTGAGATCGAGGGCTTGCTGGGCGAAGGCCACCAGCTGCACGCAGCACAGGACCGTCGCGGTCTGCGTGAGCAAAGCGGCGGCATCTTCGCCGCCGGCTGCGATCGCTGGCACGCGCGTGTAGGCAGCGGCCGACTGCGGCGTCCGTCCCACGTTGTCGAGCGAGCGCTGCGTGACCCCGGAGTTGCCCGCGTCGACCAGCAGCAGCTGCGGGCCGACCGGGCCGGAGGCGCTGACGAGGTGGTGAGTGGACGCGGGCCCGTAATCCACGTACCGGATCGAGCCGGACACCGCGCCCTCGGCGGAGACGGTGATCTCATCACCGGGCCCGGCCAGCGCCGGAGCGACCGCGCCAGCGTTCTCGACGACGGCCTCCGCGAGCGCAGCCTGGGCGCCTTCGGTCCCCCGTCTGGTCAGTGTGTAGACACAGGCCATCGTCTCGGCGAACGGCACGACGGCTGCCGACTTGCTGATCTCCTCCAGGGCCACGGCGACGTCCAGCAGGTCGGCCCCACCGCCGCCCATCGACTCCGGGAAGGCAAAACCCAGCCAGCCGTCGGCAGCGAGCCTCTTCCAGAGGGCGTCGTCGTGACCCCCCTCGGCGATCACCGCGCTGACACGCTCCCAGGACACCTCGCGCTGCAGCTGCTGCCGCATGCTGTCCCGGATCATTTCCTGGGTGTCGGACAAGCCAAGGTTCACGCGGGCCGCCTTTCTCGGGGCAGGCCAAGGCCTCGCTCGGCGATTATCGTGCGCTGGATCTCGTTCGCGCCGCCGGTGAAGCGCTGAAGGGCGGAGAACCACAGCTGCTTCTCCAGGCGCCCGCGGACGGGCGAGCCGACCGGAGAGTCCGCCACCTGCGTCCCGTCCCGGCCGAGGAGGTCCATCATCGTGCCGGTCATGCGCGTGCCGAGCTCGGTCGCCCAGACCTTGCTCGCCGAGGCCTCCTTGCTCGGCGCCTCGCCGCTGGCCACGATCGATCCGGTGGTCATGACCAGAGCCCGGAGCATGGACAGGTCGAGCCGGATCTCGGCCAGCTTGCGGCGGGCGACGGGATCGGCCAGCACGTCAGGCCTGGTCGCATTCAGGTAGCCGATCGACCACTCGAAGACGTGCACCAGGTCCATGTAGTTGTTGATGGCCATGGTCGCCCGCTCGTGATCGAGTGCGGTCGCCAGCATGTACCAGCCACGGTTCTCCTCGCCGATCCGCCAGTCGGCGGGCACCACGACGTCGTCGAAGAACACCTCATTCGTCCGGTGGTGGAACATCATCTCGATCGGCCGGATCGTGATGCCCTTGAGGTTGAGCGGCACGATGAAAATCGAGATGCCGCGGTGCTTCGGCGCCTGCGGGTCGGTCCGGACGGCGAGGTAGACGTGCGAGGTCCAGTGCGCGTCCGACGTCCAGATCTTGCTGCCGTTGATGACGTAGGAGTCGCCGTCCCGGACGGCCCGGGTCCGCAGAGACGCCAGGTCAGACCCGGCGTTGGGCTCGGAGTAGCCTAGCGCGCAGGTGATCTCGCCGCTCCAGATCTTCGGCAGGTACTCCGCCCGCTGGGCGTCGGTACCGAACCGCTGGATGGCCGGGCCGATCATGGACGACGTTCCCCGGCGGCCGTAGTGGACGTCGGTATAGGCAAGCTCGATCGCCAGCAGGAACTGGTACCAGGGACTCATCTCCTGGCCGCCGAGATCCTTCGGCCACGACCTGCGCAGCCACCCGCGGCGGTCGAGTTCGGCCAGATTCTCCCGGCTTTCCGCCGAAGCCCAGTTCTCCCGGTCCTCGTCCTGATCCCAGGAAGGCTTCTGGCTGCGCTCAGCCGCGAACTGGCGAACCTCCTCGCGGAACTCCGCCTGTTCGGGCGGCCAGTCGAAGCGCACAGCTGTCTCCTCTACGACCGGACAGAAGCGGCAGCAGCCTGCCGGGCCGCGAACTCCGCGACCTTGGCCTGGCTGATCTTGGGCGTCCACCGGTCCTCGTACTCCGACCACAGGTCCCGCAGCTTCGGGATGACCTTGGTGCCGAAGAGCTCGGTGTTCATCGCCGCCGTCTCCTCCGGCAGGTCCCCGAGGTGCATGCACGTGATGAGTTGCCCGAGGCGCAGGTCGGTGGCCAGCTCGCGGACGCGCTGCTCGACGCGCTCGGGCGACCCGGCGATGATGTAGCCGAGTTCGTCGTACTCCCAGAAGCTGAGCTCGCCGCGCAGGGCCTTGCGGCGCTGCTCCGCCGACTGGCTCTTGGAACGGCGCAGAGACTCCCGGTAGGACGCCTGGGACATGAAGCCGGGCGGCGTCGCGAACTCGAGCGGCACCGGGTTCTGCTGGTGCCAGTACTTGATCGAGTCGTAGTACAGATCCTCGGCCTCAGCGTCGGTGTCGGCGCAGCAGATGATCTGGGTGAACGCCATCCGGTGCGGGTTGAGGTTGGCGCCGGCCTTCTCGGTGTGGTCCCAGAAGCCCTTGACGATCGGCTCGGCCGCCTGCTTGCCGGAGAACGACAGGTAGCCGTAGCAGTAGTCGCACTCGTTGACCAGGTCCCAGGTCTCGAGGCTGCCCGAACCGGGAATCCAGATCGGCACATTTTCCTGGACCGGCCGCGGCCAGGTGTTGACGTAGCGGAGCTTGGTGTAGTTGCCGTTGAAGCTGAACGGCTCGTCGGCCGCCCAGGCCCGCAGAATGAGCTCGCGGGCCTCGTGGAAGCGCTCGCGCAGCTCGGCAGGCGGCGTGCCGTAGGAGAAGGCGCTGTCCATCGGCGTCCCGAACACCATCCCGGCGATCAGCCGGCCGCCGGACAGGCAGTCCAGCATCGCCAGTTCCTCGGCGACCCGCTGCGGCGGGTTGTAGAGCGCCAGGGAGTTGCCGCAGATCGCGATCGCCGACGTCTCCGTCGTGGTGGCCAGGATCGAGGCGAGCAAGTTCGGCGATGGGGTCATCGCGTGCCACGTCTGGTGATGCTCGTTGAGCAGCAGGCCGTCCCAGCCGAGCCGGTCGGCGCCCTGCATCAGCCGCAGGTACATCTTGTAGTCACGGCCGATCTGCTCGGGATCGGCCATGGCGGTCGGCGGGGTGACCCACGCGCTGCGCACGTTCTCGGTCGCGTTAGGCGGCAGTTTGGTGTAGTACTGCTGTGCGAACCAGTGGAACTTCACTTTTCTGATCCTTCTGGACTCAAGGCGGTCAGGCCCGGGCACTATCCGACGGGCAGGTTTGCGGGCGTCGGCCTACTTCGGCGAGAAGTACGGGATGACTTCCTCGCCGACGAGCCGAATGCTTTCCATCACGGCAGCGTGGTCAAGGCCGCCGACCTGCTGGAAGCACAGCAGCCGGTCGGTGCCGATGTCGCGGTAGCGCTCCATCTTGCGCCGCACCGTCGCGGGGTCGCCGATGATGACAGAGTCCTGCTTGTTGAGGACGCTGAAAACCTCTTCCGGCGCCATCTCCTCGCCGCGGGCCAGTCGGCCGACGATGGCCAGGGTGGCCTGGGTCAGGTCCGTCTCCTCGACGCCTTCGGGCCGGATGTCGCCGATGAGGCCCGCCCCGGCATTGAGCTTGACGCCGGCGTCGGCGTCGGCGGTGCCGCCGGCTGCCCTGATCGCCTCCTCCTGCATCAGGAGCAGCGCTTTGAGCTCGAAGAACTTGACGATGGCGTTCTGGTACCACGCGCACGCGGCGGCCGCGCCATTCTGGATGGCCTGATCCATCGTCTCGGCGCAGTGCACGAACGTGAACACGCCGGCCTGAGCGTTGACGAACGAGCCGACGGGATCGGCCGACTTGAGCGCCTCGCGGTAGATCTGGAAGAGCTGCGCCATGGCCTCCAGGGGCAGCATCAGCGTGACGCCGAGCACGCCGACGCCCAGCTCGCCGGCGGACCGGAAGCCTTCCTCGCTCGTGCAGGTGGACCACATTGCCGGGTGCGGCTTCTGCAGTGGCTTGGGGATGACGGTGAGGTCCTTGATCTTGATGTCCTCGCCGTCCCAGCTGAACTTCTCGTTGGTCCACATCTGGGCGACCATCCGCATCGCTTCGATCTGCTGGCGACGGGTGTCGTCCGGGTCGATCTGGAACGTGCGCCACTCGGGGATCGTGGACCGCGCGAAGCCCATCTCCAGGCGGCCGCCGCTCAGGTGGTCGAGGGTGGCCGCGCGCTCGGCGATGCGCACCGGATGGTTGATGTTGTGCGGGGCCAGGACGGCGGAGTGGCCGATCCGGATCCGCTTGGTCCGCTGGGAGATGGCCGTGAGCATTAGCTCGGGCGCCGAGCTATAACTCATCTCGACCGCCCCGTGGTGCTCCACCTCCCACCAGCAGCCGTAGCCCATCCGGTCGGCGAGCTCGGCCTGGGCCAGCGTCTCGCGGAAGAGCTGCCCCTCCTGGCCGGGCTGCAAGCCCGCCTTCTCGACCTCGCAGAAGATGTCTATCTCCACGCTGACCTCCTCGGACTTTGGCGATCTCCCCGACGTCGTTGCGAACTAGCCAACACTAGACAGTAAGTGAGCATACGGTTTCCCGCATTCCCGGTCAACGGTGTTTCGGGGAGGTAAATGCGCCGCCGAAGGCAATCGCGCCATATCCGGGCAGACATGCGAGGCCGGTCCGCCACCGCGACCTACGTGGCCGAAACCACGAGGTCATTGCGGTGCCGCAGGCCCAGCAGGCTCACCCCCGGCTGACTGATGCCGGCCACCGACCCAGGCCGCAGCGGCCCACTCGTCGTGCTCGCCCAGCAGGGGCGCTCGCCGGTACCAGGCCCCGCGGGGGACACCGGCCTCGGTCCACGGCAGCGCCAGCAAGAACGAGCCTTCGTCAATTTCCGGATGCGGCAAGCGGACGAAGGTACCGCGAGCGGCCAGCTGAGGATCGTCCGGCAGCGCCTCCGGCCTGACCGCAGCGTAGGCGGGCACGCCGGCTGCCTGCAGACTGGCGACGAGGTCGTCGATGTCCTGCGCGGCCCGCTCGCGCAGGAACACCTCGGCCGTGCTCGCGGTCACCGGTTCCGTGCCCCCGCGGCCAAGCGCCCGTCCGACCGCGTCCGGCCAGGAACTCCCGGCAGGCGCGGAGACGGCAAGATAGCGGCTATCACCCAGATCGACAATCGCCTCGTCGAGGTCCGGGATGGCCGCGGCTGCGAGCGCCGTCATGCGCACCGCCATGACCTCCGCCATGGACAGGTCGATCGTGTAGGCGCCATGGCCTCCGCCGAGCCACCAGCCTGCCACGAGCGTGGCCGCCCACATCGCACTCGCGTAGTCAGCCATGACGGTCCGGATGGTGAGGTCCCGGCGGCCAGCCAAGGTCACCACGGCATCCTCGGTCCCGGCCGCGGCCTGGACGTTCGGGGCGTAGCCACGGTACCCGCCGCCCAGGCCGGTCCGGCCGAAGGCTGAGATCGAGAGCATGATCTGCTCCTGGTCGCTCGCCTCGATGTCGAGCCCGATCCCGGATTGCTCCAGCCGCTTACGCCCGGTGTTCTCGATGACCGCGTCAGCCCAGCGCAGCGAGCCGTCGGTGTGGAGCCGGGCCACCCCTTCGGTCACGCTGCGCTTGCAGTAGTTGGCGCCCTGGAAGTAGGCACCGCGATTGATTCCGGGGATCCCTCCGGCGAACGGGCCGTTCTGGCGATAGAGCTCGAGGCGCTCGGTCGGTTCCACCCGCACCACGTCGGCACCGATAGCGCCGAGGACCGCGCCCGTCAGGGGCCCGGCGAGGACGTTGGACGACTCAAGCACGTGCAGGTTCCCGAGCACCGGCGGCGAGTCCGGCAACGGCCGCGCCGGCCGGCTGCGAGCGGCCGGGGTGATCAGGGCTGGCACGGCCAGGGGCTGCTCGTCCGGCACCGGCGGCGCCCATCCCCTGGACCGGAACAGGGCGGACATAGCGACCTCGTCGGCCGGGCGGACGGCGGTAGCCGAGACCCCGCGAGACTGGAGGTAGGCCTCGAGCTCGTCCTTAGCCCAGGTGCTGCTCCACTCGGCCACGACCTCGTCGATCATCTCCGCGCCGGCCACCCGATCGGGTACCTCCGGGAAGATCGGGATCCAGTCGGGCCGCCCCATGGCATTGCAGAAGGCCGTGAACTGATGGTTGTCGACGACGATGATCTGGATCCAGCCGTCCTTGGCGGGGAACGGCCCGGACGGAGCCGAGTACCGTCCTGCGACGCCCGCCGGGATGCCGCACTTGTGCAGCACGTGACTCGGCGTCTGCTGGTTCGTGGCGAAGGCGACCGCGTCCTGGGCCGACAGGTCCAGATGCACGGGGGTGCCCCGGGTCCGGCTCAACGAGACGCCGTGCAGAGCGGCCAGCGCCGCCGCGTAGCCGGCGCTCTGCAGGGCCTGCCCGCCGGGGATCCGGTAGACCCCGCCCTGACTGTCGTAGACCCCGGCGAGCAGGCCGCCGGCGGCCGCGCAGACGAGGTCGGTGCCGAGATACGAGCTCGCCGGGCCGGTCAGGCCGAACGCGGACGCCGTCACCCAGCAGTGGCGGACCAGGCCACTGCCATCGCCGAGCTCGCGGGCCACAAGTCCGAGGTAGTCGTCATCGGCGGCGCGGACCTCCACGCGATCGCAGATCACGACGTCGCAGGCAGGCCCGGTGAAACCGGCCGGGTCGGCGATCTGGTCGACCGTCGCCCCGAGCGCCGCCAGGACGCCGGCCGCCACCCTCGCGGCCGGACCGGTCCCGATCACGCAGGCCCGCAGCCAGGTGAGGTAGGCCGGGCTTCGCAACCCGGCCGGATCCGGGTGCGGCGGATCGCTGACGGCCGGGGCGGTCGCCACGACCGCCTCAGCCACGGGACGCCACCGGCAGCCGGGCGGAGAGCGGCCAGACGGGAGCAGCTAGTGCTCGATCGTAAAGTACTATAACGTGCACCACGATGCGACTGTAAAAGCCGCGAACGCCCAGTGTCAACAACTCCGCCTGGACGGTGCGAAATGCTCATCGGAGCAAACCTGATCGTCAACGAGGCCACGCCCTCGATCATCGACCTCGCGCAGCGAGCCGAGGACCGGGGCATGAACTGTATTTTCCAGGGCGAGCACAGCCATATTCCCGTGACTACGGTGTATCCGGCCACTGCCGGGACCGGCGGGAAGATTCCGGAGTTCTATCGCCGGTTCCCCGATGTCTTCGTGACGCTGGCCGCCGCTGCCGCGGTTACGACGCGGATCCGGCTTGGCACCGGGGTGGCTCTCGTGGCGGAGCACAACTCGTTCCATCTGGCCAAGGCGACGGCCACCCTCGACCGCATTTCCGGCGGCCGCCTGGACTTCGGCGTCGGTTACGGCTGGAATCCGCCGGAACTGGCGAACAACGGGGTGCCCTGGGAGGACCGCCGCCAGGCTTTCGGCGAGAAGCTCGCCGTCCTGAAGCGCCTGTGGACAGAAGAGGCCGTCGCGAGTGACAGCACCTACAGCTCGTTTACCGAGTCGTGGGTCTGGCCGAAGCCCGAGCAGCAACCGCACCCGCCGGTGCTGCTCGGCGCGGCCGGCTTCCGCTGGCAGCTGGAGGATGTCGTGCGGCTGTGCGACGGCTGGTACCCCATGGACAGGCCCGAGGTGCCAGCCCGGCTCAAGACCCTCCGGAAGCTGGCGGCCGATGCTGGCCGGCCTCAGCCGACGATCAGCATCAACATGATGGCCGGTCAGATGCCGGGCGCGTCATGGTACTGGCAGGACGCCGCCGCCATGGAGGAGCTACTGCAGAAGGCGGCCGCCTACCAGGAGCTGGGCGTGCAGCGCATCGTGGTCGGGATCCCGATGGACACCCTGGACAACGCCACCCGCGGCCTCGACGCCCTGGCCACGCTCATCGACCGCTTCGCCTGACCCCGGCGCTAACCCTAAGCGTGCTGGGCTGCCCGGCTCACATGGCAGCCCAGCACGCACGACCGCGCGCGGCCGCTACCCCTCAGTACTTTGAACCGCCGGCATCGATGGCGAACTGGGCCCCGGTCACGTAACGGGACTCGTCGGACGCGAGGTAGAGCACGGCATTGCTGATGTCGATCGGCTCGAGCACGCTGACCGGCAGCAGGTGCTGGAACATCCCGCCCAGTTTCGGATTGTCCGCCAGGGCCTGGAAGAAGGTAGGCGCCCCGACCATCGGGGTGTTCACGCCGCCGGGGTGAACGCTGTTGACCCGGACGTTGTACTCAGCCAGTTCCATGGCCAGCGAGATGGCCAGGCCGGTAACGCCCCACTTGCTGGCGACATACGACGGCATGAAGGGCGTACCGCGCAGGCCCGCCGCGGAACTGGTGATGATGATCGACCCGCTGTTCTGCGCGACGAGGTGGTCTGCGCAGGCTCTGACTGTGTTCCACACGCCGGTCAGGTTGATGTCGATAGTGTCCTGCCAGATCTCGTCGGTGCACTCGTTCCATGGCGTCGGGAAGCAGATCCCCGCGTTTGCCACCACGATGTCGAGCCCGCCGAGCTCGCTGACCGCGGTCGCCGCAGCCGACTCGACCGCTGCCT
>Ga0210390_10001837_pt1 | contig 19538 bp, 19 predicted proteins | sample IncBWH11OmetaG_FD_161050 | JGI IMG/M metagenome (GOLD analysis project Ga0210390, IMG submission 161050) | Forest soil microbial communities from Barre Woods Harvard Forest LTER site, Petersham, Massachusetts, United States - Inc-BW-H-11-O ... | reverse complement strand
CCCCCGGTCAACCTCCCCCCGCACCAGCCACGCCACCGGAATGTTGTACGCCACCGACCGCCGGTCGAACTCCTGCAAAAACCACAACCGGCGCTGCGCATACGACAACGGGTATTCCTGGATCTCAGCCATCTCGATCCTGATAATCCGGGCGACCGCAGCTGCGGACCAGGAGTTCCGGCAGGCGGACTTGGTCTGCCTGACTGCCTCCTGAAGTGCCTCCGGAGTGCCGCGGTCAGCGCGCAGGCCACGCCTTAGCTCGCACGGTGTTCACGGCCGCCGTCTGAACCGCACGGGCGCTCCCCGGCGCCGTTGGCAGGTTTTTAGCCATCTGTTAGCGCGGCTGAGTTCGCTGTCAAGGGTGGAGTACGGCGCATGAGCTCACCCAGCTTCGCGGCGCTTGTGCGGCAGTACCGCCAGGCCGCGGGACTGACCCAGGAACAGCTCGCGGAGCGCGCGTCGCTGAGCCTGCGCACGGTCGGCGACATCGAGCGCGGCCACGTCGCACGTCCCTATCGCCGGTCGGCGCAGCTGCTCGGAACCGCGTTCGGCTTGTCGGGTGCCGACCTTGACCGTTTCATGCGGTTCGCCCGGCCGTCACCACCCGGCTGGCCAGGTTCGGGGTCGCAGGTCCGGGCCGCCGGGACAGCGCCACACGACTCGCCCCCGGCGATACCGAGGAATCTGCCGCTGAATCCGCCCTGGATCGTCGGGCGCTCCCGCGTCCTGGCGGAACTGGCCGGACTGTTTGACGCCTCGCGCGGCACGCGAATGGCGATCGTGGCTATATCCGGGATAAGCGGTGTCGGAAAGACGGCACTGGCACTCCGCTACGCGTACCGGGAAGTGTGCCGGTTCCCTGACGGGCAGCTCTACGTGGATCTGCACGGATCCGGCGCTGATGGCCGGCCGCTACCACCCGGCGCCGCTTTGTCGGCCATCCTGCGGAGCCTGCAGGTGCCCGTGGGCGGCAAGCGCGTCAGCGTGGACGCCCAGGCCGCCTGGTATCGGAGCGTGGTAGCCGGCCGGCGGATGATGATCGTTCTGGACGATGCCCGCGACGCAGCGCAGGTCCGGCCACTCCTGCCCAGCGCGCCGGGCTGCGGTGTGGTCATCACCTCCCGCTGCCAGCTCATCAGCCTGGCCGCGCACGAGGGCGCTCACCTAGTGAACCTGGACGTGCTCACCGACCGCGAGGCGGGGCAACTGCTCACCGGACTGCTCGGTCCGGCGAGAGTGAGGAGGGAGCCCGAGGCGGCGACAGCGATCGCCCAGGGCTGCTTCGGCCTCCCTCTCGCCTTGGGTATCGTGGCCGCGCGTGCCCGGGCCAGCTCGCACCTGCCGCTGACGGCACTCGCCCGTCGGCTGACCGACCCGGAGCATGCCTGGAGCATTCTGGACGGCGGCGATCCCGCCTGCAATGTCCGCGCGGCGTTCTCCTCGGGGCTGGACATGGTCAGCGGCGATGCCCGGCGCATGCTCTGCGCTCTGGCCGCGCAGCCAGGTACTCACATTGCGGCTGGCACGGCGGAAGACCTTGCGGGCCGGGACAGCGCGCGGGCCGAAGAACTGCTTGACGAACTGGTCCTGGCCAGCCTGCTGCGCGCGGACCCGTTGCGCGGCTTCACCATGAACGGCCTACTCCGCCTCTACCTGCGCAGCTCGCCTGGCGGCACGACGGCGGCTAAACACAGCCCGCCCGACCTTCGCGGGCGTGTCCGCGAGTGCGGCCGCTGGCGGGCCAGGACGTCATGCGTGTGAGGGCCGGCCGGCCCGCGTGGGCCCGCGCGGTGCTGCGCGGCCCGCTGAGCGTGCGGAACTTCCGGCTGCTGACCGTCGGCCAGTTCGCGTCCATGGCCGGCGACTACTGCTATGCGGTCGCCCTGCCCTGGTTCGTGCTGTCCGCCCGCGCGGGCACGATCGAGCTGGGCACCGTCCTGGCCTGCTACGGGATACCACGCGCAGCGCTGATCCCGGCCGGAGGGGTGCTGGCGGACCGGCTCGGCCCGCGCACCACCATGCTTGCCGCGGACGCAGCCCGGTGCGCACTCCTGGTGGTGTTTGTCGTCCTCGCGTCGCGGCACGCGGTCTCCCTGATCGCGCTCGCGCCGACGGCCGGTCTGCTGGGTGCGTGCACCGGCGTGTTCATACCGGCGTCGTACTCGATCATGCCCACGCTGCTGGAGGCGCGACAGCTCACCGCGGGAAACGGCGTGTTCATCGCGGCGCAGCAGGCCGGATCGCTGCTCGGCCCAGCGGTCGGCGGCGCCCTCATCGCGGCGGCCGGCCCGGCCCCGGCGTTCGGCGTCGATGCTGCCTCTTTCGCGGTCTCCGCGCTGGCCCTCGCGCTGATCCCGCGGGCCGCCACGGCGGCTATGGCGGCTACGGGCACGCCGGAAGCGCCAGGGGCGCCGGGGGTGCCGGAAGCGCCGGGGGCGCCGGGGCCGCCGGAAGCGCCGGGGGCGCCGGGGCCGCCGGAAGCCATACCGCGTGCCGCCGACACGGCACCAGGCGTGCTGGCCATGCTGCGCACGTCCCGGGTACTGCAGATCAGCGTGCTGGTCACGCTGTGCGCCAACGTGGCCATGGGCGGACTCATCGAGGTCGCAGTGCCGGACCTGGCGCACGATCGATTCGGTGCCCCGGGGCTGGGGGCGTTGCTCGCCTGCCTGGCAGCGGGCAGCATGGCCGGCACCCTGGCCGCGGCGCGTACCGGATCGCTGCGCCGTCCCGTCCCAGTAGCTACCACCGTCTACATGGTCATGGCGGCGGGCATGGCCGCGGTGCCGTTTCTCGGCGGACTGGCGGGCGCCGCCGCGGCCATGATGATCCTTGGCGCGGGCAACGGCCTCGGCAACGTAGTGCTGATCAGCCGACTCCAGATGTGGGCACCCCCGCGACTGCTAGGCCGCCTGATGAGCGCGATCATGCTCAGTGCGTACGGCAGTTATCCGCTGTCGGTGGCGGTGACAGGGGTGCTCGTGCGTCACACGGGGCCTGCGGCGTTCTTCCCGGTCGCCGCTGTCCTGGTCGCGCTCCCCCTGCTCGGCGGCCTGACCCAGCGGGAATGGCGCAGCTTCGGCACGCCCGCGGCCGAGGCCACCGAGGGGGCGTACGTCATGCCGTAGGCATCGCAATGGCCTGCCCGGCGATGTGCACGCGCAGGTTGCGGGCGATGGTATCCGCGACAGGCGGATCCACGAGAGTGGCCGCCAGGAACACCGGCGGCGCTCGCCAGGTGCGGTAAGCCGTCCGCAGGCAGCCCGCGGCGGCGCTGCTGCTCCTCCCGGTTGCGCAGCGCGGCTTCCGGCGCGCCGTGCAACCACGCCTGGCCCGCGCGGTCACAAGCGCGGCGCGCAGCCGCCAGGCCGGCCTCGTGCGTCGTGATCCAGTCCGCGAAATGGCCGCGCAGCTGGAAATAGACCGCCAGGAACACCGGAAGCTGCCACGCTGCGGGCAGAGTGGAGTCGGCTGCGGCCGTGGTCGCAGAAACGAGGTTCTCGCGTTCTGAATCGAGCCAATCCAGCGCCGCCGCAGCGGCCGGAAAGGCCAGTGGGCGGCACGAGGGGCGGGCCGGGATCGGTGGCAGGTCCGAAGGCCGGGGAGTGATGGTGTGGATGGCCGCGATCGCGGTATGCAAGTACCAGGTCACAAGCCTGTCCAGTGCCTCGCTGAGGTTCTCCGGGTCGTCCTCCGCCCGGGCACGCTCGCTGGCGTAGGCGCGCAGCAGGTCGTGAAAACGATAGCGGGCGGGGCCGACGGACTCGATGAGGTGCGCATCGACCAGTTCCTCGAGCGACGCCCAGACCGCCCGCGGCCTGCGGCCGAGCATCGCGGCGGCGGCATGCAGGCTGAGGCTTGGCCCGGCCCAGGTGCCGAGAACCCGGAACACGTGAGCCGCGTCCGCGTCGTGACCGCCAACGGACCGGGGCAGGCCCTGATAGCTCACCGCGAAGCTGCCGCGAACTGCCCGGTCGCCTGATCGCAGTTCGTCCAGCCTGGTGCGCTGGTCCGCCAGCCGGTCCGCGAACCATCGAATGGACCAGCTCGGGCGGGCGGCGAGCCGGGACGCGGCGATCCGAATGGCCAGCGGCAGTCCGGCGCAGGCACGCAGCAGGTCCTGGGCCGCATCCGGCTCTGCCTCGACCCGGGCCGACCCGGCGATACGGCCCAGCAGCGCCAGTGCACCGGCGTCGTCGAGCATGCCCAGCTCCAGCACCCGCACCCCGTCCAGGCCAGCCAGGCTGCCGCGGCTGGTGATCAGCACAGCGCAGGCCGCCGTCCCCGGGAGCAACGGCCTGACCTGTGCTGCGTCACGGGCGTTGTCGAGGACGACGAGTAGGCGCCGTCCCGCCAGCAGGCTCCGGTAAGCCGTCTGGAGCTCCTCATCCCCGACGGGCCGGGCCCATGCCGACCGGCGCCCGCCGCCCAGATCCCGAAGGAACCGGGCGAGCACGTCGCTGCTGGCGGCCGGACGGGGGTCGCCGCCCCGCAGATCCGAGTACAGCTGCCCGTCCGGGAACTGGCCACTGGCCAAATGGGCCACGTGGACAGCGAGCGTAGTCTTGCCCGCTCCCGCGGGCCCGGTCACCGCGCCGATCTGAGCCCGGCCGAGGTGGCCGTCGTGGGCTTGGGCGATCCACCTGGCGAGATCAGCGCTCAGTGCGATCCTGCCAGTAAAATCCGCGAGATCGACGGGGAGCTGGGCAACCGGAGGCAGGCGAGACAGGCGGACCGGCCCTCGCGTCGGAGCGCCCGTGCGTGCCCATGGCGGCGGCTCCACGCGGTCATGAAGCGCTGGGTCTGCGACGATGATCCGGTGGTGCAGTTCTCGCAGCGCCCGCCCGGGCTCGACGCCGAGCTCATCGACGATCACCCGCCGCGCCTCCTGGTAAGCCGACAGTGCCTCCGCCTGCCGGCCGGAGCGTACCAGCGCGATCATGAGCTGCTCGTGAAAGCGTTCCCTGAAAGGGTGCATCGACGTTATCCGGCGCAGCTCCGCAACCGTCTCCATATGCCGACCGAGGCAGAGGTCGGCATCGATCCGCCACTCCAGGGTCTGCAGCCCCTGCTCCACAAGCTCCGGCACATCGGGCAGGTGCAGTCCCAGGGCATCCACCTCGGCGAGCCCCGGCCCGCGGCCGAACAACTCCAATGCGCGCGTCAGGTCACTGGCCGCCTGAGCCCAGCCGCCGCGCCGCCCGGCCGCCCGTCCGTTATCCCGCAGCCGCGTGAACCGCTGCAGGTCCAGTTCACCGTCGTGTACCTCGGCAAGGTAGCCGGGAGGCACCGTCTTGATCCTCCGGCCGACACAACTGCCTAGCCGACGGCGCAGCCGCATGACGTGGTTTTGCAATGCGGCCGCCGCGGTGAGCGGCGGCCGCGCGCCCCAGAGGATCTCGGTGAGCGTCCCGGTCGAGACCACCTGGTTGGCCCGCAGCAGCAGGGTCGCTAGCACCGCCCCCGGCTTTGACGATGGCATGGTGAGCCAGACATCACCGTGCCGGACCGCGAGCCCGCTGAGGATATACAGGGAGACATGCGGATGACCGGGATTCGACGCATGGCAGCTGAATGTGTCATCGACCGCATACTTTCTGATTTTATAGTATTTCGATCCTTTTGTTGCGTCCGTGTTTGCCCCGGCCGTCCTGCGGCTTGGGGCTGAGATCATCCTGAGGCCGCCAGACGTTCGAAATGCGTGCGTGCTCACCGATGGCGTTCCGTTTGCGGCACCACCAGGAGTCCGCCGCGCACGTCCACCCGGGCCGAAAATTGACCTGCGTCCCTGAGACCCGACTTTTATCAAACTAGTGCGTACCTCGACCAGCCCCGTCGGGTCCTCGTCCAGCACACTGCTAGTGGCCCCCGTTCGATCCGGCCTCTACCGTCCAGACAGCTTCAGCCCGGCGGTGCAGCAGAAGATCGACCACACTGTGCGGATCAAGGCCACTGGGATCGACCCAGAGTCCAACGTGGGGCAGGCGATCGAGGCCACGCTCGATGACCTCCTCAAACTCGTTGACCGCACGGTCGGCGGCCGCGGCTTGGACCCGGCCGGCGAACCCCGCGGCCTCGGGGTGATCTGAGTCGCCGTAGCGGTCCGCCAGATACGCAGCTTCTTCTGGCAGCCGGTCAACGCCGCGCTGCCGCAGCAGCGCTACAGGCGGGCGGAGCACCACGAAGTTGACCGGCCGCCCTCCCAGGACGTCCGTCAGCGACTCGAATCCTTCGTTGATGATCGTGTCAGTGACGACCGCGGTGATTCCGGCATCCGCGAACGCGGCGGCCACCAGGCACGCGTTGCGGATGCGCAGCGCATACTGGACGCCCGCCTCGCCAATCAGGCGCCCGGTGCCGGAGTCGGTATCGCTGGGCACTGCCCACCGGCAGCCAGACACGATCAGTCGCTGCATCTCGTCGCCTTCGACGTGCGCGGCGAGCGGGAGCCGTTGCGCGAGAAGGCGGGCTGTCGTTGTCTTGCCAGCGCACGCGTTGCCGCAGATGATCCAGATCTCGGCACCGTTGGCGGGCTGACTGGCCGGTTCGGAAGTCACCGGCCAAGTCTCGCAAAGCCGACTGAAACATGGGGGGACACCCGCGCACTACGGCCCGTGAAGGCCGTGGTTAACCGATCTTTAAAGGCGAAGGTTACAGGTCTGGCGACGGCTTGCGCGCTGCGGTTAGCTAACCGGCACGCGGCGGGCTGCCGCAGGCGAGCTCCATCGACCTGCGAGCGGTGGGATCTGGCCGGTTGTCTGGGCCGCGCCCAGGTCAAGATCGTCAGCATATGTTGACGCGAAGACGGCTGTCAGCATATGCTGACGTGCGTGGAACCCGCACTCGATATCGCCCGAAGCGCCGCCAGCACCGATCCTGATGTCGGGCTCCGCGCCGTGGCGTCCCTGCGAGCGCTCACCGAGCGGCTGGAGATCCTCCAGGTCGAGAACGCGCGGAAGCTCGGGTGGTCCTGGCAGGACATCGCCGGGCGGCTCGGCGTCACCAAGCAGACCGTGCACCGCAAGCACGGCAAGCGGATCGGGAGCCGGTGATGCCCGGGCACCTGCTCCGGGACACCCGCGCCTCTCTCGCCCGTGCCCTGGGGCACGCAGGCAGGCTCACCCGCCGCTACGCCAGCGGCGAGCATCTCATGACCGCCCTGGTCTCGGCCGTTTACGCAGGACGCGACCCTCGGCCGGCGCGCGCCGTCCTGCACTCCTGCGGTGCCACGATCGAAGACGTCGCGGAGGAGATCGCCCGTCGTGCCGGACCGGGAGCGGTCCTGTTCGGCGGCCTGGACCGGGACGCGCTGGCCGCTATCGGGATCGATCTGGACGCCGTGCGCGCCAGGATCGAGTCGTCTTTCGGGCCGGAAGCCCTGACGCAGGCCGTCCGCCGGGAGCCTCGCCCGTCCGGGCTAGAAGGCGGCGCGAGCGCGCTGGTGCTGCTCCGCCGCGCTCACCCGGACACCTTCGATGATGCGCTACGGGCAGTGATCAACAAGGCGAAGCAGCGGAACGCCGCCGAGGCCGGCTAACGATCTCAAGTGCGGAGGTTGCGGAAGGAAGGCCGCGGTGGCCCCCAAGAAAGCCGACGTCAAGGCCGACATCGCCGCGTAAGGTCGCGAGGGTCCTGTCCGCGCCGCGGACAATGCGTCACGTCGAAGCCGTCTATGTCGGCTGCGAACCCCGGGGACTGGCCATGTATGCGCTGGTGACCACGGCGGGGTCGGCTGTTTTCCTTCAGGGCCGGGCGCCCAGGGGCGGCAATGCGCCCATCTGCTGGAACATCTCCAGCAGGTTCAGTTCATCCCAGTGTTCGGCGAACATGCCGTCCTCGACTCGCCAGATGTCGATGGAGCGCATCTCCACCGGGTTACCGCTAGCGGGGATACCCATGAGCTCGCCGGTGTGGGTGCCGCGGTAGACGAAGCGGCCCACCACGCGGTCACCGGAAATCACCAGGTCCTCCATGGTGGCGCTCAGATCGGGCAGTGCGGTGAAGAACGCGGTCCAGAACTGGCGGTTCGCCTCACGGCCGTCGGCGACGAAGGCGTTGTGGTTGCGGTAGTCCTCGGCCACGAATCGGTCCACCAGATCCGGCTCGTGCGTGTTCAGCATCACTAGGTAGGTCTCGGCGAGGTGCTGTCCGTTCGTATCCATGTCGAACTCCCATCGACGGTGTCAGTGCTAGCAACGCTAACCCCGCGATCGTCACATGTCAATAGCGGCGCTAGCGTTAAGAGCGGTGCTATGCGCGGACACATTGCTGGGTAGCTACGGGAGCAAGCCACGCGGCGCCACATCGGCGCTCCGGCGGGGCGCGGAACGCCGGTAACGGTGCCTGGCGGGATCAGAGTACTGAGTTAGCTGCGCTCACCCTACGAACATCGCATGTCGATAGCGGCGCTTGTGTTGAGAGCGGTGCTACGCTCAGGCATGGCCATCGCAGACCGCCGGCTCCGTGATCGCACTGCCCGTCGCCGGCTCATCACCTCAACGGCCCGCACCCTCGCCGAGCGCGAGGGCTGGGATGCCGTCACCACCCGCCGGTTGTCCGCGGAGATCGAGTACAGCCAGCCGGTGCTGTACAAGCACTTCGCATCGATGGAGGACATCGTCGAGGCCGTCGCACTGGAGGGTTTCGGCGAGCTCGCCGAGACCCTGCGCACGGCGCGCCGCGGTGCCGGCGGGCACGAACATGAGCTGTGCCGGGTCGCCCACGCCTACAGCAGCTTCGCCACCGAGAATCCGGCGCTGTACGACGCGATGTTCACGCGCACCACGCGATTGCGATTCGGTGCCAAGGACACCCCGGCACCGTTGTCGGCGGGGTTCGCCGAACTGCGTGCGGCAGTCGCCAGCGTCGCCGGCGGGCGGGACGTCGACACCCTCACCGAGGTGCTGTGGGCTGCGCTGCACGGATTGACCATGCTCGGCCGCAGCGACCGGCTGCGCCCAGGCCGCGAAACCGATCGCATCCAGCTCCTAATCGCCGAGTTCTGCAACTCCAGTTCCGCAAAACCCTGAAAGGTGCGCCAACCGGGAGCGCTAACGCGCTTGGTGCTTCGATACAGCGACGGCAGCGTAAATAGCGGTAAACTGACCGGGGCTGTGTTCGACTGGTGCGGTATCGCAGTTGAACAAGGCCACCGCCTAGGCCGTACAACAATGCGGCGGTCAGTGCGGCAATCCGGATAATGACGATAAAGAACCCGCGGCCGAATATAACTTCTTGGCCAGCTTCCGCTTAACTTCAACGGCGAACGGCCGAGATGATCACGCGCGGATTTTCGTTCAGCAAGGCAGGTGTATGCGCCGCCTCTGCTGCGAGTACATCGGCTGCTTCGTTCCCCAGTTCCTGGGTGATCGCCTCCCGGTGGCGCAAGATCGCCTCATGCACCGCGATCTCCCGCTCACGGGACCCAGGTATCTCCTGTTTCGTGATGCCCGTGAACCCTGCATGCTGCAGAAACCCAGCGTAGGGCAGGCGGGCAGCTTCCCACGCGGTGAAGACGAGCTGGCCGCCAGGGCGGAGTACGCGCGCCAGTTCGCCGAAGGCGGCCAGCTTGTCGTGAACCATCCAGAGCGCGTCGATGCTGACCACCCCGTCGAAACCGCCCGCGGGGAGTCCGGTGTCGGTGGCACTGGCCACGTAGAAGCGGGCGCGTGACGACATGCCAAAATCCGCCGCGCGAGCCGCGGCGGCGACCACGGCTTCGGCGACGATATCTACGCCAACCAGGGGCACATTAAGTTCACGCGCGATCCAAAGGCCCGGGCCGCCCCGCCCGCAGCCAACATCCAGCAGGTGCGTCGCGCCGGACTGGGCCAGCATGGTCGTCAGCAGTCGCAGGTCGGTGACGGTGACAAACCCGAAGGGCTCCGCCTCTGCCGGATGGTCTGCACCGTAGACGCTCTGGTAGATCGACTGGAGGGTGGAGCCGCGCGACTGGTTGGCCAGAACCGGGCGGTAACGGTCCTCTCGGGTAGATGGTGATTTCTCTGCGGCACACACGCTTAATCTGGTCTCCTCTGTCTCTGTACTTGCCTGTCGCCAAGGTCGCCAGAACGACGCTACGTTCGGCCATTTTCTCATCCGTGTAGTGCGAACGATGCCGTTCACGATGCGGATCAGGTGCCCGATCCTGCCTCTTGGCCAACACAGTTCGGGTCTGCCGGCCCGCGGGTTCGCATCATCCACGTTGACGACCGATACCGCGACGACTAGACACCCAAAATGGCAGCGGACGCGCCGCGCTTGGCGGATGAATGTCTCATTCAGCTGGTAATAGCAAGCTGCATGGGCCATTCATCCGGCTGAGTGGCGTGCTGTTACGCGGGCGGCGCCGACTCGCCGGCTTCCCTGTGACTGAAGGGAAATAGCATGGGTCTTAACGATGGCGATAATTCGCCGTCGCTGCCGTCAAGCGGGCACTCATCGCATGAGCATTCCTCAACCGGGCAGCCGTCAACCCGTCCAGCGCGCACGCAACGCCGACGCTGGCTGGAACCCCGATCAGGACAGCCCGCGTTTCATCCTGGCCGTCATGCCCGACACGCAGTTCCTTTACTGGGGCACGCGGGGTAGCATCAACCCGGAGCCGCAGGAGGAGTCAGCTTCTCCGACGGCCGCGAACCGCAGCGCGTCTTCTACCCGGTGAACCAGACGAGCTCGACGACGCTCTGGGGCCAGGGCCTGCCCGAGGAAACGTGGTGGCACGTGGCCGTGGTCAACGACGGCGCGCACACCACCATGTACGTCGAGGGCGGCCCGACGGTGGACATCGCCAACCAGGTGTCGTCCAACGGGATCACGCTGGATGGTAGACGTCCGCATCGTGAACAGGCCGCTCCTTGTCCGCGATTTCATGATCAATCACTGAAGCCCGCTGGTTAGGCCGGAAACCGGCCATGGCGAGAATAAAGTGGCGTGCTGTAGCCGCGAAGCCGTTCGGAATAAAAGCACTCATCATCCCGAACGGCTTCGCGCTTTTACCTATTCGCGGCGCTTTACCATTGGCTCGCCGGCATCAGGGGTGCCATCTTCGCTTCCGGCGGACCGATGCGGCAACGGTGTTGGCGGCGGGGATGAGGTGGCTGCGGGGGCGACCGTGATCTGCGCAAAGTGGGCCTAACCCGTGCAGACATGCTTAAATTGGTACGCCCACCAAGATCTGGAGGAGGTTGTCCTGACTCGTCTCAGCTTCGGCCGTCAGCCCAAGCTTCGTCTCTTCGAGCGCATTCTGGCCTCGCACGGGTACGCGGCGGATGGCGACGACTTCCGGTTCACCCCGATTCCGGCACCGATGGTGATCTCGGTGCGGGAGGACGGGAGCGCCATCTTCGGGACGCGGTTCCCGGATCGCGAGATCATGTCCCGCTACATCGCCGGCTTCGGGGACGCGTTCCCTGGCCTGCTGGTCGAGACCTACCGGAAGAACATCCTCGTCTTCCACGGGCCGAAGGACGACGTACTGCGGGCCGTCATGGAGACGGTCCTGGAGCCTATCGAGGTCGCGGAGACGAACGCACGGTTCTCGGACATCGTTCGCCGCGAGTTCGGGGCGACGCGGTAGCTCACGGCCGGGGACGTGGCGCGCGGGCGGTGCTCGCGGCCCAGACCCGCACCGCACGCGTGATGGCCGCCGCCGCGGCGATCATGATCGCCGTCTTCATCACGTTCGTGTTCATCGGCCAGGTCGACATCGCCGAGTTCGGCATCGGGCTGGCCGCCGCCGTGGCGCTGGACGCCTTCGTGCTGCGGACGGTGCTCGTGCCGGCCGTGATGCACCGGTGCGACCGGGCCAATTGGTGGCTGCCCCGCTGGCTGGACCGCCGCCTGCCCGCCCGTTTAAGTACCGTGGCGGCGCCCGCGCAAGGTGACCGCGGAGAGCAGCGCGGCACCTGCGAGCAGCCCGGCCGACAGGTACAGCGCGTCGTGCAGCGCACCGGTGAAGGCCGCGTACCCCGCGCGGACGATCTGGTCCAGCGGGTCGTTTCCTGTTGAGCTGTCATGGCTAAGCGGTACCGAACCCGTCTCTATCACCTGGAGCACATATTGCTGGAGCGCGGCCGAGGCGCCCAGATGCGTCATGCGGCTGGCTAGCCCCGACCGCAACTCGGCATTGACGACGGCGCCGAGGATGGCGATGCCAGTGACCGCGCCGAACTCCCGGCTGGTGTTCGTGGCCGACGCGGCCATCCCCGACCGGGCGGCGGGCACCGCCCCGAGCACCGACGAAGTGACCGGCACGACGCACGCGCCGATGCCGACGCCGGCCAGTCCCAGCGCAGCGGTGAGCGGCAGGTAGGCCGGATTCGGGTTGATCACCACGTTGGTCAGCAGCAGGCCGGCCGCGAACAGCAGGCAGCCGACGACCAGCAGCCAGCGGGCGCCAACCACGGTCGCCCATCGGCCGGCCAGCAGTGCCGCGATGATCATCGCCACCGTCATCGGCAGGAACAGGGCCGCGATGCGGTACGCGGAGTAACCGGCAATCACGCCCAGGTACAGCGCGGTGAAGAAGAAGATCGCGAACGTGGCGAAGTACATGCAGTAAGCCACCACGTTGGGTGTAGTGAACCGGGAGACCCGCAGGTAGCTGAGGTCGAGCAGCGGGAACGGGGCTCGGCGCTCCCACAGTACGAAGGCCGCACCGGCGACCAGGGACACGGCGAACAGCGCCAGCACGCTGGGCGCGGCATAGCCGGCACTCTCGCCGTTGATGATGCCGAAGATCAGGGCAGCGAGCGCGCCGCCGCCGAGCACCGTGCCCGGCACATCGACCCGGCCGGCTCCCGGGTCGGCGCTCTCTGGCAGGACCTTGGCCGCCACGACCAGCGCGGCCAGGCCAAAGGTCACGTCGAACCAGAAAATCCCGCGCCAGCTCCACACCCCGACCAGTGCTCCGCCTAGGACCGGGCCGAGCGCGAGCGAGAACCCGGATACCGCGGCCCAGACCCCGAGCGCGCGGTTGCGGCTGCGTTCATCCGGATACAACTGCCGGATCATCGACAAGGTGCCGGGCTCACTCGCCGCTGCCCCCAGCCCCATGACCGACCGGGCCGCGATCAGCATCCCGATGCCGGGGGCGACCGCGGCCAGCCCCGCGCCGACACAGTAGACGCCCGCTCCGGCCAGCATGATCTTCTTACGGCCGAACTTATCGCCCAGCATCCCGAAGACCAGCATGAAGCTGGCGAACGTCAGCGCATATCCGCCGACCACCCACTGCAGCTCGGAGACTCCGCCGTGCAGGTCCTGCTGAATGCTGGCCAGCGCAACGCTGACGACGGTGTTGTCCAGGAAGGTCAGGAACAGCAGCGTGCACAGGGAGGCGAGGGCCAAGGGCCGGCGCCGCGGCGCGAGCGTGCCAGCCGGGGCGCGCGCGAGCGTATCGGACACCCCGCTAACTTCGGCAGACAGCGGGCAACTGAGAGCTCCCCTTGGGGAATTCCAGGTAGGTCAGCCCGCAGAAGCTCGCGATGGCGACCTTCCAGACGCCGTCCAGGTAGACGGCCGTGCCCACTTGGTTCTTCAGCAACGGCGTGCCGAGCAGCAGGACCTCGTAGTGCACCGAGGCCTGCGTCGGTGACGTGATCGTCACCGAACTGATCGTCGCGGTGGACCCGGTCGCGGCCATTCCGAACGACGTCTTGGCCTGGGCCTCGACGAACGCGGCCACCTGCGGTCCGTCTTGCACCAGGGCGCTTCGGCTCGGGATCGGCGCCTTGCCGTTGAAGACCGTCTTCCAGTTGGCCGTGATCGCGGCCACGGCCGCTGGGCCGCTGGTTGGTTCGGCCGCCGCGGTGGCGCTCGCGGTGGGATTCGTCGTGGATTGATGGTCGCCGCCGCCACTTCCGCAGGCGGCCAGGATCAGGCATCCGGCCGCCGCCGCCGCGGCCGCCGCCGCGGCCGATACCTGACGCGGGCCCGGCCAGTGCACGCTGCGCATGGCCGCAGTGTGCCTCATCAAAGACAGGCGCGCTACCAGGTTTCGCGGAGATCAAATCAATTCGCACAATGTTCTACGAGCAGGGATCGCGATCACCGCCATCAGGAGCTGTCAGGCTCACGTCAGATGGCATTGTTACGCTCCTGAAAGCGTGGGAAACAGAATCTGAAAAATGCTGGAAACGTCGGAATAACGGCCGGGAAAGGACGGACAGATGGAGCCGATCCACCCCGAAGTGCTGATACGGCAGGCAGAGAGCCTGGCCAGCGACCTGCGCGAGCAGACAGAACCGGCCGCCGAGCGGATCCGCGAACTGCTGCCTGTGCGAGAGTGCGCCTCGGCGGGCCCGGTGTACCTCACCGGTGACGGGGACTCCTATCACGCCGCATGCGCGGCCGAGATGGCTTTCGAATCGCTAGCCGGCGTCGCCTGCGAGCCGGTAAGCGCGCTCCGGTTCGCCGAATACGCCGCGCCCTGGCTGCCATCGGCACCGGCGCGCCCGCTGGTCATCGCGATCTCCGCCTCCGCCGGGACGCCGCGGGTGGTGCAGGCTATCGAGGCGGCGCGCCGACAGGGTGCGCTGACCGTCGCGATAACCAGCACGTCCGAGGGACCGGTGACTCAGGCCGCTGACCGCTGCCTGGTGTTCGATCTTGCGCGACCCGAACGCTCGCCGGGCATCCGCACCTACCAGGCCAGCCTCCTCGGGTTGCTACTGACGGCGATCCGGCTGGCAGAAGCCCGCGACCGCCCGGAGCCCCGCGACCGTGTCCTGCGGCAGGAACTGGCCGCACTTCCCGCCATGGTCGAAGCCACGGCCAGCGCGATCAAGGACCGGTGCCGCGCGGTGGCCGACATGGCGGCCGACAGCCCGGTACTGGTCATGGTCGGCAGCGGCCCCAGCTACGGGACCGCGCTGTTCAGCGCGGCGAAGATGACAGAGGCGGCGGGTGTGTTCGCCGCCGGGCAGGACGTGGAGGAATGGTGCCACGTCGAGACCAACGCCTACCCCGACGACATGCCAGTCTTCGTGATCGCGCCGCCCGGCCGGTCCCACTGGCGCGCCGCGGAACTCGCCGCGCAGGCCCGCCGGCAGGGACGGCTGGTCGTCGCTGTTACCGACGCCGCTGATACCGAGGTCGCCGCCTGCGCGTCCGCTCAGCTGCCGGTACACGGCCGAGTGCGGGAGGAATTCTCACCGCTGCTCTACCATGTCTTCGCCGGTTATGTAGCCTCCTACCTGGCCGGACGTCTGAGGCGACGGCCGCTTTTATCGTGGCGATCAGCGGGTGCCAGGGCGTCACGCGCCGCGGGGACATGACCGCGTTCAGGAGCGGTGAAGAAGTCAAGGTCCTCCGTGGGCCGAGTCGTGAGGTGCTGCGCGAGCAGGGCCGCTCCCCCGGACCGCAGGAAGTCCTTGCTCTCCGGTAGCCCGAAGAACAGTTGGGCGACCTCTACGGCTACCAGGCCAGTGGGCGAGATGTTCACCCGGGAGCGGTGAACCGGGCGGAGGATGGGGCCGTCTCCAGAGTGAAAGACCGTTTTGTCTGGGGAGTCTTTGTCTGGGGAGTCGTGCCATGGTGGATGCGCTGCTGATCGGCGTTCCGCTCGCGGGCTGGCTGGTGGTGTTCACCGCCAGCCTTGGCGGGCGGCGGCTCGGACGACCACGGCGCGGACGCCGATGGCGGCCGCTCAGGATGGACGTGCCGCCGTCGCCGGGGGTGATCGGGCTGCTGGCCGGGCGGCCGGACGGGGACAGCTTCGCCGCAACTCTGCTCGACCTGTCCGCGCGCGGCTGGTTCGGCCTCGCGGACGCTGGCCAGCCGCGGCCGGCGCGTGAGCGCCGAACCCCCGGCCCGCTGCTGGTTACCATGACGCCGGAACGGCCGGCCGAGCAACTGGAGGCGTTCGAGCAGCGGGCGGTCGGGCACCTCGCGCGGCGCGCGGGGGCGCAGCGGACGTTCCCCGCGGACGCGTTGCTCGACGGGTTCGCCGGGGGCGACCACGAGTTCATGCGGAACTTCCGCGGCGAGCTGATCGCCGACTCGCGGGCACGCGGCCTGTCCCGGCCCACCCTGTCGCCGCGCCGAAAGGTCACGCTCTGCCTGCTCGCCTTTATCCCAGCCGGCGGGGCACTGCTGACCGTGCTCAGGTACCCGCCGCACGGCGGTCAACTGTGGGCCGCGTGTGCCCTCTACTACGGGATCCTTTTCGGGATCATCGCCAAGGTAAGCGGCGAGCGACTCACCGAGGCCGGCGAGGACACGCTCGGCGGTCTCGGTGAGCCGGTCCCGGCCGGCCTGCCAGCACTGGGCACGCGGGAGGGTGCGTACGCGGTCGCGCTCGGGCGGGCCGCCGTGCCGCTGACCGCGGCGGGGAACGACGCCGCCTGGTCCGGGTTCGGCGACCAGTGGCGTCTCGTCACGATCGGCAGCAGCACCGAGCGGATGTGGCCGGGCATCACCGCCTGGGCGTTCTTCCGGAGCATTTGGCTGATCCTCCCGGGCCTGCCGATGATCTTCGTGCTCAGCTGGGTGCTCGCGGGCGCGGCGGTCGCGAAGCTGGCGGTGCTTGGCACCGTGGTAGCCGACGCCGCGCTGTTCGCGCGGGCGTATAGCAGGTGGGCTCACCTGCCGCGGTTCGCCGAGTTCGACGGGCTCGTCGTCCGGCAGTGGGAGATAAGCAACGGCGAGGACGGCACCGACTATTACGTGGCGGTCGATGACGGGGCGAGCGCGCTGGCGTGGGCCTTCACAGTTGGGAGTCAGCGGTTCCAGCGGCTCACGACCGGGACGATCGTGCACGTACACGTGAACCCGCGGCTGAACAAGCTGCTCGGCATCGAGCCGGTACGCCAGTTGCCGGTCGCCCCGCTGCTCGCGGAGACCGTCGACCCACACGCGCCGGGAGGCTCGTGAGACTGCGGGCGAGTTACACCTGCCTGACCCAGCACTGACCTCGACGGAATTGCATCTATGGTGGCGGCCGTGCTTCCTATTTAATTGACTGAAGGCCGAAACGAAGGAGATGCGCGGTGTTCTCTGATCATCCCGTCACCAAGTTGAGCAGCTACGGGAATACCACGGGCACTCCGCCCGGCATGCTACTAAACGTCTTCAACATGCCCGGCGGAGATGACCCGGTGGCCCCGTTCGAAGTTTCGCACTGGAGCTTGGAACGTGGTTCCGATAGCGGCATTGACCAGCACCCGGTCCGCGAGCTCTGGCTGATCGCTACTGGTAGTGGCGTGATGACATGCGGCGGAATGACGTTGGAGGTATCGGCGGGCGATGTGATGTCGGTCGAACCCAACCAGCCGCACACGCTAGTGAACACCGGGGACGGTCTGTGTGAGGTGTTCTCCGTATGGTGGTCTGAATAAGCTAGGCCTAATTTCTGCCTTAGCTTGTGCCGACGCCATGGTGCACGAAGAAAAGGCCGCCTGGATCGTAGCGTTCCTTCACCCGCAGCAGACGGGCGTAGTGGTCGCCCCAAAACGCGGTCTGCCAGTCGGCTTCGAAGTAATCGGTCTCGTTGAGGTAGGAGGCGGGTCGCTCGCGGAGGGCTTTGAGCGGCGCCATGGCGGCGGTTACGATCCTCGCCTCCAGCCGGCCCTCCGCGTTATCCGGCGCGTGGCCGGGGATGCCTGGATAAGCCGGGCCCTGGCCGGCCGCGGCGATGAGCAGCGCGAAAGAGTCCAGGACCGCCGGGTTCGTCGAGGTGTCCGCCGCCCAGCGCCGGGCGTTCGCGGCGGCCCCGGCAAGGCCCTTGTTGCAGTGCAGGGTTACGGGCCAGAGCTGGCTGGCCCGCACGAGCGCGTCAACCAGGGCCGGCTGGCGCTGTGGGTCGAGGAGCCGCTGCGACATCCAGGTCGACTGGTAGGTGTACAGCCACTGGCCCACCTCGCCGGCATCGGTCTTCCAGTAGTAGTAGTAATCCGGCGCGCCCGGGAGGTTGTCGAGCACGATGACTCCCGGGTCGTATTGCTCGAAAAATGCAGCATTCCAGAAATCCTGGGCCGGGAGTGCTCCCACTCCCTCCCCGGTGAGCGTGTAGTCGGCCGGACGGGCCGTGACCCAGTCGAAGAACGAGGCCCAGGTCTGCACGGCCTGAGCCTGGCTGAGCCCCTGGAACGCCATGGCGACGGTGATCTGGGGCGGCCCCGAGGAGAAACTGATCTGCTCTCCCCAGTGCGGGTTGAACAGGCTCTCGCGGTAGAACGAGATCATCTGTCCGACCAGCGCCTGGTAGGCGGCGTCCGACGAGGCGGTGATCGTCGCGTCCACCGCGCCGAGATAGTCCGGCAGCTCGTGGGTGCGCAGCGTGAACCGGGTGACGACGCCGAAGGTCCCGCCTCCGCCGCCCTTGAGCGCCCAGAACAGGTCCGGGTTCTGGACCGCGTTGACGATGCGCACCGTCCCGTCCGCGGTGACGACCTCCGCCTCAAGCAGGTTCGCCGCGGCGGTGCCGAAGCCCTTCGAGAAGCTGCCGAAGCCACCGCCCTGCGTCAGGCCGGCGACGCCGACGGTCGTGCAGCCCCCGCCCTGCACATACCGGCCCCCGACGGTGGTGACGGCGTTGTAGGCGTCAATCCAGATCGCGCCGGCGCCCACGCTGACGGCTGTCTCGGGCTCGATCAGGCCCGCGGCGCCCTCCGGCACGAAACTGTCGTGGAGCTCGACGGCCGCCATGTTGGGCCTGGTCCAGATGAGCAGCGAACCCGGTGCGTTCGAAGTCCCGAGATAGCTGTGACCGCCCCCTTTCACGACGAGGCGGACGTTGTGCTCGCGGGCGAAGTTCACCGCGGCCACGACATCGCCGCTGCCGGCGGCCAGCACCGCGTACGCGCTCGGCTCGGAGGTGAACGCATCGGTCCAGCCGAGGGTCTGGGTCAGGTTGACGCTTTGATCGATGAAAAAGGGATCCGTCAGGTTCTGGCCCAGCTCGACGCACGCGGGACTGCCGACATCGGGCTCGCACACCAGGAAGGGCGGCTGCACCTGCACCAGCCGCCCGCCGACGCTCTCGCTGAGGGCCGCCCACTCCGCCGGGCTGGGCCAGCCCGGCTCGCCGGGCCGGACATATCGCGCCAACTGCGCGGCGGCGCCACGCGCGGGCGCGGATGCGGGTGCGGGCGCGGATGCGGGCGCGGGTGCGGGTGCGGGCGCGAAGCCAGCCAAACGGGACGCCAGCGGCAACCCGGCCAGCGCTTTCAGTACCGTACGTCTTTGCATTTCCCCGTCCTCCGAATCGCACATAGCCCGTTCCCCTATCCCGGGACGCTACGGCGAAGTCGGCCGCATGCCATCAGACCGCGGGCTGAAATGTGTTATCAGCCCGAGGGTTGAAATACGGCGGGAATCCGAGGCAGCTATTCGCCGACCGATTTGCGGGCTATGTCCGGATATATCTACTTGCCGGAAGCTACCGTGCCCGGATGAATGGCCCATTCAACTGCCAATAGGGCCTGTTGCAAAACTCGGTCTGCCGGATTTCTGGTGTTAATGCTGGCAGAATGGATTTATGGCACGCCAGTTCAAGCCGGTGGACCGGGATCAGCCGATGATGCTGCCGGAAGATA
>Ga0210390_10001836_pt1 | contig 19546 bp, 16 predicted proteins | sample IncBWH11OmetaG_FD_161050 | JGI IMG/M metagenome (GOLD analysis project Ga0210390, IMG submission 161050) | Forest soil microbial communities from Barre Woods Harvard Forest LTER site, Petersham, Massachusetts, United States - Inc-BW-H-11-O ... | reverse complement strand
TCCCAGCCGGCGACGCCTTCGCCCAATGGCAACGCCAATCCCGGCCAGCCGAATATGGCCGGTGCTGCGCCGGCCGGGGCTGGTGCTGCGATGTCGCGCGGCGAGATCCGCCAAGCTCAGCAGCAGCTGCGGCAGGATCATCTTTACCGCGGCAGGATCGACGGCATCGCCGGCTCCGCGACCCGCCAGGCATTGCAGCGCTATCAGCGCAAGAACGGTCTGCCGGTGACAGCTCAGCTCGACCAGGACACGATGAACAGCCTGCTCGGCAACGGCCAGGGATCGGGCGCGCCGCCGGCAACGCCGGGCGGCATGGCGCCCGCGAATGGGGCGGGCAGCCCCGGCAACACCATGCCGAACGCCGGCGCCAATCCGCCGAGCCCCGGCGGGGCCATGCCGAACACCGGCAAATAGCTCGAACCGGCGACGGGCCCGCTGCCGCGGCGAGCCCATCCCGCCCGGCGCCACCCCGCGCGGGCGGCGTCAGTTTGGCCGCGCTGGTAATGTGGGCTGCGGGGACTGGACTAAACCACGGGCGCGTACCAATCTCGACCGCTGAGACCGGGCGCTCAAACCGTGCGCCGGTCTCACGCGGAGGGCAAAGACATGGCTGAGGCCGGCGCCGAAACCCTGGTCACTTACGATTGCGCGGACCGGATCGTCACCCTGACCCTCAACCGGCCGGATCGGCTGAACGCGTTCAGCGACGACCTGGTGCGCCACCTGGCCGACGCGCTGCGCCGCTTCGACCTCGATCCGCAAGCCGAAGTCGCGATCATCTGCGGCGCCGGCCGCGCCTTCTCCAGCGGCGCCGACGTGCATCAGCGCCAGCTGCGCCGCCGCGAGGAGTTCCTCGAGCATGGTGGGCCGCAGGGCTGGGGCGCCAACTCGGCCGATCTGTTGACCCGCTCTGTCAACTGGAAGCCGGTGATCGCGGCACCGCACGGCTATGCGATGGGGCTCGCCCTCGGCATCGTGCTCGAATGCGATCTGATCGTCGCCGAGTGCGGGACCAAATTCCAGGTGACCGAAACCTCGCGCGGGCTCGGCGGCTCGAAATACTGGGCCTTATTAAATTTTCGCGGGGGTGCGGCCTTTGCCAGCGAGGTTGCGCTGACCGGCCGCTTCTTTACCGCCGAGGAGGCGCTGGCGGCCGGCATCGTCAACCGGGTGGCGCCAGCGGGCAGCCATCTCCAAGCCGCGCGCGAGCTCGCCCTCGAGGTTGCGAAGAACCCGCCGCTTTCGGTGCGCGCGACGGTGCGCACCCGGCGCTGGTATTTGGAGCAGCTCGAGCGCGAAGTGGCGATGCAGACAGCACCCTTGAAGCTCTATCTCTCGGAGGATTTTCACGAGGCGGCGCGCGCCTTTGCCGAAAAGCGCCGGCCGGGGCCGTTCAAGGGCCGCTGAGGCGCGCCGGTTCGAGGGAGGGTTTTGCGATGATTACTCCGGCTTATGTCCGCACCATGGCCGCCTACAATGCCGAGATGAACCGGCGCCTCTACGGCGCGGCGGCCGAGTTGTCGGAGGCCGAGCGTCGGGCGCCGCGCGGCGCGTTCTGGGGCTCGGTCCACGGCACCTTGACCCATGTCCTGTGGGGCGACCGGCAGTGGATGTCGCGCTTCGACGATTGGGAGAAGCCGGCGACCCCGATCAAAGAGAGCGCGCAGATGATCGGCGACTTCGCCGAGCTCGCCGCGGCGCGCGCGACGGCCGATGCCGGGATCTCCCGCTGGGCGCACAAGGTCGACGACGCCTGGCTCGGCGAAGACCTGGTCTGGTTCAGCGGCGCGGCCAACCGCGAGATCCGCGCGCCAAAGCGGCTGCTGGTTACCCACTTCTTCAACCACCAGACCCATCATCGCGGCCAGGCACACGCGCTCTTGACCGCCGCCGGGCAGGAAACCGGCGACACCGATCTGTTTTTGCTGATCCCTGAGATCGTCGGCTGAGCCGCCTTGGCGGCGGTGGCGGCGGAGTTTGCGCCGATTCGCCTTCAGGATTATTCTGCCCGAAAGCAAAAAGCCCGGCCCCGATCTGCGGAGGATGGCGAGCCGGCTCGCGAATTTCGGGGAGAAAAGCCATGGGAGCGATCCGTTCACGAGCAATCCGTTCAAGAGTGGTCGCGGCAGGAGTGGCCGGGGCCGCATTGCTGCTGGTCGCGCTGGCGCCGGCCGCAAGGGCCGACGGTGGCGGCAACAGCAACAGCGTGCGCTGGCAGACGATCATCGGCATAATCCAGGCGGGCAATGTCGTCGGCGGCATCGGCGGCGGCATGGCGCCCTGGTCGACGCTCGGCGGCCACGCCTATGTCGATCTTTCCCAAGGCGTGGTCGACTTCGAGGTCAGGGGCCTCGTTCTCGCCGGCGGCAACAGCATCGGCACCCCCGCCACGGTCACCCAGGTCAAGGGGACCTTGGTCTGCGCGCCCGCATCGGCGTCGCCGGTGGCGATCGACACCCCGCTGGTGACGTTGAGCCCGCAGGGCAACGCCGAATTCGACGGCTCGTTCAACTCCTCGGCCGCCGGCTGCAGCGCCACCGACGTCGCCTTTCTGATCCGAATCTCGGCCAATCGCTGGATCGCCAACGGCGCGGTCCGATCACCCTGAGCGACGGACTTCCGCGGCGGGGTGAGGCCAGGCGGCGGGAAGCTCCGGGCGCAAAGCCGATTGCGGTCTTTGCCGGGGCCGGCGCTTGCGCTATCCTTGCTCGGCTGGGGCGGGGGGCGGCAGCAATGGCTTATCACGACATCGTCTGCGGCGAGCCGGACCGGACCGCCGCGATCGTGAGCGTCCGAGACCGGGCTGAGAACTTTGCGGGCGACAGCACGGCCGGAGTGCCGGCGCTCCGCTGATCGGCCAAATGACGGCCTTCCTTTTCCCGCCCGGCCGATCCATGGCGCACCGCTTTGCCCGACTGCTGCTGGCAGCCGGGGCGCTGATCGCGCTGCTGGGGCCGGCGCGCGCCGCCGATGCCGACCGCCGGGTCATTCATGTCCTGAATCGGTTGGCTTTTGGCCCGACCGTCGACGATTTCAATTATGTGAAGGCGATCGGGGTCGAGCGCTACATCGCCGAACAGCTCGATCCGGCGGCGATCGACGAGCCGATCGCACTGCGCTTTGCCTTGGCCCAGCTCGACACAAGGGGGCTCGACGCGGTGGCGCTGCGCCAGCTCTACGGGCCATTGCGAACGGTCGACGGGGTCCGCCCGACTTCGGCCGAGATCCGCGCGCGGCAGGTCCGGGCGCAGCGGGTGGTTCGCCAGGCCGAGGCGGCGCGCGTGCTCGAGGCGGTGCTGAGCCGGCGCCAGCTGCAGCAGGTGATGGTCAATTTCTGGTTCAACCATTTCAACGTCTTTGCCGGCGATGGGCTCGACCGGGTGTGGGTCGGCAATTACGAGGAACAGGCGATCCGTCCCTACGCGCTCGGCCGGTTCCGCGACCTGCTGTTTGCTGTGGCCAAGCACCCGGCGATGCTGATCTATCTCGACAACACCCAGAACGTCGCGCGCGGGCTCAACGAGAATTATGCCCGCGAGGTCATGGAGCTGCACACCTTGGGCGTCGATGGCGGCTATACGCAGAACGATGTCACCACGCTGGCTCGGGTGTTTACCGGGTGGCGGGTCAACCCGCCGAACTCGGCGGAATTTCCGGGCGTCGCCGCGGTGTTCGAGGGCTCTCGCCACGATTACGGGCCCAAGGTGTTTCTCGGGCGCCGGCTCGTCGCCCAGGGCAGGGCCGAGGGCGAAGAGGCGCTCGAGATGCTCGCCGAGAGCCCGGCGACGGCTCACCATATCAGCTATGAGCTGGCCCAGTACTTTGTCGCCGACGCCCCGCCGCCGGCGCTGGTCGAGCGTCTCGCCGCCCGCTTTCTCGCCACCGGGGGCGACATTCGCGCGGTCTTGGCGAGCTTGTTCGCCAGCCCCGAATTTTGGGACAGCGCCGGGCAGAAATACAAGACGCCCTACGAATATGTGATCTCGGCGGTGCGCGCGGCCGGGGTCCCGGTCAACAATGTGCGCCCGCTGCTCGGCTGGATGAGCCGCCTCGGCATGCCGCTCTACGGTTGCCAGACGCCGGACGGCTACCAGGACACCGAGGAAGCCTGGCTGAGCCCGGAGGCGACGATGCAGCGGATCAACTTCGCCGTAGCGCTCGCCCGCGGCTTTCTGCCGCTCGGCGCCGAGCCCGAACCTGCTGCCGCCGAGACCGGACGAGAGCCCCGTCGGCCGGACCCGGTCGACCCCGCGCGCCTCGACCGGATCTTCGGCGCGACCATGTCCGGCTCGACCAGCGCGGTGGTCGCGGCTGCGCCGCCGGTGCTGCGGGCCGCGCTGATCCTCGGCAGCCCCGATTTCATGCATCGATGATGTGCGCCGGTGGATAGGAGCTGCGATGGCCAGGTCCGAGTTTTCCCGGCGCCTCGTGGTGCGCGCGGCACTCGCCGGGGCGATCGTGCCGCTCGGCCGCGGCGCGTGGGTGGCAACCGCCGAGGCCGGCCCCGGGCGAAGCGGCAGCGGCGGCCCCAAACGCCTGATCGTGATCCTGCTGCGCGGCGCCGTCGACGGTCTCAACGTCGTCGTGCCCTATGCCGATGCGGCCTATTACGAAGCCCGCCCGACGATCGCCATCGCCCGCCCGACCGAGCCCGGCGGGGCGCCGGCGCTCGACGGCCATTTCGGATTGCACCCGGCGCTGGCGGCGCTGCTGCCGCTGTGGCGCGAGCGCGGCCTCGCCTTTATCCACGCCGCCGGGTCGCCCGACCCGAACCGCTCGCATTTCGAGGCGCAGCGCTACATCGAGAACGGCACGCCCGGCTGCAGCACCACCGCGGACGGGTGGATGAACCGGCTGCTGCAGGCGCTGCCCGGCCGGCGCGGCCCGACTGACGCGATCATGGTCGGCCCGACCCTGGCGCGCATCCTCTTCGGCGCCGCACCGGTCGCCAATCTGCCGCTCGGACCCGGCGACGCCCGGTCGATGCCGATCGACCGGCCGCTTCTGGCCGGCGCCTTCGGCCGGCTTTATGCGGCGGACGACGCGCTCGGCGCCGCCTATCGCGAAGGCCGCAGCGCCCGGGCGCGGCTGCTCGGCGATTTGGCGCGCGAACAAGACATTGCCGCTGCCGGGTCGCCGCCCCCGGCGAGCTTTGCCGCCCGGGCGGCGCGGCTCGGCCGCCTGATCGGCGGCGACGAGCGGATCCGGCTCGCTTTCGTCGGTCTCGGCGGCTGGGACACCCATGTCGATCAGGGCGGCGGCAAGGGACAGCTCGCCCGACACCTCGGCGCGCTCGGCGACGGCTTGGCCCTGCTCGCCCGCGGGCTCGGCGCTGCCTGGCGCGACACGGTGGTCGTCGTTCTCTCCGAATTCGGCCGCACCGTGCGCGAGAACGGCGACCGCGGCACCGATCACGGCCACGGCAATGTGATCTGGGTCGCCGGCGGCGCCGTCAACGGCGGCCGGGTCTATGGCGAGTGGCCGGGCCTCGCGGCGGGTCAGCTCTACCAGCGCCGCGACCTCGAGGTCACCACCGATTTCCGCGCCGCGCTGGCAGCGATCCTCGGGCCGCATATGGGCCTCGCCGACCGCCAGCTCGATCTGGTCTTTCCCGGCGCGCCCCCGGCTGGCGCGGGGCTGGCGCAGCTGCTGGCGGTCTGAGCGATGGTCCGACAGCCGCTCCGGTGGGCGCTTTCATCCTTTGTTCACTGGGAATGAGCGATCATCGAGCGCCGTTGTGGACCAGCCGCTACCCTGGCGGCGGCTGCAAAGTTCGGAGATATGAAGCCCAAACCTTGCATACCGGGCGTCGCTGCCGCGCCGCTGCCGCCGGCCAGCCGCCCTTGCCGTCGCCCGCACGGGTCATGGCGGGCGTCGCCACGCCGCCGGCGCCGTGCGCAACCGCAATTGTTGCGGCGTCGAGTACGCTTATGCTGTCTCATTTGTCGGCGGGCAAGGCGAATGGTAAACGACAACTTCGTTGCGCACCGGGCGGGCTGGTGCTATAGCTGCGCGGCTGCTGCAAGTACCTTGCCGCGACGCGCGGGAACCGGGGGTGCGGTATTTCGCCACCGGCATTTGTGGGATGCCGCCTTTCACCGCTGGTCGGAATGCTGAACAGGAGCGCAGAGGTGCACCGCACGTTGCTTCGCGCCGCAGGGATGCTGATTGCGCTCGTCATTGTCGGGTGCCACGGCGGGCCGCCGCTGCCGCCGGCCCCGCCGGCGTCGGCATTGCCGTCGAGCGAGTACGTGATCGGCCCCGGCGACAAGCTGAACATCTTTGTGTGGCGCAATCCGGAGTTGAGCGTCACGGTCGCAGTCCGGCCGGACGGGCGCCTGTCGATTCCGTTGGTCAACGACGTGGTCGCGATCGGCAAGACGCCGACCCAGCTCGGCCAGGAGCTCGAGCAGCGTCTGGCGAAATACATCAAGGAGCCGGTGGTCACGGTCATCGCCGAAGGGTTCGTCGGCCCGTTCAACGAACAGGTGCGGGTGATCGGCGAGGCCTCTAGGCCCGAAGCGCTGCCGTACCGGACCGACATGACCGTGCTCGACGCGATGATCGAAGTCGGCGGTCTGACCCGCTATGCGGCCGGCAACGATGCAGTGCTGGTGCGTACCGCCGGCGGCAGGCAGCAAACCTATTCGGTCCACCTCGACGACTTGATCCAGGACGGCGACGTGGCGAGCAACGTCGCGCTCCAGCCGGGCGACATTCTGATCATTCCGCAGCGCCTGTTCTGACCATGGCCGAATTTGCCGCAAGCGGCGCCACGGCCGTCGATCGAGAGAAGACGGTCGAAGTGCCACCCGTCGACATGAATCCCGTCGATATGCCGGGGATTGTCGGATCCCGCTTACCCGAGTGGAGCCGTCGATGAATTCGGTCAAGTCGCAAGCCATGCCGGTCGTGCTGGCGCTGTGGCGGCAGAAGTGGCTCGCCATCGGCATCGCCTGGCTGGTGTGCACGGTCGGCTGGGTCGCGGTCGCCTTTATCCCGACCAAATACGAATCGACCTCGCGCGTCTATCTCGACGTCGATCCGCTGCTGACCCCGTTGCTGCACGGCTTGGCGGCCGATACCGACCCGACGCGTCATCTCGATTTTCTGCAGCGCACCTTGCTCAGCCGGCCCAATCTCGAGCAGCTCGTCAACCTGACCGATCTCGACGCGAAGCTGACCACTCCCGAGCAGAAGGACGCGCTCTACAAGCGGCTGGCCGAGGGCATCGAGGTACGGCCAATCACCGCGAACCTGATGACCATCTCCTACCGGGATAGCGATCCGCAGGTGGCCAAGAACGTGGTGCAGTCGCTGTTGACGATCTTCGCCGAAAAAACCGCCGGCAGTAGCCGCAACGAGATGGACAGCGCGCAGCACTTTCTCGACGAGGAGATCGCCTCCTATCGCGATCAGCTGCGCGCCGCCGAAAAGCGCCGGGCGGATTTGGCCCGGCAATATCCGGACATCATTTCGGACCGCTCGCCGGACGCCCCGGCCAGCGCGGGAGACACCGATACCCGGCTCGATCAGGCCCGCACCGCGGTGGTCAAGGCCAGGAACGATCTCGCCGATGCCGTCACCAAGCGCGATTCGTTGCGCAAGCAGCTAGCCTCGATACCGCCGATGCTGACCGTCGAACGCAGCCCCCAGGTGATCGTTACCGATGGGCGGTCCTTGAGCCCGGACGCGGCGAGGCTGGCGCAGCTGCGCGGCCAGCTCGACTCGCTGCGGCTGAAATACACCGACCAGCATCCCGACGTCGTCGCCGCCAAAGCCGAGATCGCCGAGCTCGAGGCGCAATCGAAGCACTCCGGCTCTGGCTCGGGAGGCGTCGGCGCCCCGGGCAAGACGCAGATTCCCAATACCGTATACGACCAGCTCAAAATCAGCCTGGTCGAAGCCGAGGGCAGCGTCGCCTCGGCGCAGCGTACCCTGACGGCCGCCCAGAACGAGGAAAGCCGCCTCGAACGGATCGTGCAGTCGGCGCCGAACGTGTTGGCCCAGGTGCAGGATCTCGACCGCGACTACGGCGTGCTAAAAAAGAATTACCAGGAGCTGGTGGCGCGCCGCGAGGCGGCGCAGATCGCCGACAATGCCGACACCCGAACCCAAAAGATCCAGTTCCGCATTGTCGATCCGCCCCGGCTGCCGCTGTTTCCGGCGGAACCCAACCGGCCGATGCTGGTATCGGTGGTGCTGCTGTTCGGGATTGGCGCCGGGTTTGCCGCGCCGCTGTTGATGATGCAGCTCGACCGGTCGTTCGCGACGATCGCTCAATTGCGCGGTCTCGGGGTTCCGATCCTGGGCAGCGTGACCCGCTTGTCGCTGGGCGCGGCCCGGCGGCGTGAGGCGATCCAGCTGGTCGGGGTCGCCGCCAGCGCGTTCGTGTTGATCGCGGTTTATGGCACCTTGCTGGCGCTGAGCATCGGCCTCCACTCGGTGGGCGTGACGTAATGGCAGAGTCGATTGGACTGATTGAGCGGGCGGCGGCGCTGCTGCGCCAGCGCGAAGCGGCCGAGATCGGCCTGCCGGCAGCGCGCCTGGCGCCGGCGCCGGAACCGGACCGGGTCGCCGATGACGCCGCGCCGGAGCTGGTGCTCGACCGTGGCCGGCTCGCCAGTTTCGGCATTCCGCTGCCATCCTCGGAACGCTCGCGCACGGTCGAGGAATTCCGCCTGATCAAGCGCAACCTGATGACCGAATGGTCGGCCGGCAGGGTCGGTGATCAGCGGCCGGGCCGGATCATCATGGTGACCAGCGCGCGGCCGGGCGAAGGCAAGACCTTTACCGCGATCAACCTGGCGCTGGCTTTCGCCTCCGAGCGAGACGTGAAGGCGCTGCTGGTCGATCTCGATACTCAGCACTCGGCCCTGAAATCGATCCTCGGCATCTATAGCGAAAAGGGCATCGTCGACGTGCTCGCGGGCGATCGCGACCTGTCCGACGCTCTGGTCCGCACCAACATCGCCAATCTCTTGGTCCTGCCGGCGGGGCAAGGCGGTCCGCAGGTGCCGGAGCTGTTTTCGAGCAACCGGATGGCCGCCTTGATGAATGAGGCGACGCGGCGTTATCCCGATCGCTTCATCATCCTCGACACTCCGCCCTGCATGGTGAGCAGCGATGCCGCCACCTTGGCGCCGCTGGTCGGCCAGATCGTCTTTGTCGTCGAAGCCCACCGCACCCAGCAGGATGAGATTGAAGCCGGGCTCAGCATGCTCAGCTCCTGCCCCCGGATCAGCCTCTTGCTGAACAAGAGCGAGATGGCGAGCGCACATTTCGGCTCCTACGGTTATGGTTATAATTATCCCGGCGGCGAGGGCCATGGACTGCGCTCGGACAAGACGGCGCCGGCCTAAAGGCCTTGCAGGCACGGTACCGGCCACAGCGCGTTCGCGGCTGGGGCTTTGCTTTCTCCTGATCGCCGGCCTGACCCGCGCGCTTCCAAGCGAGGCGCAGCCAGTGAGCGGCACTGCCTCGGGCGGCGCGTCCGCGTCCGGGGTTGGGCCGAGTGGGGTCGGGCCTGTCGGGGTGGGGGCCGGCGGGATCGCGCCCGACATTCTGCCGCCGACGCCATCCGGCCCGTTCGGCCTGCCCAACCCGCTGACGCCGCCCAACGCGCTGCCCAACGGGATCACCCTGCCACAACCGCAGCAGCCTCCCTACTCGCTGGCGCTGCCGATCCCCGGGGCCGGGATCAGCACGCTTCAGCAGTACAATCCCGATACGCCGGCTGTGCTGATCCAGCCCTATGCCACGGTCGGCGAGCGGTTCACCGACAATGCCCTCTATGCCTCCTCCAACCGGACCGCGGCCGCCGAAACCCTGCTGATCCCCGGGGTCAGCGTATCGGCCGACACGCCGCGGCTGAAGGGGGTGTTCAGCGGCTCGGTCGAGGGCGACGTCTATACCCCGACCAGCGAGCTGGATCAGATATTCGCCAATCTCTATGCCAGCGGCACCGGCACCATTGTTCCCGACCGGTTGTTCGTCGACGCCAACAGCGTGATCACCCAGGCCTCGCCATTGGCCGGGCTCGGCTTTGTCAATCCGACCCTGCTGCCGCGGACCCAGCAGACTCAGGTTTACGCCAACACGGTGTCCCCCTATCTGCGCGAGTCTATCGACGGCCTGGTCGACACCGAACTGCGCTACCGTTTCGGCGCGACCAACTACGGCGGCAACACCACGGCCGCGGCGCCGACCCTGTCGCCGGCCTCGACCCTGCTCGCCAGCGGAATCTTGAACGAGGGCACGTTCACCGCGGCAACCGGCCAGGATTTCGTGCGCGGCCTGTCGCGATTGACCGTCGACGCCTCGAATTTCAACTCGAGCTCGACCAGCCGCAATTCGGAGTTCAGCAGCTACGACGATCTCGAATATCGCTTTACCCCGAGCCTTTCCGCGCTTGGCCGGATCGGCTACCAGAACCTGCAATACCCGTTTGTCCCGGCGGCTACCTTTGCCGGCCTCACTTGGCTCGCCGGCGGAAAAGTCGGGCTCAACGGCTATAATAAAGGGTTTCTCAGCCTGGAATACGGCCGCCAAGAGGGCGTCTACGGCTTCACCGGGGCGGCCTCGTTCAACGTCACGCCGACCTTGAACGTTAACGCCAACCTGGTGCAGGGGATCAGCAACCCGTCGCAATACCTGCAATCCTCGCTGGCAACCTCGACCCTCAATCCTTATGGCTCGATCGTCGACCAGTATACGAACCTGCCGACTGCGTTCTATAACCCGGGCCTGGGGTTCACCAACGGCGTCTACCGCCAGCATCTGTTCAATCTCGGGATCAACGACGCGATCGGCATCAACAACTACTCATTGTACGGTTTTTACGACACCGAGACCGGGCTGACGCCGCCGATCAACACCACCACCAAGAGCGTCGGGGCAAATTTTACCTGGGCGCGCGATATCCGGCCCGATCTCAACGGCAGCGCCTCGCTCGGCTACACCAATACCGCCGATCTGGTAACGGTCAACAGCGCCGTTCCGATCAATAATATAAGCACTTGGACCGCCAATCTCGGGTTCAACTATCTGCTCACCCGCAACTTGACCGGGTCGGTCTACTATACGTTTTCCTATCAGCCCAATGGCGGCGCGGTTGTGTCCAGCGGGGGCAGCGGCAGCGTGGTCGTGAACTCGCTGGAGTTTTTGCTGACCAAGGCATTTTGAGCCGATGTATGCCGAATTTTATGGGCTCGCCACCCGGCCGTTTCAGCTGACGCCCGACGCCCGCTTTTTTTTCGAGAGCAGCGTCCATCGCCAAGCCATGGCCTATCTGGTCTATGGCCTGCACCACGCCGAAGGCTTCATCATCATTACCGGCGAAGTCGGGGCCGGGAAGACGATCCTGGTCGACAATCTACTGGCGACGATCAGCGAGAACAGCTTTGTCACCGCCAAGATCGTCACCAGCCAGCTCGGCGGCGACGACCTGCTGCACATGGTCGCGGCCGGTTTCGGCATCGCCAAGGAGGGGCTCGCCAAGGGCTCGCTGCTGCAGCGGATCAACGATTTCGTGCTGGCCCAGCATCGCACCGGCAAGCGGGTGTTGCTGATCGTCGACGAGGCGCAGAACCTGTCGTTCGAAGCGCTCGAAGAGTTGCGCATGCTGTCCAACATCGTCGTCGACAAGACCATGGCGTTGCAGAGCTTTCTGCTCGGACAGCCGCAGTTTCGAGCGATCCTCGGCAGCCCGGGGCTCGAGCAGCTGCGCCAGCGGGTAACCGCCGCCTACCATCTCGGACCGTTGAGCGAGGCCGAGACCAGAGCTTATATCGAACACCGCTTGCGGAGAGCCGAGTGGAAAGGCGACCCGCAATTCACCGACTCCTCGTTTCCGGTGATCCACCAGTACACCGAGGGTGTGCCGCGGCGGATCAACACGTTGTGCTCGCGTCTTCTGCTCTACGGGTTTCTCGAGCAGCTTCATACCTTGACCGCGAGTGCCGTCGACAAGGTCGCCACCGATCTGCGCGAGGAAATTGCCGTGGTCAGCACGGCGCCGGCGTCCGGGGTCGATGCCGAAAAGGGCGCTCTGGGCGCAGCGCTTCCGGCGGTCGTCGAACGCCTCGCAGGGCTCGAAAAAAGCGTCGACCGGCACGAGCGCCTGATCCGCCGGGCGATCGAAATCGCAGCCCATTATTTTCAGGGTGAACGGCCATGAGCTCAGCGGCAAAGCAGCTCCGATCGCTTGGCGGTGAGGGGCTGCGCCTCGACCCGGCGCACGTTTCGGGCGGCCCGCGGTCCGCGCGGCGCAATGCCGGCGCGGGCGCGGGCGCCATGACCATCGATGTCGAGGATTACTTCCAGGTCGAGGCCTTTGCCGCGACGATCGACCGACAGGATTGGGACCGTCTGCCGGGACGGGTCGAGCGCAACACCTGCCTTCTGCTCGATATCCTGGGCGAGGCCGGCGTTCAGGCGACATTTTTCACGTTGGGCTGCATTGCCCGGCAGCATCCGGCGCTGGCGCGGCGCATCGTCGCCGAGGGCCACGAGCTGGCCAGCCACGGCACCGACCACGGCCGCGTCGATCGCCAATCGCCGGCGGCCTTTCGCGCGGATGTGCGCAACAGCAAACGCATTCTCGAGGATGCCGGCGGCGTCGCCGTTTACGGCTATCGCGCCCCGACCTTCTCGATCGGCCGCGCCACGGCCTGGGCGCATCCGATCCTGGCAGAGGAGGGCTACCGCTACAGTTCGAGCGTCTACCCGGTGCGGCACGACATCTACGGCACTCCCGGCGCGCCGCATTTCCCGTTCGCCCCCTGTCCCCAGATGATCGAAATCCCGCTGACCACCGTGCGCGTGCTGGGCAAGGACCTCCACGCCTCGGGTGGCGGCTATTTCCGCTTGTTTCCCTACCAGCTCAGCCGCCTGCTGCTGGCGCGTGCGGGTGCTGCCGGTCCTGCCCCGCCGGTCTTTTATCTGCATCCTTGGGAGGTCGATCCCGAGCAGCCGCGGCAATACGAGGCGCCGCTGCGCTCGCGGGTGCGGCATTACCTGAACCTCGGCCGCACCGAGCCTCGGCTGCGCCGTCTGTTGCGCGATTTCGCCTGGACGCGCATGGACCGGTTGTATCTGAGTGAGGCCTCGGGCCCGTTTCCACTGATCCCCGCATGGATGGACTACCGCCGCTCGCGGTAAGATCGTTCCAGCCGCAGGATGCCCTGCGTTGGGACAATTTCGTCCGCGCTTGCCCCGGCGGAACGTTCTTTCACTTGTCGCCGTGGCGGCGGGTGATCGAGCGCGCCTTTGGCCACCGCACCCACTATCTGCTGGCCGAGTGCGCCGGCACGGTGACCGGGGTGCTGCCGCTGACCCATGTCAGATCGGCCCTGTTCGGCTCGTCCTTGATCGCCAACGCGTTCGCGGTCGAGGGCGGACCGATCGCCGCCGACCCGGCCAGCCTCGCCGCGCTCGAAGAGAGCGCGATGCGCCTGATGGATACGCTCGGGGCGCCGGTGCTCGAAATCCGCGGCTTTTCCGAAAGCCGCGCCGGCTGGCCGAATAAATCGGGCCTTTACGCGATTTTCCGCAAGCCGATCGCCCCCGCCGTCGAGGCCAATCTGAAATCGGTGCCGCGCAAGCAGCGCGCGATGATTCGCAAGGGCACAGAGAACCGGCTGCGGTCGGAGACCGACGACGATGTCGACCGGCTGCATAGGATTTATGCCGAAAGCGTGCATAACCTGGGGACGCCGGTATTTGCCAAATCTTATTTCCGGATCCTGCGGGAAGAATTCTCCGACGCGTCCGATATCGTCACCGTGACCCGCGATCGAAAGGCGGTGGCGGCGGTGCTCAATTTCTATTTTCGCGATACGGTTCTGCCGTTCTACGGCGGCGGGACCGCAGCGGCGCGGACGCTCGCCGCCAACGATTTCATGTATTGGGAGGTGATGCGGCGAGCCTGCGAGCGCGGCTGCCGCCATTTCGATTTCGGCCGCAGCAAGATCGGCACCGGGGCATACGCGTTCAAACGCAATTGGGGGTTCGAGCCGATGCCGCTGGTCTATCAGTTCCGCCTGGCAAAGAACGAGGACGTGCCCGATTTGAACCCGCTCAATCCCAAATACGCGCGGTTGGCCGCGGCCTGGAAACGATTGCCGCTGGCGCTCGCCACCCGGCTCGGGCCATTGATCGTCAAGGGGATCGGCTGACCATGGATATCTTGCCCAGGCCGGGTTCGCCGGACGATCGGGCCAACCCGGCAAAGACCTTGCCGATGGGACCGCCGGCGGTTGCCCCGGGCTTCGAGATCAGCGCGCGCCTCGCCGTCGCCGCGGCGCCCGCTCGCGGGTGGCCGGCGGCGGCGGTGCCGATCGGTTTGTCGGCCGTCGTCTTTGGCCTGGTTTTTCGCAGCGATATCGCGGCGGCGGTTCGCGTATGGATCGCTTCGACCGCCTACAATCATTGCTTTCTGATCCTGCCGCTGATCGGGTTTCTGCTGTGGGAGAGGCGGGCGACGATCGCCTCGATGTCGCCGGCGCCGGCCTTTTGGCCGTTGCTCGCCATGCCGCTCTTATCCGCGATCTGGCTGGTCGCGGCGATTTTCGACGTCAACGAGGGCCGGCAATTGGCGGTCGTCGGCATGTTCGAGGTGGTATTGCTGGTGGCGTTGGGGCCGCAGGTGTTCCGGCGGCTGCTGGCGCCGTTGTTGTTTCTGTTCTTTTTGGTGCCGAGCGGCGCCTTTCTGGTCCCGTCCTTGCAAACGATCACCGCAAAGATAGTCGTCGCCGGGCTGCACGCCTTGCACATCCCGGTTTTTTCCGACGGCTATTTGATCGAAATCCCCGAGGGCAGTTTTGAAATTGCCGAAGCCTGCGCCGGTCTGCGGTTTTTGATCGCCTCGACCGTGTTCGGGTGTTTTTTCGCCGTGGTCATGTACCGCAGCTTTTGGCGCCGCGCGGCGTTCATCGCGCTGTCGCTGGTGGTGCCGATCGGCGCCAACGGCGTGCGCGCCCTGGGGATCATCCTGTTGGCGCACCTCGAAGGCAGCGCCACCGCGGTCGAAGCGGACCACATCCTCTATGGCTGGCTGTTCTTTTCGCTGGTGATCCTGCTGCTGATCGCGATCGGGATGGCGTTCGTCGACAAGGCGGAGCGGCGGCCGCCGGCGTCACCGATACGGCCACCGCCGCCGGCCCGGAGCCCGCCGGCCTGGCGGTTCGCGGTCGCGGTCGCCGCCGCCATTGTGCTCGCGGTCGCGGGTCCGGCCTACGCCGCCAGGCTGGACGGCGAGTTCCCGGTTTCGAGCTTGCCGCGAGCCGCGAGCCCGCAGGTCGGCGCGCCATGGCACGTGGTCGCGGATTTCGGCGTCGGCTGGCGGCCGCTGGTATACGGCGCCGATCGTCAATTCCTGCAAGCCTTCGCCGCGCCCGGCTCCGGCCTCGTCGTCCGCTATGTGGCGCTCTATCGCTTGCGCGCGGTCGGCAACGCGCTGACCAACACCGACAACCGTATCGCCGACGATAAGTTGTGGCGAGAGGCCGAACAGGCGCCGGCGGAGCTGTCGCTCGGCGGCGAGCCGGTCCGGGTGAGCGCCACTCAGATCGTCAGCGGTCCACGCCGCCGGCTGGTTTGGTCGTTCTATCTGGTCGACGGTAAAATCGTCCGCGGCTTGCTCGAGGCCAAGCTGCTGCAGGCCCGCGCCGTGCTGCTCCAGCGCGCCCGGCTCGCCGCCTTCGTCGCGGTTTCAGCGAGCATGGACGATCCCGATCATCCCGCCGCCGGCCAGCTCGAAAGCTTTCTGCGCGCGGCGCAACCGCTGCCGCAATATCTCGATGCGCTGCTCCGCGCCGACCAGGCGGGGGCTACCCGAAGCGGCACCGTCAGATAGCCGGCAGCGGCGGCGCGAAATAGCCCGAGTTCCTGCCGCGACGAGGTTGCGTGGGCGTAATTCATTCGCCGCTGCCGGATGGAGGCGGGCTGCTGGGTATGGCGCCGCCGGCTAGGCGGTTGCCGACGGGAATTCGGGCTGCGCGGGTCCTGGGGCGCCCGCGGCGCCGCATTGCCGCGGCGTCCATTGCTCAGCCAGCGCTTTGATCTCGAAGGGGGTTGCCGCCCGGCCGCCGAGTTCGCCCATGAAGAATTCGAGATACTGCTCGATGCGCTGCAAAAAAGCGCGCAGATCGGCCTCGCTGCGCACATATGGCGTATTGCCGGGGGCGAGCGAGGGGCTGTGATAGGTAAAGCTGAAAACGCGGTGACCGTTGCGCAGCAAGGCGCGGGTCAATCGGCGCTGTTCGGCGAAAGAGATGCCCTCCGGGGTCAAGGTGATGCGCTCGATCAGCCCGAGCCGGGCGAGGATGCCCGGCACGTGCAGCGCCTTCAGCCGCTCGTTCATGGTCAGCACATAGGCCATCGGGCCGCCCGGCGCCAACAATCCGGTATAGCCGATCGAAAGCGGGATCTCGAGCAAGGCCGGGCCGGCGCCGAACCAATAGGGGCGGGCGCCGCAATGCGAGAAATCGGGGCCGAATTTGTGGCTCAGATTGGTGCCGGGAACGACGCTGACATCGATCTCGTAGCCGAGCTCGGCGAGAATCTGCGCGGTGGCGCGGCCGACCCCGTAGCGGCCCGCCTTGTAGATGCGCGGCCGCACCCCGAAATTCTCGCCAATGACCTGGGTCAACTGGGAGAGCTTTTCGCGCTCGAGCTCGATCGGCAGGTTGCCCGGATACGAGTTCTCGTCCGTTGCCTGCTCGACAAAGGGCGGCGTGTCCCAGGGTTGCAGGTGTGCGCCGATCTCGCAGGCCCCCGAGCGGTGCAGGTCGCGGATGAACTCGTATCCCTCCGGCGTGCTGCTGACCGGGTAGTCGAGCACAAAAGTCGGGCGCACCCCGTGGCGTTCGAAGATCGGCTGGGTCTGCGCCTGGCGCTTGACCGAGGTGACGCCCATGGCCCGGCGCGGTTGCTCGCGAGCCCAGTCGAATTCGGCCTCGGTGTCGACCACGACGACGATCAACGGAGGGTGGTCGGCCGGCCAGTCGATCACTCTCCAGGTTCGGGGATCGAGCATGCCTCAGCGACGGCGGCCGACGATTTGCGCGTGCCGCGCCGGCGACCGGATCGCGCCAGGCCGCAGTGAGCAGCGAGGAATCGCCGAATCGTGTTGCAACGCGCAGCCGATCATCTTGTAACATACCGTTAACACAGAGGGTATCGATATGCGAGCGGTCAGGGTACGCTCCCGAACTTGCGACGGCATATCGCGAAGAGGTACAGATTTCCTCAACGCAGCCGAGCCGGGGGGTTGGCCCAGACTGATCGCTGGCCAACCTATAGCGGATTTGGGGACGCGGCGCCTGCGCCGATGACGGTCCTTGCCGATAGCGCCGAGAGCGGCCGTCGGCGCCCGCATTTCCTCCATGTGTTCCCGAGCTTCGGGATCGGCGGGATCCCGCTGCGGATGGTCCGCGTGATCAACCATTTTGGCGGGGCGCTGCGCCATACGGTGGTGGCGCTCGACGATAATTTCGCGGCGGCGCAGCACCTCGCCGCCAATCTGGAGGTGAGCTTGCTGGCGCGCGGGCGAGCCCGGCGCGGGCTCCTCGCTGCTCTGCTCGACGGCAGCGCCGTGCTGCGGCGGGTGCGGCCCGATCTCTTGATCACCTATAATTGGGGGGCGATCGAATGGGCGATGGCCGATCGCCTGTGGGGGGGCGCGCGCCAGATGCATTTCGAGGCCGGCTTTGGCGAGGAAGAGGCCGACCGCCAGATCCCGCGCCGGGTATGGTTTCGTCGCTGGGCCCTCACCCGCTGCGTCAAGGTCGTGGTGCCGGCGCGCCGGCTAGAGGATTTGGCCCGTCGGGTATGGAAATTGCCGGCGCCGCAGGTCGCCTATATTCCCAACGGCGTCGATGTCGAGCGCTTTGCCGATCCGCGCGACGCGATACCGGGCTTTACCCGCCAGCCGGGCGAATTGGTGATCGGCACGGTGGCGCCGTTGCGGCGGGAAAAGAATATCGGGCGGCTGCTGCGCGTCTTCGCCCGCCTCGACCCGTCGCTATCGGCGCGGCTGGTGATCGCCGGCGAGGGCTCCGAGCGGCCGGCGCTGAGCGGCCTCGCCGGCGAGTTGGGGCTCGGCGGGCGGGTGATCTTTACCGGCCAGGTCGCACCCGAGGCGGTGCTGGGCGGCTTCGACGTCTTCGTGCTGTCCTCGGATACCGAGCAGATGCCCAATGCCTTGCTCGAAGCGATGGCCGCCGGTCGCGCCGTCGCCGCGGTCGACGTCGGTGATGTCAAAAGCATGCTGTGCGAAAACAACCGCGAGTTTGTCGTCGCGCGCGACGACGAGGCTGGCTTTGCCGCGGCGCTGGCCCACTTGCTGCGCGATCCGGCTAAGCGCATGGCACTCGGGCGGCAGAACCGCGAACGGGTCGCGGCTTCGTTTTCGCAGTCTCGCATGTTCACTGCTTATTCGCATATTTTCGGCCTGAATGATGGTCGATGATCCGGGCCGAGACGCCGCCTCCCCGCAAGCCAGAGTCCACCGCGGCGATCATCCGCGCGCCGGCGGTGAGCTGGCGCTGACCGGGTTGGCGCGATCGTGATCCGGTTTGTCGTTTCCGGAGCATTGCCGCGCCTGTCGGTAATGCGGTCGCGCTGCCTTGCCGATCCCGACAGCCTGTTGGCGATCGCCGGATGCCCCGAGGCGGCGAATGTTCCAAACGCTCCCCGGTCCGATCGCTTCAGCCTGATCCTGCACGATTTGAGAATGGGCGGCGCATGGAAACGCACCAATCGCGGCAGGTTGCGGCAGACCGAAGAGATGCTTTGCGACTACATCCATGCCGAGCCGCGCCAAGGGCTCACCCTGCTCGACATCGGCGCCTCCGACGGGATTACGACCGTCGAAGCGGTGCGCGCGTTGCGCCGGGCGTTTGGCGACCAGGTTCAGGCCATCGTCGCCGACCGCAATTTGTGGCTGCTGCGCTACCGGCGCGGCCCGGTCGTCGAATACCGCGCCGCCGATGGCGAGCCGATCATGGCGCGCCTCGGCCGCCTTGGCATCCGCCTCGCCCGGCCGCGGCAGGGGGCGCCATCCGACGCCAATCCGTTGGCCCGGCTCTATCTGAGATGCGCCGGGTTCCGCTCCGCGATGCGCCATGAGGCGCAGATTCCGTTGGTGCATCCGGCCGCGCGCCGCGAGCCCGGCGTTGCCGTCATGGAACTCGATTGCCTGGTCAGCAAGGAATGCTTAAAAGACCGTATTGCGGCGATCCGAGCGAGCAACGTATTGAACCTCGGTTATTTCGGGCTGCCCCAAATTCGCCTGGCGGTCGGGCATCTGCATGGGTATTTGCGGGACGGCGGATGCTTGGTCGTCTCGCGAAATCACGACCAGCCGGATGGCGAGCGCGAGAACGGCTCGGTCTGGCTCAAGGACGGGGCCCGATTCCGCTGGGTCAGAGATTTCGGCGCTGGCTCCGAGATCAGACAAATTGTCGATGATTGGCCGTTCGGCTGACGCTTCGGCTTCCCTCGCTGCGCAGAGCCGGTAACGAGCGGGCGACGGGCCAGCGTT
>Ga0210390_10001833_pt1 | contig 19570 bp, 14 predicted proteins | sample IncBWH11OmetaG_FD_161050 | JGI IMG/M metagenome (GOLD analysis project Ga0210390, IMG submission 161050) | Forest soil microbial communities from Barre Woods Harvard Forest LTER site, Petersham, Massachusetts, United States - Inc-BW-H-11-O ... | reverse complement strand
ATGACCGCCGCGTCCATCGCCGGGTGCGCCACCACGCCGCACGGATAGGTCTTGAACGTGTTCAGTTCGAGCTCCCAGGGCGCGGCGGAGGGGCGGGGGGCGGAGGTGGTGGACGGGGCGGCGGAGAGGCGGGGGGCGGAGGGGGCAGCCGCGGTGCCGGGCGGGGTCGCTGGCGTGCGGAGCGCGGAGCGGTCGACCTGGGCGGAGAGCACTTCGAGGACGCCGCCCGAACCTAGCGGGTCCGCGGGCCCGGCGAGGCCCGCGGCCGCGAGCCGGGCGGCGAGGACGCCGTTGGCCGCCGCCTTGCCCGCGTGCAGCGGCTTGGTCATCGAGCCGAACGCCTCCCGGTGCCCGGCGGTCATCGTGCCCGCCAACGCGAGTGCCCGACCGGCCGCCTCGGCGTCCAGGCCGAGCAGCACGGACGCCGCGACGGCGGCGCCGAACACGCCGCAGGTGCCCGTGATGTGCCAGCCGTGATCGTAGTGCGGCGGCGAGATCGCGTTGCCGATCCGCAGCTGCGCCTCGCAGCCCACCGCGAACGCGGCCAGGAACGTCGCGCCGGACGGGGCGGTCTCCGGCGCTAGCGACACGACCGTGGCCAGCGCGGACGCGCCGGGATGTATCACTGTCGCCAGGTGCGTGTCATCGAAGTCGTCCAGGTGCGCGGCGGTCCCGATGACCAGCGCGGCCCAATACGGGTCCAGCGTCCGCGCGAGGCCGGGGACCGGGACGTGGCCGACGCCGGCGCTCCCCTGTCCGGCCGCCGCGCGCAGCAGCGCGGTCGCGGCCGGCGACGCCGCCGCGGAGATGGCCGTGCCGAGCACGTTGAGCAGCGTCCGGCGCGCCGCGCGAGACGGACCTGGCGGCAGCGGTCTGGCTGTCGCGTCGAGCATCGCGGCGCAGAAGTCCGCCGTCGTGGAGTGCACCCGCCCACGCTAAACGGCGATGCGTGCGTTTGGGGAGAGGCCGCGGTTACTAGGGTCTTGCTCATGGACATCGGATTCGGCGCGCCGGTTGCGGGCGTGTGGGCGACGCCGCGTAACCTTACCGAGTTCGCGCGGCGCGCCGAGCGGCTCGGCTACCGGTCGCTATGGACGTTCCAGCGGCTGCTCGTGCCCGCGGCAGCCGAGATGCCGGCGGTTTACCGCAGCGTGCTCGACCCGCTCGTGGCGCTCGGGTATGCCGCCGCCGTGACGTCGACTATCCGGCTGGGTGTGGCCGTGGTCAACCACCCGTTCCTCTCGCCGCTGCTGCTGGCCAAGCAGGCGGCCACGATCGACGTGCTGTCCGGCGGGCGTCTCGACCTGGGCATCGGAATCGGCTGGATGCCCGAGGAGTTCACCGCGTCTGGAGCGGCCATGGCCGGGCGGGGCGCGCGCACCGAGGAGTACCTTTCGGCTATGCGTGTGTTGTGGTCGGGCGAGAACGGCTTTCATGGGGCGCATTACAACATCCCGCCCGGGCGGCAGGATCCGTCACCGGTGCAGCGGCCGGGACCTCCGGTGCTGCTCGGCGGGCAGTCACGGGCGGCCATGCAGCGGGCCGGACGGATCGCCGACGGATGGGTCACATCGGGCGGCGCGGACCTGTCGAAGATCGCCGAGTCAGCGAAGATCGTCCAGGAGACCGCCGCGGCCGCCGGACGCGGTCCGCTGCGGATCGTGTGCCGCGGCGCCGTGCGGGAAGGGGCGCCGGTCACGTCGCCGGTCACCGGCGACCGGCGGCTGCTGTCAGGGAGCTTCGAGCAGATCCGTGAGGACACCGCCTGGCTGGAAAGCTGCGGTGTCACCGAGGTGTTTTACGACATGAACTGGGACCCGCTGGTCGGCGACCCCGCGGCCGACGAGGGCCGCGCGGTGCTGCGGGCCAGCGAGGTGCTTGAGGCACTAGCTCCGGAAGGCCGGTCATGACTGATGGGATGAGCGCGCACCGGGTGCGGATAGGGATTCTCGGCTCCGCGCGGATCACGGGGAAGGCGCTCATCGAGCCGGCCCGGGCGGTGCCGTCGGTGTCGGTGGCGGCCGTCGCCGCCCGTGACCCGGCCCGCGCGCAGGCGTACGCGAAGACCCACGAGATCCCGGCAGTGTTCGGGTCCTATGAGGAGCTGCTGGCCTCGCCTGAGGTCGACGCCGTCTACGTGCCGCTGCCCAACGCCCTGCACGCGCCGTGGACGCTGCGCGCGATCGAAGCGGGCAAGCACGTGCTGTGCGAGAAACCGTTCACGTCCAACGCCGCGGAAGCGGTCCAGGTCGCGACCGCGGCGAAGGCTTCCGGCCTGGTCGTGATGGAAGCCATGCACTACAGGTACCACCCGCTCGTGCAGCGGTTCGCGTCGCTGATCGCCGACGGCGCCATCGGAACGCCGTCGCATGCCCAGGCGTGGACGAGCTGGCCGATCCGCGACCCCGCCGACATCAGGTACGACTTCGCGCTCGGGGGCGGCGCGCTGATGGACGGCGGCTGCTACGCGATCGACTGCCTACGGCTGGTGGCGGACCCAGCGGACCGCACGGACCCAGCGGACCGCGCGGGCTCAGCGGACCGCGCGGGCTCAGCGGACCGCGCGGGCTCAGCGGACCCAGCGGACACGGCGGGCGAGCAGAGCGGTGAGTCGGCGCCGGTCGTGACCGGCGCGCTGGCCGATCCCCTCCCTGACGGGCTCGTGGACCGAGCGATGGCGGGGCGGCTCGTGTTCCGCAACGGGATGACCGGCTGGTTCGATTCCGCCTTTACCAGTGACGGCGAGTTCCGCGCCGACATCCACGTGACAGGCGACGAGGGGCACCTGTGGCTGCGGAACTTCATCAACGCCCACTCCGGGCGCCTCGTGGTGGCGCGGAGCGGGTCGGAGGTGTCCGACGAGAGCGCGGCGGACCTGCGCCGCTACGACGAAGCTGGCGACACGACGTTCGCCTGGCAGCTGCGCGCGTTCGCGGCCGCCGTGCTCGACGGCGCGCCGTTCCCGACGACCGCGGCCAGCGCCGTCACGACCATGCGGCTGATCGACGACGCGTACACGGCGGCCGGGCTGCCCCTGCGCGAGTCAAAGGTCGCGCCGCCCTGAACAGGGGTGGGCGCCGGACGGGTCCTAGCCGGCGCTGCCGTCCAGCAGCACCCGGGCGACGAGCCCGGGATCGTCGGTCATCGGGACGTGCCCGCAGCCGGGCAGGGCGACGAACGTGGCGTGCGGCAGCCGCTGCCTGGCGCAGCGCGCCTGGCGGGGCGGGAGCAGCCAATCTTTGGCGCCCCACGCGATCGTCACGGGCACGTCCGCCGGCACGGTCTGGGTGAAAGTTATGCCGTCGGCGAGCACGGCGTAGACCGCGTCACGGGCGCTGAGGAAGGCGACGGAGTCGCCCAGCGCCTGCTCGGCGGGCATCCGCGACGGCCTGCCCACGAACGCGCCGTCGATGACGCGCCTGCCAGCCGGGCTGCGCACCAGCGCGGGCACCAGCGGCCTGGCGACCTGGCCAGCCAGCAGCGCGCTCACGAAGATCGCCTTGACGTAGCGGATCTCCCAGCCATGCGCCCAGAATCCGGCCGGCGACAGCCCGGTCACGGTCGACGCCAGGCCGTTCGCCCCCGCCATCAGCGCGAGCGCCCCGCCGAGTGAGTTACCCGCGACGTGCGGGCGGTCCAGCCCGAGCTCGCCGAAGCACGCGAACACCTCCTCGGCCATCGCCTGCACCGCCGGGCGCCCGGCGGTGGCCAGCGGGGGCGAGTCACCGTGGCCGGGCAGGTCCAGCGTGATGACGGTGCGGTCCGCGGTCAGCAGCGGCAGCACCGCGTTCCACGCCTGCCGCCGGTGCCCTAGCCCGTGTAGCAGGACGAGCGGCGGCCCTGTTCCGTGTCGTTCGTAAGCCAGCATCAGGGAGTTCAGCCCTTGCGATTCCCGGCCACCGAGTAGATGACCTTGGTGTTGCGCGTCTTGAGGAAGTCCTCGAGCGATTCGCCGCGCATCGCGGCGTAGACGTGCAGGTTGGAGACGCCGATCACGGCGGCCAGCTTCTCCAGCATGAAGAAGATGACGCCGTAACGGATCAGGCCCGGCCAGTCGCGCCGGCGCACGAGGTCCTTTTCCTCGTCGGTGAGGCCTGCCTCGGCGAACGACGGCTCGGGGTCGGAAAGGAAGCGGGCGCGGTGCGCGGGGTCGATCATAGCGTGCAGGTACTTGTTGAGCCGGTACGCCTTCACGCTCGCGGCGATGTCGAACGGGTAGGTGCCGGTCAGCTTGTCGCTGCCCTTGAGCTGCTGCGCCATCCGCTCGCGATGCCGCTCGCTGGCACCAGCAGGCGGCTCGCCACCCTCGTCGTTCAGCACGAGCGTGGCGATGCCGGTCATCGACGGCAGGTAATAGGAGCTGTGCACCCGCTCCACGTTGTCCGACAGCGCGCCCCGCATGACCAGCCACATGATCACCTCGGCGCCCTCGAAGCCGCCGAGCGTCGCGTACTCCGCGTGGGTCATCTCCGTCAGCGCGGCGGGATCGTTGGTGATCGTGTCGAGGAACTGGTGGTCCCACTCCGGGTTGTTGAAGCCCGCTCGCTCGCCGTGCACCTGGTGGGAGAGCCCGCCCGTCGAGACCACGGCCACCCGGATGTCCTCCGGATAGCTCTCGATCGCGCGGCGCAGCGCCTTGCCCAGCTTGTAGCAGCGCGCCGCGGTCGGGATGGGGAACTGGAGCACGCCGATCTGGAGCGGCACGATGGTCGTCGGCCACTTGCCGTCCTCGCGGTCGAGGAGCACCGACATCGGCGAGAAAAAGCCATGGTCCAGCGGCTTGTCCTGGAAGTAAGCCAGGTCGAACTCATCGGTGACCAGGCTGGCCGCGATGTGCTGAGCGAGCCTGGGGTTGCCAGGCACCGCCGGCAGCGCGCGCGGGCCGCCGCCCTCGTCGGCGACCTCGTACTCATCGCCGATGCCCAGGGTGAACGCCGAATAGTGGTCGAAAAAGAACGACGTGACGTGATCGTTGAAGATGTAGACGATCGCGTCGGGGCGCTTGTCCTTGAACCAGTCGGACACCGGCTCGAACGCCTTGAAGATCGGTGCCCAGTCGGGGTCGGTCTGCTTTGACTGGTCGTAGGCGAAGCCGATCGTCGGCGTGTGCGAAGCGGCGACGCCACCAATGATGCGGGCCATCTACCGACTCTATAGTTGCGCGTTGGTGAAGTAAATTGACTTGTTCACCACTCATTCATAACTTCACGTTATGGAAGGCCTCCGGCTCAGGCACCTGACCTGCTTCGTGGTCGTCGCCCAGGAGCGGACGCTGGCGCGCGCCGCACAGCGGCTGCACCTGAGCCAGCCCGCGGTCTCGAAGACGCTGGCCGAGCTCGAGGCCCTGGCAGGCCGCCGGCTGGTCGAGCGGGGACGGGCCGGGGCGCAGCTCACGCAGGCCGGCGAGCAGTTCCTGCGATACGCGGTCGACGTCACCCAGGCGATGGAGTCGGCGGCCGGCGCGCTGACCAGAAGCGGCAGCCCGCCCGCGCCCGCCGCCGCCGTGGGCGCGCTGCCCACGGTGGCGTGCGGCCCGCTCGCGCAGGCGATCGCCCGACTGCACCAGCGGCGCCCGCATGCCGGGATCTCGGTGCGCACGGCATCGAACCCGGAACTGCTCGCGGCCCTGCGGGCCGGCGAAGTCGACTTCGCCGTCGGGCGAATGGCCGAGCCCGCCATGATGCAGGGCGTGTCATTCGAGCTGCTCTACGCCGAATCGCTGGCGATCGTGACCAGGCCCCAGCATCCGCTGGCCTTGGGAGAGGCGGGCGCCAGAGGCATATCCCCGCTCGCGCTGCTCGGCTATCCGCTGGTCATTCCCGGGGCGGGCACCGCCCCGCGGCATGACGCCGAAGCGTTCTTTCAGGCGCACGGCATCGCGCTGCCACCCGGTTGCACGGAAACGCAGTCGGTGTCCGCCGCCCGCGCGCTGACCCTGCTATCCGACGCGGTGTGGATCACGCCGCAGCACGCCGTGCAGCTCGACATCGACTCCGGATGGCTGTGCAAGCTCAGCGTTCCCGTGCCTGGCGGCGCCGAGCCGGTCGGGCTCTTGCGGCGCACGGGCACCGAACGCGGCGAGCTGGCCGAACAGTTGATGGACATTCTCAGAGAACTGTCATGACGACGCCGGCGACACGGCACACTAAGGCGGTCGGGGTCAGTGCCCTTTCCGCGCGGAGGTCGTGATGAGCAGTCCTATCGAGCATGTCATCGTCTGCTGTCAGGAGAACCATTCGTTCGACAGCTACTTCGGCTCGTACTCAGGGCTGCCCGCGGGATATGGCATTCCCGCAAGCTTTACCCAGCCGGACGGGCAAGGCGGCACCGTCGCGCCGTTCCACTTCACCAATCTGACCACCGACGGAATTGACCCCAACCATGACTGGGCCACGATCCACGCCGAATGGGACAACGGGAAAATGGACGGGTTTTACACCACCGGCGGGCAGGCCACGCTGGGATATTACGAATCGGCGGACTTGCCGTATTACTACTCGCTGCTCGCGAACTCCACGCTGTGCGCCAACTACTTCTGCGGGGCGCTCACCGATACGTACCCCAACCGGCTGGTGCTGTACTCGGGCACCAGCGGCGGGAACACCAGCAACAGCATCAAGGCCGGCACGCTGACGTACCCCTGCGTGCTCGACCTGCTCTCGGCCAACGGCGTCACGTTCAAGAACTACAACTTCCACTGCCCCGACAACTACTCCGTCCTGGCGCTGTTCAAGAACTGGGCCGCCGGCGGCGCGGACAACGAGCTCAACCAGTCCATGGCGCAGTTTTCGACCGACTGCGCGAACAACACGCTGGCGCAGGTGTCCTTCATCACCGAGGCACCGCCCTACGACGAACACCCCGTGGCCAACATCCAGACGGGGATGCAGATGATCGAGTCGATCATCACCGCCGTCCAGCAGTCGCCCGCCTGGGCGAGCACCGCGGTCCTGCTCACGTACGACGAAGCGGGCGGCTTCTTCGACCACGTCGCCCCGCCGCAGCTTGACGCCTACGGGCCGGGCATCAGGGTCCCGATGCTCATCGTCTCGCCGTACGCGAAGGCCGGCTACGTCGACACGACCGTGTCCGACCACAGTTCGGTGCTGAAGTTCATCGAGTCCACCTTCGGCCTGCCGACGCTGGCGTCGATGAACCATCAGTTCGACACGAGCACGCCGACAACCAACAACTCGGCCAACGGCGCGCCGTTCCCGCCGCGCGACGGCAACCCCGCGGTCAGCGACCTGACGCAGTGCTTCACCTTCGGGTGACGCCGCTCGGGTCAGGCGACAGACTTTTCTACCGAACGGAGGCGGCGTTACCCTCCGGCCTACAGGTTCTCGCGGTGGGCGATGGCGGCCGCCTCGGTGCGGCTGGCGGCGCTTAGCTTGCCCAGGATGTTGGAGACGTGCACGCTGGCGGTCTTCGCGGAGATGAACAGCTCGGCGCCTATCTCGCGGTTCGACAGGCCGCGCGCGAGCAGGCGCAGCACCTCGCGCTCGCGGTCGGTGAGCGCGCCGAGCGCGCCTGCCTGAATACCGCCGCCGCGCCCGTGCCGTCCGCCGACCGCACCGGTGTCCAGGCGGGCGCGGCGCGCCAGGTCGTCGAGCACGGCGCACAGCGGCGCCGCGCGCAGTTCGGTGGCCATCTCGAACGCGGCGCGCCACACCGCGGACGCCTCGTCGCGGCGGCCCGCTTCCGCGAGCGCCTCGGCCAGCCGCCACTGGACCCGAGCTGTCTCGTACTTGTACTGCGGACCGAACTCGGCCAGCACCTTCTCCCAGGCCTGCGGGGTGTTCTGGCCGCGGCCACGGTCGTATTCGGCTTCAGCCCGGGCGAGCCAGCCCCGGCCCTCGCGACCGAGCACCGCCTTGGGCCGCTTCGGCCAGCGCGCGCCTTCGCGCGCCACCTCGAGCAGCTCCGCGGCGGCGGCCACCTCGGCGGCCGCGGCTTCGGAGTTACCCGTCGCCCTCGCGGCGACCGCGCGGTCGGCGCGGGCGGCGATCGCCAGCGCGGCGACCCGGATGACGGCGGGGCTGTACGCGGGCCACGCGTCCGCGTCGATCGCGGCCTGGGCGTGCGACAGCGCCGTGTCGGTGTCGCCGCGCCACAGCGCGCACTCGGCGAGCAGGCCCCTGGCGATGTACGCGACGAAGGCGTCGCCCCAGAACGGCTCCAGCCAGGTCCGCCTTTCGTCGGCCGCCGGGTTGCCCCTGGCCACGTCGACGAACAGGGCCATCGAGGACAGCACCGCCTCCGGCGCGCTGGTGACCCGGACCGGGAAGCCGTCCGCGAGCTCTTGCGCGTGCTCCCAGTCGCCGTCGGCGAAGTGCGCCTGGAAGTGCAGGTGCTGCAGATCCATACCGAACGGCGCGAGGCCAAGCCCCTCGGCGTCCGCGCGGGACACGCCCAGGTGAGCGACCCGCGCCGCCTCGCTCAGCTCGCCGCGGACCATCCGCTCGTGCGCGAGGTTGTAGGCGGCGCGCAGCTCCACGCCAAGCACCCGGGTCGCGGCGGCGTGCTCGAAAGCGGCGGTGAACATGCCGATGGCCTCGTCCGGATTGCCTTCGCGGCTGCTGAGCTGGCCGAGCGTGACCACCGCGTCGGCCTCGACGGACGGGGCGTCGGACTGCCCCGCGACCGCGCGCGCCCGCTTCGCCCATTCGCCGGCCGCGGCGTTGTCGCCTATCACCATCAGGGCGATCGCGTAGGTCGCCATCGCGCGAGCGAAGTACCAGGTCGGCGGGTCGGCCGGAGTGTGGTCGACCGTCTCTCGCGCTATGCGCAGCGCTTCCGCCGGCACTTCGCTGCCGTCGATCTGCAGCATGTAGTAGGCGAGCCGCTCCCCTACCCGGCTGCTCAGCTCCTGATCGTTCCGGGGGGGTCCGGCGGGGTCGTCCCCCCCGGGGCGAGCAGCGTCGGCGTCGCCCCCGGCACTGTCGGCGAGCAGCATCCGGATCCGCCGCAGCAAGTGCACCGCGCGCGGCACGTCGCCGCTGGCCGCGGCGGCGAGCGCGGACTTGAGGCCGAGCTTGCCGCGGGTCATCCCGGCCAGCTTCTCCGCCTCCTCCACCCGGTCCCACAGCGCGAGCGCCTGGTCGTAGTGCCGGTGCGACTCCGTCGGCGCGCCGATCATCCCCGCTTCCGACCCCGCCCGGATCGACGCGTCGAACGCACCGGGCACGTCATGGCTGGCCAGGCTGTGGTGAGCGAGCTCGGCCGCCGCGCCTGGCACAGCGGAAAGCAGGGAAGCCAGCCGCGCGTGCAGCCGGGTCCGCTCCCCGGGCAGCAGGTCGTTGTAGACCGCCTCGCGCAGCAGGGCGTGCCTGAAGGTATACCCGTCGGGCCCGTCCGGCGCGAGCAGCTGGTGCGCGACCGCCTCCCGCACCGCGTCCTCGTAGTCCATGTCCGGCAGCCGGGATGCCGCGCGCACGAGGTCGTCGCTCGCCCGCCGCCCGGCCACCGCCGCCGCCCGCAGCACCTGCTGCGCCGCGTCCGACACCCGCTCGACCCGGGACAGCAGCAGAGCCGCCAGCCCCGAGGGCAGCCCTGGCTCGATGTCCTCACCGGGGGAACCCGGCGCCGGCATCGCGCCCGACAGGGAAGTGATCAGCTCCTCGGCGTAGTAAGCGTTGCCTTCGGCCCTGGCGACGATCCGGTTGATGGTGGCCGCGGAGAGCCGTCCTGGACCGTTCGGAATAGAAAAAAGATGTTCAGCCAGCGCGGTCGGGGCCAGCGGTCCGAGCTCTACCGACACCACCGACGGGAGCCTCAGCAAGTCAGCCACCACCGGCCGCAGCGGGTGCCTACGGTAAATGTCGTCACTGCGGTACGTGCCGATCGTCGCGACGCGCTCGCGGTGCAGCATGCGCAGCAGGAACGTGACCAGGTCGCGGGTGGACGCGTCCGCCCAGTGCAGGTCCTCGATGACGAGCAGCACCGGGGCGTGCGCCGACAGCTCGGCGAGCAGGCCAAGCACGGCGCCGAACATCTGCTGGCGGGTCAGCCCGGCCCAGTCGGCCTCGGCCTGGGGGGTGCCGCCGCCATCGGGCAGCAGGCGCGCCAGCACCGGGCGGGCCTTCACCGCGGCCTCGATCTCCGGCGACGCGTTGCGGATCGCGTCGGCGAACGGCAGATACGGGACGCTGTCGCCGATTTCGGCGCATTGGCCGCAGAGCACGGTGAAGCCGCGCTCCTCGGCGACGGTCATCACCTCGGCGACCAGCCGGGACTTGCCCACCCCCGCATCGCCACTGACCAGCGCGGCGACGGCGCGGCCCTCCGTGGCCTGGTCGAGGAGGGTACGAAGCCGGGCGAGTTCGGCGTCGCGGCCCACAAGTGTCGGCATGCATCGATTATCCCTGCTCGGGCGACCTGGTTACGAATCAATTAACCTGGGCGTATGGAGAAGGTGACGAAATCCGAGGCGCAGTGGCGGAAACAGCTCAGCCCGGCGGAGTACGCGGTCCTGCGGCAGGCCGGGACCGAGGCGGCGTTCACGGGCGAGTACACCGACACCAAGACGACCGGCGTGTACAGCTGCCGGGCGTGCGGGGCGGAGCTGTTCCGTTCTGACGCGAAGTTCGAGTCACATTGCGGCTGGCCGTCGTTCTACCAGCCAACTTCCGGTGACGCGGTGACGCTGATCGAGGACCGGTCTCACGGGATGGTCCGGGTGGAGGCACGGTGCGCGCGGTGCGACTCCCACCTGGGGCACGTGTTCACCGGTGAGGGATATGACACACCGACCGACGAGCGGTGGTGCATCAACTCGGTCTCGCTGTCCCTGGAGCCCGTGGAGTAGCCTTTCCGGGCTTGTCGCTGGTCGGCGGCTAGTCGGCTGCGCCGCCGCCTTGGTAGCGGCGGTTGCGCTTGGTCTGGGCGTGGCGGCGTTTGTCGTCGACGCGGCGTTGCCTGGCCGCACGGCTTGGCCTGGTCGCGACGCGGGGGTTGGGCGGCGCGGCGACCGCCTCGCGCAACACGGCGGCCAGCCGCTCGCGGGCCGCGAGCCGGTTCAGCAGCTGGCTGCGCTCACGCGACGCGGCGATCGTCAGCACGCCGTCGGTCAGCCGGGTGGCGAGCCGGCCGAGGGCGCGCTCCCGAGCGTATCCGGGCAGGCTGGGTGATCTCTGGATGTCGAACGACAGCTCGACCCGGCTGTCGGTGGTGTTGACCGACTGGCCGCCCGGTCCCGAGGAGCGGGAGAAACGCTCGTCAAGCTCGCTGGCGGGAATCACCAGCCAGCTGTTCACGCGCAGATCGTCGGCCACCCTTCCAGGATGGCCGGCGTTGTCGAGTCGATTGCTCACGAGGCGAGGCGCAATCGTGATCCGGGGGGTGAAACCAGGGACGAACGCGGCGCCGTCGAAGGGGCATGCGTACCACGCAGGACGCGGCGCATCGCCGCCGGCCCGCCGCCGGGCACGCCCTGGCGGGCCTCACTCTCAGCACGCTGATCGCGATCGCCGCGCTGGCCGCGCTGGCCGGGTGCTCGAGCGGGGGGGACAGCTCCGTTAGCTCGCCGGGGCAGGCCGGCCAGGCCGCTCCCCCGGTCGCCACCGCGAGCCCCAGCGCGGCCAACGGCGCGTTCGCGGCCGCCGGCAGCGCGGCCTCGGCCGCCAACGGCCCCGCTAGCGCGGGCGGATCCGCGCAGGCCGCCGCCGCGACCCGGCTGACGCCCGCTGACCAGCAGATCGTCTACACCGCCCAGCTCACCGTCCGGGCGAGCAGCGTCAGCACCGCGGTCAGCCGCGCGACGTCGATCGCCGGCGGCGCCGGCGGCTACATCTCGGCGGAGAACGCGAGCAATGACCCGAGCGACCCGCACCGGGCCACCGCCACCATCTCGGTCAAGATCCCGGTGGCGGTGTACGCGCAGACGCTGAGCCAGCTATCCGCCGACCTTGGCACGCAGCTGTCCCTGCAGCAGCAGGCGCAAGACGTGACCGAGCAGGTGGCCGACGTCAGCAGCCGGGTCGCCTCCGACGAGGCGGCGATCGCGCAGCTGCGTGCGCTGCTCAAGCACGCGGGTTCTGTCGCCGACCTGCTCACCGTGCAGGAGCAGATCAACTCCGAGGAGTCTGACCTGGAGTCGCTGCAGGCGCAGCAGGCCGCGCTGAACCACGAGACGACGTACGCCACGGTCACCGTGACCATCCTCGGACCGCAGGCCAAGGCCGTGGTCAAGCACGCGAAGCCGAAGCCAGCGCCCGGCTTCGCCAACGGCCTGTCCGGTGGCTGGCGCGCGTTCCGCACCGCCGTGTCGTGGCTGCTGGCGATCATCGGGGCGGTCGCGCCGTTCGCCGCGGTCGCCGCGGTGATCGGCTATCTCGCGTACTGGATCCGGCGGCGGCTCGCGCACCGGAGCCAGACTCCCGCCGACGGCTAGCACCCGCTGGCGCCGCGCTAGCGCCCCGGGTTCACCCCGCCGCGCAGCAGCACGGGGAGCAGGTTCTCGTGGTAGACCAAGACGATGAAGTTCGCCACGGGATAGGTCCCGGCCGGCTTGCCGAACGCCCGCTCTATGGGCGCGACCGGATAGTTCCGCCCCGGCCCCGGGTCGGCGACGATGAACGTGGCGTCGTGCTGCGCCGGGTCATACCAGGCATTGTTGACCTCGTAGTGGGACCGCGACACCGGCTTGCTCAGGTTGAACGTACGGATCTGGACCTTGTCACCGGACAGCAGCGTGGCGGCAGAGGAATCCCAGTAGCCGGCCAGGCCGTATGTGAGCCCGTGCGCCTGCAGCCACGCGGTCAGCGGCGCGGTCTTCGGCTGGTCGAGTGGCGCGACGGCGGCGCAGGCCAGCGGAATCACCGCGAGCAGACCGGCCACCGTGAGCGCCGCGAACGCCGCCATCGAGTTGGCGATCCGTCCCGGGACCAGGCGCGCCGCCAGCACCGCGCCGCACGGCAGCACCGCGGCGATCTCGTGGGGGTTGTCTACGTGCACCAGCGTGGAGACCAGGTTCAGGCCGAAGTTCACGACGATCGCGATGCCCAGCATCAGTTCGGCCCTGCTCGCCCGGCGCCACCGCCACGCCACCCACGCCAGGCCGGCCAGGGAGACAAGCAGGCACACCATCCCGAACGCGGTGCCCAGCCCGCCCAGCCGGGTGCCGGGCGCGCTGACCCCGCCGTACAGCAGCCGCAGGTTCCCCCAGGTCACAATCGCCTGGTGCGGCCACAGCCGGGTGGGAGCGAGCTGCGCCCGCGGCGCGTCGGCGATGAACCCGCCAAGGTGCGTGAACACCGCGCTCAACGCCGCGACCAGCGGCACCGACACGATCGCCGCCGCGACGAACGCGGCGTCAGGAGAGCGGAGCCGGCGCGCCGCCAGCGCACGGCACCCGCAGACCAGCACGATCGCGGGAACCGCGACGTACCGCACGGTGAGATCGCTGAACTCGCCTGCGCACAAGATCACGCACAGCAACGGCGCGGAGATCGCGGTCCGCAGGCGCAGCCCGGCTGGCTCCGGCGGGGACGACTCTCCAGAATGGGGGGCTCCCCGCCCCCCATCCCCCCCGGCCGCCGAATCCCTCGGAAGGCCCGCCCGCGGGCGGGCAGCCTGGTCGACCAGCAGGAACGCTACGAGGATGAACACCGACGTCCCGGTGTGGTCGGGCTCCTCGAGCAGGGTCTTGACGGACTGCAGGGCTAGCAGCGGCGCCGCCATCACCGTGACCACCACCGCGGCGCGGACCACGCGGGCCGGGCCGCGGCTGTCCGTGACGGCCAGGGCCACCGCGCAGAGCGCGACCAACAGGTACGTGAGGGCCGACGCTACGTGCATGGCGAAGTTCCCCAGCCCGAACACCGCCGCGGTGAGCGCGTTCAGCGGCAGTTCGAAGAAGTAGAAGTTCGCGTCGCCGATGTCCCAGCCGTGCAGCAGCAGGTGACCGTGCAGCAGGTCCCACGCCTGCAGCGCGTTGTTCGCGCCGTCGGAATCGATCCGCCCGGTGAGCGAGATCCGCAGGAGCAGCCCGAAAACCGCCAGTCCCCCAAGGACCCACGCCGCCGCGGGCAGCCAGCGGCGCACCCCCTGGCGCGCGTTCACGTCTTCGCGTTCCCCCGCGGCGGGCCCCCTGGTTAGCACGGAGTGGACCGTAGCAGGACAACCGCCCCGCGGTCCCACTTTTGACGGACTATGATGGGGTATTCGGCCAATTCTGATGGATTTTGAGCGACTATGACGAGTTCGCCGCGACCGGGACGTGCGCGCCTGGATGCCCGAGCAGCGCCAGCAGGTTCTTGGGGTAGATCAAGATGATCCATCGCTGCACGCGATGGATCCGCGACGGCTTGCCGAACGCCCGCTCGAACGCGGCGACGGGGAACCCCCCGCTGGGGTCCGCGATCACGAACGTCGCGTCGTGCAGCGACGGGTCGTACCACGAGTTGTTGACCTCGTAGCGGGACCCGTTGACCTCCTCGCGTCCCTGCTTGGTCACGCCGAGGTTGATCGTGCGGACCTCGACCCGGTCGCCGGACTGTACGGTGGCGGACGAGGCGAGCCAGTACCCGCCGATCCCGTAGCTGAGCCGGTGCGCCTCAAGCCACGCGGTGATCGGCGCGGTCAGCGGCGTGACGGGCGAGGCCGTGGCGGCGGCCGCCAGCGGCATGACGGCGGCGAGACCGGCGAGCGCGATCGCCGCGAACGCCACCGGCGCTGCGGTGATCCGCGCGGGCACCAAGCGTGCCGCCAGCACCGCGCCGCACGGCAGCACGACGGCGAGCTCATGGGCGGCACCGACCGTGGCCAGCGTCGAGACCATGTCGACAGCAACGTTGCAGACGATCGCGACGCACAGCATCTGGTCGGCGCGGCTCGTCCGCGGCCACTTGTACACCACCCACAACAGCCCCAGTATCGCCGCCGCCAGGCAGACCGAGCCCAACACGAAGGCCAGCGCCCCTAGCCTGGTGTCGGCGCCCTCATGCACCGCGCCGAACATGTCCCGCAGGTTCGTCCAGGTGAGCCTCGCATTGTGCGGCCATTGCCCGACAGGCGCGAGATGCGCCCGCGGCGCGTCGCTCGTGAAGCCGCCAAGCAGCTGGACCACCGAGCTCAGCGCCACGGCGAGCGGCACAGCCGCGACCGCCGCGGCGACCAGCGCGGCGTCCGGCGAGCGGAGCCTGCGCGCCGCCAGCGCGCGGTACCCGCACACCAGCACGACCGCAGGCACCGCCACGTACCGCACGGTCATGTCGCTGAACTGGCCCGCGGTCAGGATCACGCACACCAGCAGGGCGATGACAGCCGAGCGTCTCCGGGAGCGGGCCGGCTGGCGGGCCATCAGGTCGGCCAGCAGGAACGAACCGAGGACGAACACGGAGGTCCCGATGTGGTCGGGCTCCTCGAGGACGAGCCGGAGGGACGGCCCGGTCAGCAGCGGCCCGGCCAGCACCATGACCACGACCGCGCAGCGGACCACCCGGGCCGGGCCGCTGCTGTCCCTGACGGCCAGCGCCACGGCGAGAACCGCGACGAACAGGTAGGCCAGCGCGGACGCCGCGTGCGCGGCCAAGTTCCCCAGCCCCAGCACCGCCGCGGTGATCGCGTTCAGCGGCAGTTCGAAGAAGTAGAAGTTCGCGTCGCCGATCTGCCAGCCATGCAAGAGCAGGTGACCGTGCAGCAGGTCCCAGCCCTGCAGCGCGTTGTTGGCGCCGTCGGAATTCACGTCAGAACTGAGCGAGATCCGCAAGAACAGTCCGAACAACACCAGGCTGCCGACGACCCACACCGCCACGGCGCGCCAGCGGCACTCCGGCTTGCGGGCACCCATGCCTTCCCCGCCGATTGGCGCGCCTGAGCGCGCCGGCGGTGCTTGAATGCTCACCAGGTCCAGGCCACCCTAAATGTGTTGTTATCGTCCCCAAGCGTCCGAAAACGCCAGTCCAGTGCGGACGGTAACAGAACCGCAGGTCAGAGGGCCAGGAGCTTAACCGGATCCGAAGAATGCGTGGTCAAGCGAGGGCGGCGACGAGCTCGGCGACGGGCTTGCGGCGGCCGGTGAAGAACGGGATCTCCACCCGGGTGTGCCGCCGCGCCTCTGCGGCGCGCAGGTGCCGCATCAGGTCAACGATGCGGTGCAGTTCGGGGGCCTCGAACGCGAGTATCCACTCGTAGTCGTTCAGTGAGAAGCAGCTCACGGTGTTGGCGCGGACATCCGGGTACTCGCGCGCCATCATGCCGTGCTCGGCGAGCATCTGCCTGCGCTCGGCCGGGTCGAGCAGGTACCACTCGTAGGACCGGACGAACGGGTACACGCTTACGTAATCACGGGGCTCCTCTTCGGCCAGGAACGCCGGGACGTGCCCTTTGTTGAACTCGGCGGGCCGGTGCAGCGCCATCGCGCTCCACACCGGCTCACTGGCGCGGCCGAGCCGCGTACGGCGGAACCGCACGTACACCTCCTGCAATTCGTCGGAGGTCGGCGCCACCCACCACAGCATGTAGTCGGCGTCGGCACGCATCCCCTGCAGGTCGTAGCAGCCACGGGTGACGATGCCCTTGTCCGCCGCCTGGTCGAGCAGCTCGCTCAGTTCGGCCGCCGCGCCGGCGCGGCCGCCCTCGCCATCGAGCACGGACTGGTCAGACACCCGGAACACCGACCACATGGTGTAGCGGATGAGCTCGTTCAGCTCCCTGGCCTTGCGCGGCTTGTCGTCATCGCTCATAGTCAAGATCTTATTTTCTATTCAGAACGGTCAGTCGCGGCTCCCCGCCGTGACACTGGACACTGAGACGGCGGGCCACGCCGCGTCGGTGGCTGTCACTTCACCGGCGGCAGCAGCCGCAGCAAGTTGGTCCGGTAGACCATGACGAGGTAGAACGACACGTGGTAGGTCGCGGCCGGGTGGCCGAAGGATCGCTCGTACGCGGCGGGCGGGGTGTTCTTGTCGTACAGGTTGACGACCACGAACGTGGCGTCGTGCAACGACGGGTCATACCACGACGTGTTGACCTCATAGACAGAAGCAAGGGCCCGTTTCCCCAGGTCCACTGTGAGGATCTGGATCCTGCCGCCCGACTGCAAGGTGGAGGCGGAGGCTTCCCAGTACTGCGCCAGTCCGTAGGTGAGATGGTGCGCCTCCAGCCACGCGGTAAGAGGCGCCACGTACGCCTGGTTGATGGGCAAGGTGGCGGCGGAGGCCAGCGGCAGGACGGCGGCGAACGCCGTGGCCGTGACCGCCACCAACGCCGTGACCATGTTGGTGATCCTCGCGGGCACCAGTGCCCGCGAGGCGAGCACCGCACCGCACGGCAGCACCACGGCGATCTCGTGGGGGTCGACGGCACGCGTCAGCGTGATGATCGTGTCGGCACCGATGTTGCACACGATCGCCACGGCGAGCAACTGCTCGGCCCGGGTCGCCCGGCCGCGCCACCACGCCCAGCCCACCCGCGCGACACCGAACCCCGCCGCCAGCAGGCAGGCCAGAGCGAACGCGGCCCCTAGCGAGCCCAGCTTGGTGAACGGCGTATCAACCGTGCCGAACAGGTCCCGGAGGTTCGTCCACGTGACCTCCGCATGCTTCGGCCACATCGCGACCGGCACCAGCCGCGCCCCTGGCGCGTCCCTCCCGAACCCGCCGAGCCAGCCCATGACCGCGCTCATCAGCACCGTCAACGGCACAGAAAGCAGCGCCGCCACGACGAGGGTGGCGTCTTGCGAACGGAGCCTGCGCGCCGCGAGCGCCCGGTACCCGCACACCACCACGACCGCGGGCACCGCGACATACCGCACGGTCAGGTCGCTGAACTCGCCTGCGCACAGGATCACGCACAGCACCAGCGCGGGCCACCAGCGCGCCGGCTCGCTGCCCCGAGACGCTGCTTGCTCCGAGGGGGACGACTCTCCAGAATGGGGGGCTCCCCGCCCCCCCCCCCCCCCGGCCCCCGAGCCCCCCCGAGGACGAGTTGTGAGGTCAATGAGCAGGAACGAGCCCAGGATGAACACGCTGGTGCCGATGTGGTCTGGCTCCTCGAGCACCAGCCACATGGAGCTTGGCGTAAGCAGCGGCGCCGCCAGCACGATGACGACCACCAGGCAACGGACCAGCCTGGCCACGCCGCGGCTGTCCGTCACCGCCAGCGCCACCGCGCAGACCGTGACCAGCAGGTAGGTCAGCGCGGAGGCGGCGTGCGCCGAGAAATTGCCCAGCCCGGACACTGCGGCGGTGAGCGCGTTCAGCGGCAGTTCGAGGAAGTAGAAGTTCACGTCCCCCATTTGCCAGCCATGCAGCAGCAAGTGACCGTGCAGCAAGTCCCAGCCCTGCAGAGCCTGGTTCGCGCCATCGGAATTTACCCGCCCGCCGAGTGAGATCCGCAGGAAGATCGCGGCCAGCGACACGCCGCCGACGGCCCATGCCGCCACCGCTAGCCAGCGGCGCGCCTTGGACGTTCGGATGCCCTCCGGGCCGACGGGCACGCCGGGCTGGATGGTCGGTGCCTGCGTGTCCACCAGATCAGTGCCCCCGCTTTCGCTCACCCGCGCACCTGCGGCTACGGGTTGGGGCGGACCGTACCACCCAGTCCGCCTGGAATGTCAGAATCTTTACCGTTTCCTAACGGTCTCGAGGTGACGCAACACACGGTCCGCGGCCGACCGGGCCGTGGCGATGCACGCGGGGATGCCGACCCCGTCGTAGGCGGCGCCGGCGACGGCAAGTCCCGGCTGGCCGGCGACGGCTTCCCTGATGCGGGCGACCCGGTCCAGGTGGCCGACGTTGTACTGCGGCAGCCCGCCGCCCCAGCGGGTGACACGGCGGGCGACCGGTGCGGCCGTGATTCCCGTCGCGTCCGCGAGTTCGGCGGCGCCGAGGGCGGCCAGGTCGTCGTCGTCGCGCTGTAGCAGGGCGACCTCGCCGGTGCGGCCGATGGAGCAGCGGACGACGTGCACCGGGGCGTGCGCGGCCAGGTGCGGCCACTTGACCGTGGAGAACGTGACCGCCTTGACCGCCTTCCCGTCCACGGCCGGCACCAGGTAGCCGCTGCGCGCCTGTCCGGGGAACCTATCAGCGGGGTAAGCCAGCGTGATGATCGCCATGCTCGCGTACGGGATCTCGCTGAGCGCTGAGGAGGCGGCCGGGACCGTTCGGGATAGCAGTCGTGAAGCTGGCGCGGCCGGAATGGCGATGATGACCGCGTCGGCTCGCAGGTACTCCGGGTCCGCGGCGGAACCGACCGTCAGCCGCCAGCCGTCCTGAGTGCGGGCGAGGTCGCGAACCATCGCCCCGGTACGCACGTCCGCGTTGGACGCCTTGGCCAGGACCTCAGGCAGCGCGCCGAGCCCGGTAGTAAGCGTGACAAACACCGGCGCCGCCGGCGGCCTCTTGCTGTTATCACCGGGAGTGGGGGGCGGGGCGGGTGCTGGGGTCGTCGGGGCGGGTGCTGGGGTCGTCGGGGCGGCGGGGACGGCGGGGGCAGGAGCGGGCGGGGGGATGAGCGACGCGGCGGCCTCGGTCAGCACGCGGTGGCGGGCCGCGGCGGCCGCCAGCGGGGCCAGCGTGGCCGCGAAGGACAGGTCCTCGGAGCGGCCCGCGTACACGCCGCCGAGCAG
>Ga0210390_10001830_pt1 | contig 19593 bp, 24 predicted proteins | sample IncBWH11OmetaG_FD_161050 | JGI IMG/M metagenome (GOLD analysis project Ga0210390, IMG submission 161050) | Forest soil microbial communities from Barre Woods Harvard Forest LTER site, Petersham, Massachusetts, United States - Inc-BW-H-11-O ... | reverse complement strand
AAGCTCTTGACTGGATGCACCGACTACATCCCCAACAGCTTTGCCCATCAGAAGCCTCGCCGCCGGAGATACGAAGGAAATAGAACCGGCCCTGGGGTCCGCTTCGTCCTCTCCCACGATACGATATTTCTGTACACGCCCATCGTGGCGCCTGAAGGTCACCCTGCTCCCAAAGGCAACAGTGTCAGTTGACGTAGGATTGGTGATGACCTGAGCCGTCCGAACTCTCGCTGCAAAGTAGCGCATGTCACGCAAGGGGATTGCGGCTTGCCGCCGCCGTTCATTCACGTCGTCGATCTTCTGCGCCGTCTCGTACGCCTCGCGAGCCTGGCAGAGTTGAAGTTCAAGAGCTTTCAATCCCGCTTCCGTAACAAGATTCGGATGAGGTGAAACCGGGCGGTCGGGTAGCAGGGTCTCCGACGCAGTTTCGGCACTGTCTTCCTTGGTGAAGGCAACACTCAACTCAGACTCCTTTTAAGCCAGATTATGCTAGCCGCTTCGTCAGCGCCACCCCAGGGCGGGAGCGACGTGGGTCAGAATCGCTTCGATCACATGCGCATTGTAGGCAACGCCCAATTGATTAGGGACGGTCAGAAGTAGCGTGTCGGCCTCGGCGATAGCTTCATCTTTTCTGAGCTGCTCGATGAGTACCTGCGGCTCGGCGGCATAGCTGCGGCCGAAGATCGCCCTGGTCCTCTTGTCGATGAATCCGATCTGGTCATCATCTTCGCGCTCGTGCCCGAAATAACTGCGGTCACGATCGTCCATCAGTGCGACGATGCTGCGGCTGACTGAAACCCGCGGCTCGCGAGCATGGCCTGCCTCCCTCCAGGCAGCGCGGTAGGCCCGGATTTGGGCAGCCTGCTGCACATGAAAAGCCTCGCCTGTTTCGTCGTTCTTGAGTGTCGAGCTCTGCAGGTTCATCCCGAGTTTTGCTGCCCAGATTGCCGTGGCGTTCGAGCCGGCACCCCACCAAATCCGGTCGCGCAGGCCGTCAGAATAGGGTTCCAGGCGAAGCAGCCCGGGCGGATTTGGAAACATGGGCCGCGGATTCGGCTGGGCGAAGCCCTCGCCGCGCAGCAGATCGAAAAAGATCTCCGCATGACGCCGCCCCATGTCGGCGTCATTCTGGCCTTCGGCCGGTTGATAACCGAAATGTCGCCAGCCATCGATCACCTGCTCGGGCGATCCTCTGCTGATGCCGAGCTGAAGGCGTCCGCCCGCGATCAGATCGGCGGCTCCGGCATCCTCGGCCATGTAGAGCGGGTTCTCGTAGCGCATGTCGATCACCGCCGTGCCGATCTCGATGCGGCTGGTCTTCGCGCCGACGGCCGCCAGCAGCGGGAAAGGCGAGGCAAGCTGGCGGGCGAAATGATGGACTCGAAAATAGGCCCCGTCTGCACCCAATTCCTCGGCGGCAACCGCCAGGTCGATGGATTGCAGGAGTGTGTCTGCCGCCGAGCGGGTCTGCGATTGCGATGAGGGCGTCCAGTGCCCGAATGAGAGGAAGCCGATTTTCTTCATGCGGGTAATCTATTGCAATCCGGGCTTGCTTGCGACCGTCGATGTGCGGTCCCACTCCGGCGCGGGAACACGTTAGCAAATTATTCTCCGTTAATGCGCTCTCGGTTTTGCTGGGCAAAGCTCGTCGACACCCACTAACCCCTAGGAGCGACGGTTAAACGGGGTGTGCAGCTTGGCGCTGGCACGCGCCTTGCCGGACTCAACAATTCGCGTTGCCGTTCGCTGATCGGGTGTTACGGAATCTCGGGACGCCTATTCATTGCTTCGGACAACTTATGCGCGCGATTTTGCCGAGATCGTCGTTAATAACCACGAGTGCGAGCGCTCAACTTTTACACCATCGAGATTCGATCTAGGTCGCGGCCAAGCGAGATATGGGGTCGTTCAGAAATGGAGGGCACCTTTCGCAATAGGCCACATGGGCCTTCGTGGCCCTGGCCCAGGCAATGACTGCCGTTTTGGCCATTCCGGATCTCCAGCAAGCAAAGGCTTTGCTCGACAAACTGGATTGAGAGGCGCCTCATGGGGACAAGTGACATCCGGGTTTGGCCGTTGCGGACTTTCCAGACTGTTTCGGGGCGTTTCGCCTGTCAGTAGAAATGCCGACCTTCTGCGACCCGCACGCCGAATTGGCCGCGTCTCCCGGCATCCAAACTTGCGAGTCGTAGGTCCAAAGTCTGCACGAGTTCGGCGCTGCGAATTTCAAGAAGGTGTGGAGGACCGGCGAGGTATCCACGCTTGCCTCACACGGCATAACGCCGGTAGAGCACGACGATGACAACGAGCACCGTCCCGGCATAAATGAGCCGCGCTACGTGATCCGAAACAACGGCGACGCGCTTTCGGCCGGCGTCCCGAAGTTTTTCATGTCTGTAGCCCGCCACTATCGTCATCAGGCATAGTATAAAGAAAATGTAGAACATCTCTTCGACCACCACCGTGTATCCGACATCGCCGATCTGACTGTTCACCGCCACGAGCAGCACCGCGCTCGCCAGGATCGAGGTCACTGGAATCGTCACGCGTTCACGAAACATGGTTTCGGGAAAGAACAGCGTCGCGAATACGACGAGCACGAGCAGAAACAGCGGCAGCAGGTTCTTCAGCATGTAGATGGCGGAGCTGCGGCGCAGCATGATGGCCGCATCGAAGCCTGCGAATTCCGTCCTTGCCTCGGCACCAAACAAAGACGCCTTTCCGAGCGTCGATCCGCTGGACAGGGATTCGACGAAATAGTTCAGTCCGAGAAATCGCCAGAGCGGAAGTCCGGAATAGGCCCCGTCCTCGGCCCGCGAGCTTCCGTCGTCGGCGAGGCGCAAGCCGAACCGATCGATGACATAGGTGACGAGTTCCCGCCGCTGTTCCGTGTTCTGGAAATGCAGAAGCAACTGCTGCGTATCGAACGGATAGTCGTGGAGATCGAAGCGGGCTTTGAAATCGCCGTTGATCCGATAGAGCCGATAGCTCAGGCCGTCTTCCTGTCCGGCCTGCACTGGCCGGGCCGGATCGAACGCCCCGCGATCCAGCAAGGCCGGGAATTCGACATGGGTCTGCGCCTCGTCGTCGCCGGCGAACCGCATCCAGAGATAGAAGTCGACGCTGAACGAATTCTGCTTCATGTCGACGCGGCTGACGCGATTGATGTCAATGCCGGTATAGACGACACGCTGAATCCAGTAATGCCGGTCCCTGAACGTCACGACATGGCCTTTCTCGCGTTCCGCAGCGAGATCGATGCCATTGGGCTGATCAATGTGCACGAGTTGCAGCGGCGCCGTGACGAACCGGCCGTAGCGGAAGAAACCCAGCCGGATCGGGCGCGGAATGTCGCGGTTCGTGTTGAAATAGAGCCGCCCAGTCAGCCCAGCGACCGCCGATTTCGGACTGTCGATCGCACCCAGTGCGACGCGGACACGGTCGCGATCTGCAATCTTGCTGTCGGACCTGTTCTTGACGTCAGCCCGTTTCAGCGCCTCGATCATCAGGCGCGCAGCGTCATATGCGCCGCCGGCGAGCCAGCTTGGCGAGGTTCCCACTTTCGTCTTGTAGTCGGCGGCAAAGCCCTGCGCCGCCACGCCGGCGCTGTCGAAAATCAGCGACGATGCGGCATACAGATTCTCGCTGAAGAAACCCGGATGCGCTTTTTCCTCGGGCTCGTTGACGAAATTCTGCAAATAGCTTTCGCGGGCTGCGCCCTGGGATGCGATGATCGTCCCCTTGATGCCGCGGCGGCGCAGCGCCTTGACGATATCAGCGTCAAAATCGGCTGCCGCGCCGATGACGATGACGCCGGGTCCCGGCTCCTGCGCGGCGGCCTCCAGCGCCTCGTCCATCGATCCGATCTGCCCTGAGGCGACGTCCAGTCCGAACACACGCCACTGCACCAACGGATAGGCCGCTGCAAATCCGCTCACAAAACTCTCGCCGTAGGCATCACGGGTGTGAACGAGGCGGACTTTTGGCTCCTTCATCACAGCGCGCAGATGTTCCGCAATCGAGCGCGCCTGCGTGGAGATCGGCGTCTGCGCGCGAAAATAGTATTCATTGCCGGATGTTAGATCGTCGGCAGCCGCGCTTCCCGTCAGCGCCGGGATTCGCGCATCCTTGTATGCCGGCGCGGCTGCGAGCGAGGTGGAGCTGAGAAAATGTCCGAGCACGGCGACGCACGGGCTGTCGGCAATCGCCTGCGCATTCGCGCGCGCCACGGCTGGATCGCTCGCGTCGTCGAACAGGACGAGTTCGATCGGCCGTCCGTTGACGCCACCCTTGGCGTTCACCTCGTCGATTGCAAGCTGCGTCGCGTCCAGGCTTTCCGTCCCGGTCGGGGCGGACGGGCCAGAGAGCGAATTGGCGAACGCGATGCGAATAGGCTCCGGGCGGGTCAAGAGGATGGCGGCCCAGGCGACAGCGAGCACCAGGACGACGCCCGCAACAACGGCAAGCCACATTATAAGCCGCTGCTTCATTTCGATCCTTGCATCGATCGGTATAAGCCGAGATTCTCCAGATCGAGGCCTCAGTCAGGCCGAGACTGCCGCCGCTGAGAGCGTTTTTCAAGCCCGCCCCATCGTTACCGGCAAGATCTACGACCACTCGAAGCGGATGAAGGATAAGCGCGTGGTGCCGCGCTAGCGTTTGCTGCCCGCCGGAACCGCGCTGGCTCTGTTGGGCTCTAGCCCTGACGATGAGGGCGGATACCGCGCAAGTCGCGCCCCACTACAAGCTTTCCAGCGCGCCATTTTCGTGCATACTTTCGAAGCTCAGGGAAGGGACGTTCGGATGGCCCAGGCCCTTCAGACGACCGATGGGGTGCCGCAGCAAGACGCCCGAAGGCTGCCCGCCGTTGTGGTGCTCACGGCGCTCGGCGTCGTCTACGGCGATATTGGCACCAGCACGCTCTATGGGCTGAAGCAGGCCGTCGACGCCGGCGGGGGGCCCGCACCTGAGACGGTCATGGGCGCAGTCTCGCTGATTTTCTGGGCGCTTCTCCTCATCGTTGGGCTCAAATACGCCATTCTGATCCTGCGCGCGGACAATCACGGCGAAGGCGGCATCGTGGCACTGCTCGCGCTCCTCGACGCAAGGCACGCCCCACGCGGAAGCGCGCGGGCCTCCCTGCTCATCGTCGGCCTGATCGGGGCCGCGCTACTTTATGGCGACGGCGTGATCACGCCGGCAATCTCGGTGCTCAGCGCCGTCGAAGGTCTGAAGATCGATGCGCCCGCGCTCGCGCCAATGGTCGTACCCATCACGATTACAATCCTCGTCGGCCTATTCCTGGTGCAGCGGAAGGGAACCGAGTTCGTCGGCAACATCTTCGGGCCGGTAATGCTCGTGTGGTTCATAGCAATCGCCGTGCTCGGCCTCAGGGGAATCTTGCAAAGCCCGTCCATCCTTGCCGCGGTCAGCCCACATCACGCCGTGCTCTATCTCAGCCACGCGGGACCCGGCATCGCCTTCGCCGTGCTCGGCGCCGCCTTTTTGGCGCTCACCGGCGCGGAGGCCATGTATGCCGATATGGGCCATTTCGGCCGGCTGCCGATCCAACTCGGATGGTTCGCGATCGTGTCGCCGGCGCTGATGCTCAATTATCTCGGTCAGGGAGGACTGCTGTTGGCAGACCCCCATGCGGCGGAGAATCCGTTCTACCTTCTGGCGCCAAGATGGGCGCATTACCCCATGGTTGCGTTTGCAACCGTTGCCACCGTGATCGCCTCGCAATCCATTATCTCCGGCGCGTATTCCCTCACCCAGCAGGCGATGCAGCTCGGCTTCCTGCCGCGAATGCGGGTGCTGCACACCGCTAGCCACGAGAAGGGGCAGATCTATATCCCTGCGGTGAACTGGCTGCTCGCCGTCGGCACGCTCGCCGCCGTGCTGTTGTTCCGTTCATCCGATGCACTCGGCGGAGCCTATGGGATCGCCGTCTCAATGCTGATGGCGGTCACCACCGTGCTGGCGGCCCTCGTCGCCCTGAAATGGGGCTACAACCCACTCCTGGTCGTTGCGGTGAACGGCTTCTTCCTTGTCATCGAGTTGGTTTTCGTTGCGGCGAATGCGACGAAGCTGATCGAGGGGGGCTGGTTCCCGCTCCTGCTGGCGTGTGTCATTGCATTTGTCATGCTGACCTGGCGCACCGGGTGGCAGTTGCTTGAGCAGCAGCGCGCCAAGCTGCGCCAGCGCGAGGAGGAGTTCGTCGAGTGGGTCATCAAGACGCCGCCTATACGATTGTCCGGCGCGGCGGCGATCTTCACGGCGGCGACCACGGGGATCCCGCTTGGCCTGACCCATCACTTAAAGCACAATCGCGTCCTGCACGAGCGTGTGCTGCTCATCGCCTCGGTCAGCGTCGATGAACCGCGGGTCGAAGATGCCGACCGCATCAAGCTCGTGCCGGTTGGCGCGGGCATCACCCGCGTCATCTTCTATTTCGGCTTCATGGAAACGCCAGACATCATGGAAGGGCTGAAGCTCGCCTGCCGTCAGCCCGAGCTTCAAGGCATCGATCCCGAGAACATCACCTATTATTTCAGGCGCGTGATGGTGATTGCCTGCGAGAAGGCGTCCGGCATGGCGGTCTGGAGAAAATCCCTGTTCGCCACGATGCACCTCAACGCCAACCTGCCAGCGGCGTATTTCGGAGTCCCGCCCGCTCAGGTCGTGGAGGTTGGCCTCGAAGTCGAAATTTAGCCCCTACAGCACCCATCTCTGAGATATCGACTTTTCGTGTGGTCGGCTCGCTCGCTTTGGCGTTAGGTCGCTTTTGGGTCCTTTTCAGACCTCGTTGCACGCAACCGCAATGTCTGCTTTCCCACCGTTAGCGACCAGACAGCAGACATCGCCTGAGGTCCGTTTTGTGGGACTAGACCTTCGGAAACCTCGCCCGCCACCTTTCGCGGCGCGAGGTTCACGACAAACAGCGCCTGCCGACCCTCAATCTCCTTTGGATATGGCCGCTACCTTTTTCATGCTGACGAGAATGGAGCGCGCGTGGTCGCCGAAATCGACGGGCAGACATACGAGCGTCTCCGAATGCGCCCACGTCCTCGACAGCGAGAATGGTCCCGATACGGACGTCGATCTTGTTGAGGTCAGGGGTGGAGATGAGGGGTTTGATGGGCGCCGAATTCATGTACCACTCTTTGCTGAAGCTCGGTCGATCGCGTCGAACTCGGTCTCACTCAAGCGCCAACCGAGTGCATCGAGATTGGTCCTGGCGTGATGAGGCTTGGTCGCGCCGGGAAGGGGAATCACGTGACAGCGGGTGGGACCGGCGCGCAAGCAGTCACCCACGACGCGCTCCGAGAAATAGATCTCAGCCGTGTCGATCATGCACGGGCCGGCATCATGACTGGTCCTGTACGTTTCCAACACGGCCTCACGATCGGCACGCCGCCACTTGTTCGTGCCGATGCCCAAGGGCAGCACATCGATGCCGGTTCGACCCAAGGGGCGCGTATCATGATCTGCGGCATCGCTGGACCTCTCACAAGGCGAAAGCAAAGTTTGCTGGTTGGTGTGACGACGCTGGCTTTCAGCCCAATATTTCGCTCGTGTGGATCGAGAAGAACGTACCCTACACGCCCGGCCCAATGGTGAGCTACTTGGAGGGTTGGTGCAAGGTTGGGCTCCAGTGACGGACCTGTTGAGATGTTTGCTTGTCAGTCGACATGTCCGAAAGGTGCCACAACCGGAAGCCGGTGCATCGCCGCAGCACTTGCCTTGTGCGGAACTAATTAGCCCGCGTGCAGCACGATGTCGAATACCACCAATTTCGACTCTGGTTCGAACTCTGGAGGCGGCGGCAATAGCTTCGTGATGAGCAATTCCGTTCGCCCCGCACTTTGCAGAAAACGATCCGTAATGTTGTAAGGGTCGCCTTCAAAGTACATCTGGGTCACCAGTCTATCTTGCTTGCCGTAAACTTCGAAGTGAATGTGTGCTGGCCGGATTGTACTGGGACCGAGAGGATACGCGCCCGGTTTAATAGTCTTGAACCTATATCGACCCTCCGAGTCCGTAGTCAGAGTGGCCGATCCTTCAAAGTTGGGGTCGAGCGGCGCGGGGTTAGTATCGCTCGGATGGGTGTAGCGCCCATGAGCGTTGGCCTGCCACACCTCGACCTTGGAGTTGCGAACGGGTTCGCCCTTCAAATTGAGTACGCGTCCCATGACGTTGAGGATTTCACCCTCAGCGCGACCCGGCCGACCGGGCACTCTCGTTAGATCGGCGTTATGGTCAAACGGTTTCACTGGATAGAACGGACCAAGTATTTGGCGAGGCGTGCGCTGCAAGGCCGCTCGAGCCAATGCGAACTTGGTTGAGACGACGCTTGTGACGCCAAGCACCGCAGACATTCTCAAGATTTCCCGCCGGCTGAGATCACCTATCGAGTAAGTCGCCATCGCCGAGCCCTCCTCAATATCCGCCGCATTTTCAGGTGGACACAGCATCCACTTGATATTCGATGTCCCCTCGATCCCTGAAGCTTCGATAGAATACCATTGCGCCCGCTCACCCGCCAACGCTAATGCACCGGCGTAATGTCCGCCTTGGGAAGCGCATAGCAGTCTCCCCAGTTCGACGATACGCAGTTCCGTCGCTCAGCCTCGCTTGAGGCTGAGACACATCTTCGGGAGATATTTTGAAGCGGGGCTATCATGACGCTATCGCATTTCAAGCGCGGCAGACCGTCCGCGTGTGTCAGTGATGCTGCGCGGCCACGAGAACCCCTGGCGCGCAAGTTTATTCACGCGTCTATTGAATCGACCTAGGGTTCCCTTCGCTTATCGAGCCGCTGCCCCGCTGCTTACATGCCCATGTCGAACAAGTTCGGAAGCTGCGCCAGCGGCAGTGTGGCCACCCCGATAATGGCTGCGAACAGCTTCATTACGGTGGGGTTGCCCCGGAACTTGCTGCGCGTCTGGCTCGCGATCCATTCCAGCACTTCAAGATCGAGGCAAGCGGCATGGGTCGGCGCCCAGCTTTCAATAGCGGTATCAGGCGAAAGCGCAATGGTGCGCGAAGGTACCGGAAAGCCCGAGGCAGAGGCCGCGTGATGCACGATAGCCTTGGCGAAGAGATCGTCGAACTGTCCATTGTCACTGCGCTCCGAGGCGGCGGCGTTGATCTCGAACAGCGCGTTGGCTTCAGCACGGCTCACGGGTTCATCGGCCACAGTTATTGCGGTCAGGATACGCGCGCACCAGGTGGCGTCTTGAGCATCAAGCGCGCGGGAAAAATGAATGCGGCCCCTCGTTGTCGGACCTTCGCCAGTGATCACACCATCGCGCACGATGCGCAGGACATATGCTGCAATATCGCGGCCATCACTTCTCGACATCGCAACGACGCCGATCAGTTCGTCAGCTATTTCGACGAAGGCAGACATTGTATTGTTCTCTCTTCTTCCAGTTTCCGGCATTTCCATACGGGCGCAAGCGAGCGGTTAACGCTAAACCCCATTTGGGCCACATAGATGCGAGGCGCGAAGCGCGCCGATTTCATCGGAAAGATGTAGAGATCTGGCTAAAGAGCTTCTCCAGACGCATCGATTTGAGTGCAATCATTTGTCTTGACCGGAACTCGATGCGGGAGGTTGCGGATCATCTACGGGGAAGACTCATATTCGAGTCCTCATATTCCCGGGCATTTCAGGAATTGTCGGACGACGCTTGGAACCGGATGTTCGGATCAGCCGCGACCGCATCCTAAATCGCATCGAACGGCCGCTAGTCTGCTCAAAAACGGGGATTCCCCGTCTCATCGGCCGCACGAGCGCAGTGCCTGAGCATCACACCCGCGTGAGATTATTCGTCTTCTGCACAGGCAAAATTGAATTGCCTAAATATTTTGAAATTCTACCGTAGGTGGTTCCACAATTCCACCCCAGCCAGCATCCGCAGAACAAGGCGGCATCGAAACTGAGGCGTTTGGATGTACGAGCTGAAGCTATTGAAGGTCGACGTCGAGACAGCCGACATCAAAGTCTTCTGGTTTGTCGCCCAGGATCAACATCGCAGTTTGTTCAAATTCAAGGCCGGCCAGTTTATTGCCTTCAAGATTCCGGTGGCATCCGGAGCGATCATGCGCTGCTATTCACTGGCGCGCGCGCCGCGGAGCGACGGAACATTTTGCATCGGGGTCAGACGGGTCGAAGGAGGCCTTGGATCGAACTGGCTTCATGATCATCTGAAGGCCGGCGACACTATTTTAGGTTCCGTGCCGGCCGGTCTCTTCACGCTGACATCAAGGTCCACACCGCTGAAACTGATCGCCGCCGGCAGCGGCATCACTCCCATTTTATCGATTTTCGAAAGCGCGCTGTCGGACAGCGAAAGACCCATTTCGCTTCTCTATGCCGTCAGCGACCGCGAACAAGTCGCGTTCGAGCAGACGATCAGGGACCTCATCGCGCGCTACCCCGATCGTGCTGGCGTCAAATACCATTTTGACTGCGACACGACCGGGTATTTGACTCAACCCGAGCTGTGTGAATGGATCGGTCTGGCCGGGGATGCCGACATCTACATCTGCGGGCCGCCGGCATTCATGGACCTCTGCGCGGCGGCGGCGGCCGACGCAGGCATTGCCAGCTCGGCAATCCACGTCGAGAGATTCAACTTGCCGGCGCAGGGCCAGCCCTCCGGCTTTGCCGCCGCCGAGTTCGCTGACAAGCGAACAAGCCTGCTGATCGTGCGTGAGGGAAAGCAGGAATCGATCAGCTACAACGGCTACCTGACCGTCCTGGAGGCCATGAGAACAGCAGGCCTCTCGGCGGAAGCGTCGTGCGAAGAAGGGTTTTGCGGAGCCTGCCGTGCCTTCAAGGCCGGGGTCAAATCGAGCTCAAGGCGAACCACTGCCTGTCGGCCGAAGATCTTGAGGCCGGCTGGATCTTGTCGTGCCAGGCGGTGGTCAAGAGCGAACACGCCGAGATCCGTTTTGATGGCCCGGAGCTGGGTTCGCCTGATGGTAACCAGAAGACGCCCCATGGTCAGAGATTTTTTGACCCTCGCGCCGTTCGAACGCGACGGATTGCGATTGTGCTCGCGTCTATGGCCGCTTCGATCCCGGTCGCAATCTGGATCTATCTCTCGCCGCTCCATGCGCGCCTGCTTAATCCAGGTCCTATGATGCCCGGGCACGCCTCGTTGGACTGCGCTTCGTGTCACGAGCCGGCCCCCGGCGATACCCGCCAGCAAATCCAGGCCATCGTCGCCAGCTGGTTAGGCTGGCGCCACGACAACCCGCAATTCGGATTTCTGCCGCCACAGAACAGCGATTGCGCGGATTGCCATGAGCGGGCAAACGACAGACATCCGATCAATCGTTTCAGGGAGCCGCGGTTTTTGAGCGCGCTCGATATCGTGGACGCCCGCACCTGCGGGGGCTGCCATATCGAACACACCGGCGATCGGGTTGCCAGCAACGGTCAGTACTGCGAAGCCTGCCACAAGAACGTGGAAGTGAAGCACGACCCTCTTGAGCTGTCGCATGCGAATTTGGCGTCGCAACAGCGCTGGGATACCTGCCTGCAATGCCACGATTTTCACGGCAATCACAAGCGCGAAACGCCCAGGAGCCTGGCGCTGAGGCTCGATCTGTCGGCCGTCAAAAACTACCTGAAGGATGGCGCCGACCCATTTGGAACCGAAAAATCCAGCAAGGCGAAGCAGGCAAGACAATGAACACCATTCCAACGATATCGGCGATCGCCGCGGTCGCCTGTGTCTATCTCTTCGCCACCGCGCCGGCACCACTACCCGAGGCTCCAGAACGATCGGGATCGAGAAACGCGGTGATTCCGGTTTCGAAGCTGTTCGATACCGTCAACCTCGTCAACGCCAAGACCCGCCAGATTTGGACCTCCCGCATCGTCGGAAAAGGAATCGAAGCGGGGCTCAAATTCGAAGAACATTGGTTGGATGATGGCGAAGAGGCGGGTCCGTTGCCGGCATTGTTTGTCCGGCTGACCGCCGAAAATCTCGAAAAGCAAAAGTCGTCACTGGCCTTGTTCCTGGGATCGGACAAGCCCATCAACAAGGCCAATCTGTTCCAGGGCGAGCAGGTCGCACAATTCGCAGCGATCAACGAGGACAACAAACCGCGCTATTTCTCGATGGAGCGGATGGGCGTTGAGGTCGGCATGTATCCGGACTTTGCCTCAGCGCCTGCATGCGTGAGTTGCCACAATCAGCATGAGAAGTCGGCCAAACAGGACTGGAAGCTGAACGACGTGATGGGAGCGACGACCTGGACTTTTCCGTCGAAGAAAGTAAGCGATAGCGAGATCCACAAAAATATTGGTCACCTATACACGGCAATTCAAAAGTCCTACCAGACCTACCTTGACCGCGTCCGCAAATTCTCCGCAAACGTCAAGATTGGCAAGGAATGGCCCGAGAAGGCCAATCTTGCTTTGCCTGATGCCGATACTTTCATGGACGCGATCCTGGAGGCGACCGCACCGGCAGTTGATAAGAAGGTCTATCTGGACGCCGCCTCGATCGAGAACCGGGATCGCAGATGACCAGGGCGATTGCCAGGATCCTTACCCCATTCTGGCTGGGTATGATGATGACGATGGCCGTGATTGCCGGCTTGTCATTGAATCGCGGCGGCGCCCACTGGGCCCGGATTGCAATAACCGATCGGCGCGTTTTCTCAATTTTAACGGGCTTTATCCTGCTTTTCGCCATCGCATGGCAGTGGCGCCTGTTTTTTCACCGTAACAAGGGCTCCTCTCAGGATGAACGGTTTGAGCTCACTGCGCATCGATGGGTCGGCAGCCTGCTGTTTGCTTTTCTTTTCATTCACGCCGCCGCCTTGGGCTTGAACCTTCAATCCCTGTTGACACTCAGCATGACCATCGCGGTGATGACAGGCCTGTTTCACATCGACATGCTCAAGCTGAAATTCGCCGGGGTCAGATCGGTGTGGGAGTGGATGCATTTCGGTATTGCCGCGACAATGGTGCCGCTGATCGCAATCCACGTCTGGTCGGCATTCGTCTTCAAGGCCAATTAGAGGCCGCCAACAGCGCAATGCGCTTCACTCCGCAAGTAAGGATATATCGTATGTGGCTTGATCGTCGCTACCATCCTGATGCGCGTGGCGTTCGACGGTTTTACCTTGTCGGTCTTGAAGCTCATCGTCTGTTGCGGTTGATCTCGTAGGCTTGAAGATTGCACCGAGCGGCATTCAGGATCGGCACACTGACGCCGCGACGTGTCACACGGTCCACCAGATCGCCGATAGTATGTTCGCCTTCCGTAGGCCGCCCTTCCTCAATGTCGACTAGCATGGACGGTCCATAGGTCGAGTTTGGTTGAGAAAATATCCCTTGGATCGTGGCCGCCGTATCGGGCGGCGGAGGATACCCTTCCGCTGTCACTGCTCGCGTGCATTCCTCGATAACGGCGGAGACGAAGGACGCTCCGGCACCAGAGCTTGCAATTGCTCCGGCGCGCGATCTGCTCAAGGAGGCTATGGTCGCGATACAGGTAAAGCTGAAGAACTTCACCCATAGCCCGGCAGTTGTCACTAACTTGGACTGGAATGCCACCCGCTTCAAACGCTGTCTTGAGTGCTGCGCTGCGGGGGCTGATGCGTCCGTCCAGTTCTCCAATCGCGGTTGTGTTGATCCTCAGCTCACCCTGTTGGATAGTTCCGTCTGCCATCAAGGCGGCATTGATGAGAGTGAGCCCGCCAATGTACACGCTTTGGACCGAAAGTCTGCGTCAGAACGTCGATATGGCGAACGCCATTTAGCAGCGGCAGAATCATGCTCTGATCGCCCACTGCTGGAGTAACGACACTTATCGCCTCCTTTAGATCGTATGCCTTGCAACACAACAGGACGACATCATAGCTGCCGCTTACTTGGCCTTGCTGAATTGTCTTTGCCTGCGTACGAAGTTCACCATCCTGCGCTTTTCCTCCCTGACTTGGGCCCGGCGCGAGCCAAGCGTGCCGGGCCTTTTTGTGTGCCTGCCTGAGCGCGGCGCGCTCAACCGACGTGCGTCGCACTGTCGTCCGACTGTCACATGGCGGTGATAAAACTGCCGCATCCGCAATTGACTGGCCCGGTGCAATTAATCAACGCCGGGCCTTTTTGTTTGGGCGAATCCCTCTTTACAATTGTCGGCAATATAATCATTATGTCGACAGTCGATCTGCTCAGAGGAGGAATTTGCCAATGAATACGGTGATCCGGTTACGGCCCTCACGATCTGAAAAGCCGACAGTTCGTGGTGGTCGAGCCAAGAATGCCGATTATCGGCAGCGCGAGTACCTGACGGAGAGCGAGATCGACAAGCTTGTCGCCGTCGCTGGGGAGAGCCGCAACCCGATCCGCGACCGGCTGCTGATTTTAATGGCGTTCCGGCATGCGTTGCGGGTCAGCGAGCTAGTGGGCCTTCGCTGGCAGCAAATCCATCTTGATACCGCGACCATCCACATCACCCGGGCAAAGAACGGTACCCCTGGCAACCACGGCTTACAGGGTGACGAGCTGCGGCTGTTGCGGGCGCTTCGTCGGGAGCATCCGCACTCAGACTTCGTGTTTCTATCCGAGCGTAAGGCGCCGCTGTCGGTAGATGGCGCTCAGAAGCTCATAGAACGGTTTGGCGAGGCCGCTAAGCTGCCCTTCCCGATACATGCCCACATGCTGCGGCATGCAGCTGGATACGCCCTAGCGGCTCGCGGGATCGATACGAGAACCCTCCAGGCATTCATGGGCCATCGCTCGATCGCGAACACCGTCATCTACACCGACAAGCGGATACGGAACATCTGGGGCAAATAGTGGTCACGGGCGTTTCGTTCGAGAGTGAAGTCCCGGGGAAACGCGCTCTGGCATGCCTTTCTGCTGGGAATACGAAATTGGAGAAATACGGGGCGATTTGCGAGGAAACTGAGGCACTGAAAAAATGGTCTGTGAAGCCGAAGGAAACCAAGCAAGAAAAGACCAGGTTGCGGAATGGATCAAGATAACCGGACGAATACCAAACTCCCAAGTTGAGAGTTTTAGGTCGCATTGAAGTGTCTAAACCACCGCGTTCGCCTTACGGACCGTCTCCGCGCTTCGCGAACGACAACAGAAGGAAAAGAGCTCGATTCGCTTCATAGGACGCCGCCTTGCGAGAGGTTTCATGGCCGAACAACATCGTTCGACCATCGGGCGTGCGGACGAGCCATTCCCACCGAGACTGGTTTTTCAATCGTAGTTCAATTTCGAACATCTGAAGATCCGAATCGGAGATGCGACAGCCCTGATTCCACTGAGTCAAATGACGCCCCCTTAGTCGCCGACAAAATGGCGCGGAAAAGCTAGACGGTGGACCAAAGCTGCCACCCGAAGCTGAAAGTCTCTAATTTCCCGAAGCGCATCACGGCGATCGGTGTCTTCGGGGAGCTGGTGCGCAGCCTCCTTCAAGCTCTCCAGTAATTTGATGATCTCTAGAAGGTTGCTGGCCTCGGCCACATCTCGGGTCGACATTTTTGACCTTCCTCAGCGAACTACAACTCTTTGCGGCGCCGACGCCAAATTGCCATTTACAGTTGAAGTATAGCCAGGAGATTGGCAGGCGTGCCAAACGGCACCATCGAACGCTATCGCGCGCTCCATCCAAGTTCGCAGGAGGAACACTTTCGTTACACTTTCGTAGGGTAGAAGTTGCCAAAGCACGTAGAAATTTAATGTCCGAGCGGCGCAGGCGATCGGCTTGACGCTGCCGATGATGCTCGCGGACGAAGTGATCGCATAGCTTTGCTGGGCCGCATGAGTCAGGCCCAACGCGTAAGTCCCGCGATGTCCGCTTTCGCGCCGCTATCAGGGGCATAGCGGACGTCAAACGGCGTCCCCCAATTTATGAGTACACGCCCTAACCTGGCCCCGCCTCTCACGCGGGGCTTTTCTTTGCTACGGCCGAGCTCTAGGCGATTACTGAATGTTGCTCGACATACACGCGGCGATTGCCAGGAAGGAGTACGAGGACCGCCGTCGAGTGTGCCAACCTTGTCTTGCGCCACCCTGCCCGGGCCGGCGCAACCCCAGGGCCCCGCCATCGCCCGCCTGCCATTAGCTAGTGATGGTGGGGCCTTCCTTTCCTGCAGATTGTGGTCGTGATTGTGTGTGCATTTGCGCAGCAGATTAGAAAGCTGTTGAGCGATTACGTTGAGGGACCGACCTGGTGCGGCGCTGTCGCAGCGCTGATCTGCCTTTCGGTTCTCTTCATGACAATCAAGGGGTGATCGGACATCCCGTGCCAATCGTCCTTCGGATGGCGGTTACGTTCGCTGGCCTAGCCATTCTCTCGGCTTATTGGATCATTCCGTCTGGGCGATACAGGAGCGTGGCTGTTTCGACTGGCGTTGCCGTCGCGGCCGCCCCGCTTTTTGTCGTGCTGGTGCCCATAGGTTGTGGGACCACCCGCCGGTTGGTCGAGATCGGGCTGAAGGGGAAAAAATGAAGGCCCCATTCTCGCGGGTATTTACACTCGAAGTGGACGGACGGCCGATACTGGCATTCGAGGCCAGAGGCAATAGAAAAGCCCAACAGATTTGCCACGAGTCCTGGCTTCTCGACGATCTTTCGCTTTTGAGATCTGGCGGCGTTTCGCTGCGAACAGCTCAATCCAAACTCTCGGTACGGCCAGCGACCCTCGAAGAAGCGGTTGCATTCGGCCTAGCAGCAAAAAATGATAACCCCTCCGACGATATGCCGCTGGTCTATCTGATCGATCTGGACGGTCAGGAACACCGGTCATGAAATTGATCGCCGAATATCTTGAGAACGCGATGACGCCGGCTATTCTCGCGTAAGCCAAACGCCGCGCAACGCCGACGGGGAATTGTTGCCGGCCTGGCGGGTTACACACCATGCCGGTTACGCAGCGGTGATTGGCACGGGCCGCCAATCATTTTCCTCTGACAATTGGCGGCCCACCGAGCGTCAGCCGGCCAGCCAGAGAGGCGGGAAGCGATGAGTGGCCTTCAGAGCAACTGCGCGCCCCTTCTTGGAAGAATACAAGAATTGTGGCCGAACAGATGAAGGCACAATTTCCCTTCCGGCATCGCGATCGGACTATTCAGGCGCTCGTCGACTGCTCAATCGACTCGCCAGAGCGATTGCTGTTTATGACCGAAAAAGAGATCCAGTTTATTCCTGGTATCGGTAAAATGTCGATGGCGGAGATCATTCTCTACAGGGACAGGTTCATCCGGTGAGGCCGCCGTCGAATCCGTAAGGCATTTTAACAAGACCAGGTTGCGGAATGGATTCAAGATAACCGAACGAATATCAAACTCTCAACTGAGAGTTTTTAAGTCGAACGGACGTTACACAATCGCGTATTAGGCCCTCAGGAGCTATCCATGGGCACGATCATTTTTGAAGGGCCAGAGCCATTCGGTCTAATTGCAGTGCATGCCGGGTCCGCAGACGCCACAGGTGAAAGCGTAGAGCTGACATTTTACGTATCCGTTCCCGACCGGCCGCGAGGAAACGTTCCAATTCGAGTTACGCTACCCCGTTCGGTTGCCCGTGACCTGAGCATTCAATTACGAGTCTCCGCGATGGCGGCTGAGCGGAACGCACGGAAGAAGAGCTAACCATTTTTGATGATGTCGGCACCATGAAACAGTCCTCGGCCTGGGCCGTGGGCGGTCGCATCGGTTGGCTCGTCAATCCGCAGCTGCTGACCTATGTCGCCGGCGGGTACACGGGTGCGCACTACGACAGTCAAACTTGATTTTCTCGCAGCGGTGCTTATCGAACCGCGGATCAGATCAATGTGATGATGTTGTGATCTTGATCGCAGTACCAACGCGGGCTTCCAAACGTACATCCTTCAACCACAAGAATAGGAGGAAACCATGCGTAAGACCGTTCTCGCTCTTCTCGGTGCAGCCTTGATGGCCGGCGCAACCACAGGGACCGCCTACTCAAAGCAGCGTCATAACGCTCGCGATGCGCGGCAGTTCACCAGCCAACAGTTCCGCAATTCCAATGCCGGTGAGGTACCCGCCCTGCCACGAACGTGGTCCGGTGCCGCGGGCGCCTGGGGGAGCTACACCGGCTTCGGGGGATGATGTCCGAGCAGCCAACGCAACGACAAATCAGTTCCACTGCAGAGGCCACCCGTCGTGAAATACACAGGCTTCACCCCCCGCGGCTGGGCAGCATAGGCGTTTATTGGCCATTCCATTTCGAGATTTTGCTGAAACAAAAATCCTTTTCCGACGGGGAATGTCTTCAAGCCAAGGGGAGTCAACATGTGTGGCTGGAGCGAATCGCCAAAGCAGGAGGCTCAAATGACCAAATTAGTGCTCAGGTGTGTGACGCAGGGAACGTTCCTGACGGCGCTGATCGCTGCGCTCTCATTCACTCCAGCTTTTGCGTTCGGAGGAGGTGGAGTAGGAGGAGGAGGAGTCCCTGCCGGCTTGCTGCGCTTGGACCCGCCGCCTTCGCCGCCTTCGTCGTACCCGAGGCGGTCGGGCATCAAAGCCACCCACAAGATCAAGAAGAACACTAAGGAGTCCAGCATTCGACGACCCGGCCTTTAGCCTAGGTTACGTTACCGCAGCCTAAACAGGGATCGACCACCGCAACGATTATGCCGCGCTATCGATCTCGAATTCGATCCTGGAGGCGGCATGATCCTGTTCCACTCCTCGTTGATCCCGCTGCAGCTCGCGGGGCTCAGCATGATGCCGATGCTGGTGTGGGCAATCTTCTGGCTGGAGCGCGACTGGTGAATGACGCGCGCAACGATCTCGGCCTGCTCTTCCTTGCATTGCGCCAGTGCCGGGCAGTTTGAGGGAGGATACGATATGTCATGTCGAACCGTCGTCTTGATTGCCGCCTCAGTTATCCTTGGCATCGCGTGTACCGCGACTGTCCCGACCGAAGTCTTTGCCCGCGTCCCAGCAGGGACAACTCGCCTCCATCACCACCATCACCAAGGCACGGTCCATCATACCGGTCAGGTACGCCACCCCCAAACTCCGGCGCACCCTCCCGCGACCGTTGGACTTGGTCGGATAGGCTCTTCGTACTGTTGGCCGTACGACTACACCTACGATCCCTACGACTATTGCGGAGCGAGCTACCTTCCTTTTTAGCCAGATACGGCAAGTTCACATTTGCCAGTGCTGGCACCTACGATTATTTCTGCGGCCTGCATCCGCAAATGACCGGGAAAATAATCGTGAAGTGACTGTGGCACGGCAACGATGGTGCGTCAGACATGACGACGATCCTATCGGTACACCGGGCTGATTTCCGGTGTACCGAACTCAAAAGCGCGTGGAGCGGGTAGCGCTTCCAGGCGCGATCAAGGGCATCAGACTATCCTCAGCGCGGGAACAATCCGTCGATTCGAAACGAGTAGCCCACACCCACAACGTAGCTGGGCGTATTGTGGTTTAGCCCAATAGCAAAGTGGAAATCCACCTGTTGATTGTGGGTCAGATGGTACAAGCCTCCCGAATTGAGCGCGAACGAGGGACCAGCTCCTACGGGATAATCGCCAACATATTCCGTAAACAAGCTCATCTTCTCCGAAA
>Ga0210390_10001828_pt1 | contig 19605 bp, 19 predicted proteins | sample IncBWH11OmetaG_FD_161050 | JGI IMG/M metagenome (GOLD analysis project Ga0210390, IMG submission 161050) | Forest soil microbial communities from Barre Woods Harvard Forest LTER site, Petersham, Massachusetts, United States - Inc-BW-H-11-O ... | reverse complement strand
CGGACGATTGACGCGAGTTTGCAGGCTTTACATAAGGACCTGTTTGTCGAAGCGAACCCGATACCCGTGAAATGGGCGGTGGCAAGGATGGGCATTATCGGGAACGCAATCCGACTGCCGTTGGTCGAACTGGCATCCGCGCACCATGAGACGGTGTTGCGTGCGATGCGGGCCGCGGGAGTTACCCTTGAGGAACAAGCTGCATGAGTCTTGATCGAATTTTACTGCTGGTTGCGGCAAGCTCCTTGATGAGCGGCTGTTTTATATTCAAAAAATTGACGCCCGACTGCCACACGCCGCAGGAATATCAGCACGCGCTGTCCGCACCGCCCCTGAAAGTACCCGCCGGACTCGATACTCCGAACACGGCGGGCGCACTGGTGATCCCGACCGTAACGGACGCACCGCCGCCGCCGGGTCCTCACGACACTTGCTACGATATTCCGCCGCGCTACAAGCCCGCGCCCCCGAACAAGGCCGCCGGGAGCTAGATTTGATCGGCTGGGTCCGCTCCGGTACCCTTGCGGCCGCGAGGAGAGGTGGCCGAGCGGTCGAAGGCGCACGCCTGGAAAGTGTGTAACACCTAACCGTGTTCGTGGGTTCGAATCCCACCCTCTCCGCCAAAATGTTTTGGCAGTTGGTTGGATTTTAGCGGCTAAACTGTCTTTGAATGGAGATGGGGGAGGTGGGGTTCGAACCTTTAGGTTCGACAGCGCCACAGCGGCGCTGGACGCACGCAGTGCGCCCGCAGGGCGAGGGCCAGGATGGCCCGAGTCACAAAATCGCCTGGAGCGATTTTGGACGCACGCAGTGCGCCCGCAGGGCGAGGGCCAGGATGGCCCGAGTCAATCCCTCCAGCTTTGGAGCTACCGTTTATGGTGGCTCGCGTTTGCATCTTCGCGACGACTGGTCACGAACCCCGTCAGGCCCGGAAGGGAGCAGCGGTAGAGGCTTAAAGTCGGGCGCCGAAGTCCTGCTGGCGCGGGCCGCCTCCTAAAAGGCGTGCGACAATATCTTATGAGCTACGTCGTCTTAGCGCGCAAATGGCGCCCCAAACGATTTGCCGAAATGGTCGGGCAGGAGCACGTGCTGCGCGCGCTCAGCAATGCCCTCGACAGCGGCAAAGTGCACCATGCTTTCCTCTTCACCGGCACGCGCGGTGTCGGGAAAACGACTGTCGCGCGTATTTTGGCGAAATCACTGAATTGCGAAACCAATGGCGTGAGTTCCAATCCTTGCGGCGTTTGTGCCGCTTGCACGGAGATCGACGAGGGGCGATTTGTAGATCTGATCGAGGTGGACGCGGCCTCGCGCACCAAGGTCGATGATACGCGCGACATGCTCGACAACGTGCAGTACGCGCCGACCCGGGGCCGATACAAGGTGTACCTCATCGATGAAGTACACATGCTGTCGAATCACTCCTTCAATGCGCTGCTCAAGACGCTGGAGGAACCCCCGCCGCATGTGAAATTTCTGCTGGCGACGACCGACCCGCAAAAGCTGCCGGTTACCGTGCTGTCGCGCTGCCTGCAGTTCAGCCTCAAGCGCCTGCCTGCGGCCTTGATCGGCGAGCGTTTGAAATTTATCGCAGACGCCGAGAGGCTGCCGTTCGAGCCTGCGGCCATGGCGTTGCTGTCGCGTGCGGCCGAGGGCAGCATGCGCGATGCCTTGAGCCTGATGGATCAACTCATCGCCTTTGGCGGCGGCGCCATCACCGAAGCCAATGCCCGATCGATGCTCGGCACCATTGATCGCGGCCATGTCGGCCGGCTGGTCGAAGCGGTCTCGCGCGGCGACGGCGCCGCGTTGCTGGCTGAGGTGCGCGAGCTGGATCGCGACGCACCGGACTATGATCGCGCGCTGGTCGATTTGGCGACGCTGCTGCAGCGCATAGCCATCGTGCAGATCGTTCCTGAGGCGGCGCCGCAGGATGAGGAGTTCGATGCGGTCTTGTTGACACAGCTTGCGCAGGCAATTTCGCCCGAGGACGCGCAGCTTTATTATCAGATCGCGCTCGCGGGCCGGCGCGACTTGAACATGGCGCCGGAGCCGCGCATCGGCTTCGAGATGACCTTGCTGCGCATGTTGGCATTTCGGCCGGAAGCCACCGCGCAACCCGCAAGACCCGGCAGCATCGCCGGCACGACGTCGGCCGCCGCCAACGCGGCCGCCGGGAAAAACGCGAACGCCGGCGCCAACCCGAGCACGGCCGTCGGCGCGAACGCAAACGCGAGCACGGCCGCCGGCACAACTCCGAGCGCGTCTGCAGGCACAACCTTAAGCGCGGCCGCAGGACCGCTCGAGGCGGTGCGGCTCACGAGCATTGATGCCGCGAATTGGCCGGCCGTGGTTGAGGCGGCGGGATTGAGCGGCATGGTGCGTCAACTGGCGCTGAATTGCGTGCCGGCCGGTTTCGAGCACAATCTGCTGACCTTGAAGCTCGATCAGGCGGCCTCGGATCGGCGCACGCGTCCGATGGAGGAGAAGCTCGTGCAGGGCTTGTCGAAGTACTTGGGAAGCGATATCCGCCTCGCATTTGAAACCGCGGAAGCGGATTTGAACTCGCCGGCGCGGCAGCGGGTTCAGGCAGAACAGGAGAGAGTTGCCCGCGCGGCGAGCGCGTTCGAGTCGGACCCGGCCGTAAAAGGGCTGCGCGAACGCTTCGGTGCCGATGTGGACGTCGCGTCGGTAAAACCATCGAATTAAGAGAGGCTCTTATGATGAAAGGTGGATTGGGAAACTTGATGCGCCAGGCGCAGCAAATGCAGGAGAGCATGCAGAAGGCTCAGGCCGAATTGGCCGAGATCGAAGTCACCGGTGAATCGGGCGCGGGCATGGTCAAGGTGACCATGAACGGAAAGCACGAAACCAAAAAGGTCTTGATCGAGCCGAAATTGCTGGGTGAGGACAAGGACATGCTCGAGGACCTCTTGACGGCCGCCATCAATGACGCGGTTCGAAAAGTAGCGGCGCGCACCCAGGAGAAGTACTCCGGTCTCATGTCGGGCATGAATTTGCCGCCCGGAATGAAGCTGCCGTTTTGAAGCGCTGCGCCCGATGAAATACACACCGACGCTCGCGCGCTTGATTGAATCGTTGCGCTGCCTCCCCGGCGTCGGCCCGAAATCGGCGCAGCGCATGGCGTTCTATCTGTTGGAGCGGGATCGCGACGGCGGCAGGGCGTTGAGCCAGGCCTTGGCGGAAGCGCTGCAGCAGGTCGGGCACTGCAAGCGTTGCCGCATGCTCACGGAAAGCGAGTTCTGCTCCATCTGCGCCTCCACGCAGCGGGATTCAGCGCAGCTCTGCGTGGTCGAATCCCCGGCTGATGTGGTCGCCATCGAACAGTCCGGCGGTTTTCGCGGGCGCTACTTCGTGCTGATGGGCCATTTGTCGCCGCTGGATGGCGTCGGTCCGGCCGAGCTGGGTCTGGATGACTTCGAGCGGTTGCTGAAGGCAGGCGAAATTCGCGAAGTGATTCTGGCAACCAACCCCACCGCCGAGGGTGAGGCGACCGCCCACTATCTCGGCGAGCTGGCGCTGCGATTGGGGTTAAAGGCGTCGCGAATCGCGCACGGCGTCCCGGTGGGCGGGGAGCTGGAGTACGTCGACGGCGGAACCTTGGCGCATGCGCTTGCCGGACGCACGACTGTTTCGTGAGCGCTTGCTTCCGTCAACCCGCCAGCTTTTGGTATAGCCGAAACAAGCGCCGATAGCTCTCGTAGCGGCGCGCCGAAATTTGTTGATTGATCACGGCGCTGCGCACGGCGCAGCCCGGCTCCTCCATATGCCGGCAATCCTTGAATCGGCATTGCGCGCTGCGCGCGTGTATTTCGACAAAGCCGCGCTCCGCGGCGCGCACCAAGTGTGCGGGCGGAGCGAAGTCGCGCACGCCGGGCGCATCGAGGATGGCGGACGTCGCGTCGAGCTGGTACCAGCGCGCCGTGGTGGTGGTGTGGCGGCCCTCGGCGTCGCGCGTCAACTCGGCCGTCAGCGCTTCGGCGGCGGGCGCGAGCGCGTTCACCAGCGAGGATTTTCCCACCCCGGACTGACCCACCAACAAGTTCACATGGCCGCTCAAAGCGCGAGCGAGCTCAGGGATGCCTTCTCCGGATTGGCAACTCACCTCGATGCAACTCAGATTCAAACGCCGATATTCGTCCAGTTGCGCCTCGATCGCGGCGGTGCCGAGGTCTTTCTTGTTGATGATGATCAGGGCATCCAGATCCTTGAGCGCCGCTCCTGCCCAGTAACGGTCCACGAGAAACCAATCCGGCTCAGGTTGAGGAGCCGCGACGATGGCCAGTCTGTCGACATTGGCCGCCACCGGTTCCGCGCGACCGCGCGCGTCGATGCGCTCGATCAAATTGCGGCGCGGCTCGACGGATTCCACCGAGGGACCGTCGGCCGAGGGCGGGTATCCCCAGACAACTCGATCTCCGCATACCACGCGCAATTTGCGGCCTTTGAGACCGCAGCGCACGAGGCCCTCGCTCGCCTGGACCAAAACGCTGCGACCGAAACTCGCGAGGACGATGCCGGTTCCGCCTGCTACCATGCCCATTACATCTTTAGAAGCGCCATGAAATCTCCCGACAATCTCATTTGGATCGATTTGGAAATGACGGGTTTGAAGCCCGATTCGGATCTCATCATCGAGATCGCGACGATCGTAACCGACAAACACCTCACCGTGCTCGCCGAGGGGCCCGTCATCGCGGTCCACCAGAGCGAAGCGGTCTTAAACGCCATGGACGATTGGAACCGAAATCAGCATGGCCGATCGGGGTTGGCCGCCCGGGTGCTGGCGAGCGACGTCGATGCGGCAACGGCCGAGCGGCGCACCTTGGAATTTCTCGCGGCGTGGGCCGAGCCAAAACGCTCGCCGATGTGCGGTAACAGCATTTGCCAGGATCGGCGCTTTCTGGCGCGCTACATGCCGTCATTGGAAGCCTTTTTCCATTATCGTAATCTCGATGTGAGCACGCTCAAAGAGCTGGCACTGCGCTGGGCCCCGAATGTCGCCGAGGGCTTTCGCAAGACCTCGACGCACCTCGCGCTCGACGATGTACGCGACTCGATCCGTGAACTGCAGTATTACCGCGAGCGGTTGTTGCGCACATTCTAGGCTGCGGCGCAGTGATTTTGACCGGTTAGCGCTTGTCAGGGTGCGTGAGAGGGCTCAAGGCCCGAAGGTCACAGGGCCTTGAGTCCTCTCACGCACCCTGACTAGAACTCGAGCCGATCAATATCATTACGCGGGCACTACTGGCTGGTGTGCGCGACACGTCATTTTCCGGTCTACGAGCGCGCATGTGGCCACCCGACCAAAGGTTGCCACTCGAAACTCGTCCTCCAGCACTGTGAGTTTGAGCGTCCGGCCTCAACGGTCTGGCGAGATGGGAAGCTTCCAGGCCCTGTTCTTCCGGGCCTGGAAGCTTCCCATCCCCCAGGCCATTGCGTCCCGCTCAAACTCACAGTGCTGACGCCTTATCCTTGGCCAGGAACATCCAGGTCTCGACCACGGTGTCCGGATTCAGGGACAGGCTGTCGATGCCTTGTTCTACCAGCCAGCGCGCGAGCTCCGGATGATCCGAGGGGCCCTGGCCGCAGATGCCGACATACTTGCCTTGTTTCTTGCAGGCTTTGATGGCCATCGCCATCAAAGCCTTCACCGCCTCGTCGCGCTCGTCGAAGGATTTGGCGACGACGCTGGAGTCGCGGTCCAAGCCCAGTGCCAGCTGCGTCATGTCGTTGGAGCCGATCGAGAAGCCGTCGAAGTACTCGAGATACTGGTCGGCGAGCAGCGCGTTGGTCGGCAGTTCGCACATCATGATGTGCTTTAAGCCGTTGTCGCCGCGCTTCAGGCCATTCGCGGCAAGCAACTGCGTCACTTCCTTCGCCTCGCTCAAGGTCCGCACGAAGGGCACCATGACTTGCACATTGGTGAGCCCCATTTCATCGCGCACGCGCTTCAGCGCGCGGCACTCGAGCTCGAAACAGGGCCGAAATACCTTGTCGATATAGCGCGATGCGCCCCGAAATCCCAACATCGGATTCTCTTCGTGCGGCTCGTAGTTCTTGCCGCCGATCAAGTTCGCATATTCATTGGATTTGAAATCCGAGAGGCGCACGATGACCGGCTCGGGCGCAAATGCGGCCGCGATTTGTGCGATGCCTTCGCTCAGCTTGTCGACGTAGAAATTCACCGGTCCGTCGTAGCCGGCGATCTGCTTGGTAATGGTGTCCTTGAGTTCGGCACTCTGCTTGTCGTATTCCAGCAGCGCTCGCGGATGTACGCCGATCATGCGGTTGATGATGAACTCGAGGCGCGCGAGGCCGACACCGCGATGCGGAATGCCGGCAAAATCGAAGGCGCGGTCCGGATTGCCGACATTCATGGTGATCTTGACGGGAATCTCGGGCATGGCATCCATTTCGATGCTGCGTTGATCGAATTCCAGCATGCCCTCGTAAACGTAGCCGGTGTCGCCTTCGGCGCAGGAAACCGTAATCGGCTGGTCTTCCTTGACGTCGGTGGTGGCGGTGCCGCAGCCGACCACCGCCGGAATGCCCAGCTCGCGGGCGATGATGGCCGCATGGCAGGTGCGCCCGCCGCGATTCGTGACGATCGCCGAGGCGCGTTTCATGACCGGTTCCCAATCCGGGTCGGTCATGTCGGCGACCAGGACGTCGCCGGCCCGAACCCGCGACATCTCTTTTGCGTCCTTGATGATGCGTGCGTGTCCCGCGCCGATGCGCTGTCCGATGCTGCGTCCGCAGGTCAGCACCTTGGAACGCGATTTCAGTGTGTAGCGCAATATCGTGCGCCCGGCACGGCTCTGCACGGTTTCCGGACGCGCTTGCAGAATGTAAATCTTGCCATCGCTCCCATCCTTGCCCCATTCGATGTCCATGGGAGCGCCGTAATGCTCCTCGATGGTGAGCGCCTGCTTTGCCAGCGCCGTGATGTCCGCTTCGCTGAGCGAGAACCGGTGCCGGTCGGCGGCGGGGACATCGACGGTGCGTACCCGCGCCTTGGAGCCGGGATCCGCATAGATCATCTTGATGCCTTTGCCGCCGAGATTCTTTCTGATGATTGAGCGTCGGCCGGCGCGCAGCGCCGGCTTGTAGACATAGAACTCATCCGGGTTGACCGCGCCTTGCACCACGGTCTCGCCCAAGCCATATGCCGCGGTGATGAAGACCACATCGCGGAAACCCGAATCGGTATCCAGCGTGAACATGACGCCGGCCGAGCCTAAGTCGCTGCGCACCATGTACTGCACGCCGACCGAGAGCGCCACGGCGCTGTGATCGAATTTGTTGTGCACCCGATAGGATATGGCGCGGTCGTTGAACAGCGAGGCGTACACTTCGTGCATGGTCTTGAGCAAATGCTCCTCGCCGCGCACATTGAGGAATGTCTCTTGCTGGCCGGCAAAGGAGGCTTCGGGAAGGTCTTCCGCGGTCGCCGAGGAGCGCACCGCGACCGCGAATTCGGCAGGATCGCTCGCGCCTTTCATCTTGCGCCACGCTTCCAGCGCCTCGGTTTGCAGCCGCTCGGGAAAGGGCGTGGCCAGCATCCAACCGCGGATTTCCGCGCCCACGGCCGCCAGTTTTTGCACATCGTCCACATCGAGTGTGGCGAGCACCGCGCGGATGCGTTCGTCGAGGCCGCCTTGCGCCAGGAAATCGCGGTAGGCGTGCGCAGTCGTGGCAAAACCGCCCGGCACCGAAACCCCCAAGCTCGCCAACCCGGAGATCATCTCACCGATGGACGCATTTTTGCCGCCCACGAGCTCGACGTCTTTGTTTTTCAGTTGTTCAAACGGAATGATGTAGGGCTTCATAGTGCACTGCTTGTCCGACGCTAGTTTAAATGAAACACTTTACGGCGAAAGTGCCGGCCAGGTGAGGTTACCGTGATTAAACGAACCGTATTCTTCGTTTCCGACCAAACGGGGATTACCGCAGAAACAATGGGTCACAGTCTCATGACGCAGTTCGACGGCATCGAATTTCGCCAAGTGACTGTGCCATTTATCTCCACCGTTGACAAGGCAATTGAAGCCGTCCGCAAGATCGATCTGGTGGCGGCGCAAGAGGGCATGCGGCCGGTTGTCTTCAGCACATTGGTGCAGGAAGATGTGCGCAACGTGGTCCGCGGCAGCACCGGATTTTTTTTGGATTTCTTCGACCCATTCCTAGCACCGCTGGCGGGGGAACTCAAGACGCAATCGAGCCATACCGCCGGTAGGACGCATCGCATGGCGGACACGCACGCCTATGCCACGCGCATCGACGCGACGAATTTCGCGCTGGCTAACGATGACGGCTCGGTGGTGCGCGATTACGAGCGCGCCGACGTGATCCTGGTCGGCGTATCGCGTTCCGGCAAGACGCCGACCTGTTTGTATCTGGCCATGCAATATGGCGTTTTTGCCGCGAATTATCCGCTCACCGACGATGATCTGGAGTCCCGTCGATTGCCGCGCGCGCTCGACGGCTACCCGCAAAAACTATTCGGACTGACCATCAAGCCGGATCGCCTGCAACAAATTCGCCACGAACGCAAGCCCGACAGCCGCTACTCATCCGCCGCGCAAGTGGCGTTCGAAGTGCGCGCCGCGGAGTCTTTGTTCGAGCGGCACGGCATTCCGGTACTCGATGCTACCGAAGTCTCGATTGAAGAAATTTCCACCAGAATTCTGGATCGCATGGGCCTCGAGCGTCGACTGCGCCCCTGAAATCTCGAAGCTGCGTGGTATAGTAAAAGCATGATAGCGGATCAATGGTGTGAGACATCGTGGCGGGCGCGGCCCGGCAGCTTTGTCAGTCTCATGACGCTGTACGAAAGCAACTTCGTGCGTCTAGGCTGGATTGTGGACGAGCTTCGCACCGTCACCGCTCAGCGCGTGTCCAAAGTCACCGCGGACTGTGATCTGTATCTCACCCCGCTGGAACTGTGCCGCTATACCAGCGTGTTTCGCCTCACCTATGAGTTCGATTTCGAGGCATCGCGGCTCCGCGACCCGGATTTGGAGGTTTGCGTGTATCACGATGCGCGTCTGGCCGAAGTGCGCAGTTTTCGAGGCTTTCAACGCCACCCACAACTGGCCAAGCTGCAGTCGGGACTCAAGCGTGAACTGGATCAGCGCTGGGCGCGGAACATGATGCTAAATAAATGGCTGGAATATTGCGCCGAGCGGGGACATCACTTCTAGCCGCGAAGATTGGCTTCGTATCGGGTGACCTGCGGTTGTCATGGGATGAGGCGGGACTTTGATCGATAAGCTGACGTTTCTAAAAGGCGGTGCGGAAGGGAGCGCGGCAAGTGCCGATGAAGAACGGCTCATGCAGCTGTTCCAGAATCGCGCGGGTCTGAAGAAAGCCTACGCCGACCTCAAGGACGAATTTCACCTGCTGCGCGATCGGCTCAAGCAGCAGGAAGGCGCGACCATCCGCATTCAAGAGCAGATGGACGCGCTCGGCGATTTGCTGGGCGATCCAAAAACCGGCTTCGGCGCATTGGTGTTCTTTCAGCTGCGCGCGCTGTGGAAGGCCTGCCATCAGCAGCTATCAACTTTCTCCACCGATCTGACCCGCCAGCAGGAAGCACGTGAAGTGGCCAAGCACAAGGCCGATGTCGACGCGGAAAAAAACGCGCGCCTCGCCGATGCGGATCAGCGGCTACGGGCCGCGGGCGCCGAGGCCGATGCGCAACGCCGGCATCTGGCCGAGGAGCAGCAAGAGATCGGAAGATTGACCGCGTTCTGGCATTACTTCAAGCGCCGCCGGCGTCTGAAGGCTTTGGAACTGATGCGCCATCACGTCGTGGCGGCGGACGCGGTCGTCGGCGATCTGCATTCCGAGCGCAGCGCGATCGAGAATGAGGCGTCGCCGGAATTTCCCGGCCTGTCGCTGGCCGCGCGGCGCAACATCAATCTGGCCATCATCAGCTACGCTGAATTGCTGTGCGAGAACGCGGATACGTACGGGCTCGCGGCGCGCGCCAAAGAGGCCGTGGCGAGGCGCGTTCACGAAATGAACTTCGGCACGCGCGCGGAGTGCGAAAGCTACATGCAGCGCGTGCAGAAGGCTCAAGCCGCGGTTGCCAGCCAGAAGCAGATCGGCAGTCTGATCAAGGTCAAGCTGGAGCGGCTGCGCGCCAATTGCGAGTACCGCAATGCCGCAGATACGGTTCCGACCGCCGATTCGCTCTCGCCGCCGGTGACCGAATTGGATTTCGACAAGCCCAAACCCGCCCCCGCCAACACGTGGAATGTGCTGGCGGAGGACTATTGGGATCTGTACACGCTACTGTTGCGCTAGCGGCTGCCGGTGCGCCGGATTGGCGTCCGCATCCGTGCGGCGCGCCTGGGTCGGCGCCGCCCGCTTGGCTGAGACCACCACCAGATCTGCGGCGATTTGCGAGGCCTCATCCAGCAGGATACCCGCCGTGGCGTCGTCCTTGATCTCTTCGAGCGATGCGACCGGCTTGACGTCATGCGCGGCGCGCCAGGCGTTCTCGCGTGCGAGACGCTCGGTTTCCGTGCGTTTACGCTCGGCTTCGCGCGTCTTGAGATTCAGCGACAGCGTCTTCTGGCTGCGCATGGCGTCCAGTGCCGCAATATCCTCGCGCAGGTATTTGAAGTCGGCACTGCCGGCGGTGCGTTCCGCATGCAGCTTTTCCAGCGATGCGGCGATCGGTTTCAAATCGCCTTCGACCCGAAAACTGGCCGGTTCGATGTGATCCCAGGGGAGGGCGCGATCGCGGGTGCTCTCGCCGACCTCATTCGCATCAATCAGCGACGGCAGCGCGATATCGGGCGTGACGCCGCGATCCTGCGTGCTCTCGCCCGTGATCCGGTAGTACTTGCCGATGGTCACGTTGAGCTGGCCCAATTCGGGCTTGCGTCCAAAGATCGTGTAGTTCAGCGGATGGGCATTCTGTACGGTGCCCTTGCCATAGGTTTGCTGACCGATGATGAGGCCGCGCCCGTAGTCCTGGATGGCGCCGGCGAAAATCTCCGAAGCCGAGGCGCTGAATCGATCGACCAGCACGAGCATGGGCCCGCTGTAGAAAATCGCCGGGTTCGGATCATCGTCGACTTCGATATGCCCGGTGGTATCGCGCAATTGCACCACCGGTCCACGATCGATGAACAAGCCGGTGAGCGACTCCGCTTCCGGCAGATAGCCGCCGCCATTGGCGCGCAAATCCATGATCAACACTTCGGCGCCGTCTTTGCGCAGCTCACTGATCAGGCGCTGCACGTCGCGCGTGGTGCTGCGGTAGTCCTTTGCCCCGGCCCGGCTGGCATCGTAATCCTGATAGAAGCTCGGCACCGTGATGATGCCGATCTTGATTTCCTTGCCGTTGCGCACCACGGTGCGCATGGCCTTGTGCGAGGCCTGTGCCTCGAGCGAAACGCGGTTGCGGGTAAAGTCGACCACCTTCTGCACCGCGCCGGGCGATGCGCCGGCGGGTAGAATCTGCAGCCGCACCGTCGTGCCGCCGGGACCGCGGATCTTTTGCACGACATCGTCCAAGCGCCAGCCGATCACATCGGTCAGATCGCCGGTCTTCCCTTCGCCCACCGCCGTGATGCGATCGTTGGCGGCGATTTTGTTGCTGACCGCCGCCGGTCCGCCGGCGATGACATCGATCACGGTGACGTAGTCGTCGGTCAATTGCAGCGAGGCGCCGATGCCCTCATAGCTCAAGCTCATCTGAATGTTGTATTCCTCGGAATTGCGCGCCGAGAAATAATTCGAGTGCGGATCGAGCGACAAGACGAAGGCATTCATGAACGCCTCGAACACATCGTCGGGCTTGCTCTGATCCATGCGCTTCGCCACGTGCTCGTAGCGCTTGCGCAGCACATCGACCACGTCGGGCCATTGTTTGCCGGCGGTCACCAGCGAGAGCGCGTCGTTCTTGACGCGCTTGCGCCACAATTCATTCATCTCCCCTGCATTGGCGGGCCAGGGTTCCTTTTCGCGGTCGAAATTAAACGACTCGTCGATCTCGAAATCCGGTTTCTTGTTGAGCAATTCGATCGCGTAGGCCATGCGCTCGCGGCTGCGTTGCTGGTAGCGGCGGAATATCACGAAGGCCGGTTCGACGTCCCCGGTCTTGATGGCATCGTCCAGTTGATAGCGATACTTCTCGAACTCGGCGATGTCGCTCGCGTAGAAGTAGCTGCGCGCACCGTCGATGGCATCCAGATAGCGGTCGAGGATCAAGCTCGAAAGATGATCATCGAGCGGTGCGCGCCGATAATGTTCGTGGGCGATGATGTCGGCGACGCGCCGCGCGACATAGTTTTCTTGTTCCGTCGGAGCGAGCACCGTGGCTGCGGCGGGTGCCGTGGCCGGCGCGGCGGCCGGCGTCATGGCGGCACCGAGCAGGGCGGCCAGACCAACTGCGCCCGCGCAGATTGCAATGCCGGTAATCCATCGCGAACGAGTGGCCTTAAGCCGATTGAGTATCACCGTCGCCGTTCTCCTGTAAACTTTCACTCCCCACTCCCTTCAAGGCTAGAGAAGCTCCTGCCTCCTAGCAAGTGTATATGAGCCGAAGGATATGCGTCCGTTCACGGTTTTGATCGGCATAATCCTGGGATCGGCCGCCTCGTTCACTTTCGGCCTGGGAACGGTGCTGATCGTTTTCCTGGTATTGGGGCCCCAACACCCGGAACTACCGCGCGAATTGCCGCGGGTGGCCGGCAGCCTGGCTGCCTTTGCGGTTTTGACCGCGGCCAGCGCGGGGAGTTTCCTCGGGGAGACCAAGACGACCCCGTGGCGCGGCTGGGCGCACCTGGCTACGGGGATTTGCCTAGGCGGCGTGCTTTTGCTGTATTGGCCGCGCCGCAGCTGAGCCATCAGAGTGAGTCTTTATGAGAGTTAGCCGTCTTTTAGTGGTTTTGACCGTACTGGGCCTCCTGCCGGCCTGCAGCCTCAATCCCAAGGAACCGCCCCCCAGCACCGATATCGACGATACGGCCTTTGGCGATCACGTCCGCGCGTTGGCCTCGGATGATTTCCAGGGCCGCAAACCGGGCACGCCCGGCGAAGACAAGACGGTCGCCTATTTGATCGAGAATTTTCGCAAGCTGGGATTGAAGCCGGGCAACGGCACGAGCTACGTGCAGCAGGTGCCGCTGGTGCAGATCACCGCCGGCGCCGATACCACCTTGACCGTCAGCGGCGCAGGCGGCAGCCGCAATCTGGTGTTCGGCAAGGATATGGTGATTTGGACCAAGCGCGCCGTGCCTGAAATCAATGTTGCGCACAGCGAAATGGTATTCGTCGGCTACGGCATCGTCGCGCCGGAATATTCCTGGAATGACTACGCCAATCTCGACGTTCACGGCAAGACCGTGGTGGTGCTGGCGAACGATCCGGGTTATGCCTCGAAAGACCCCACGGTGTTCAAAGGCGGCGCCATGACCGAATACGGCCGCGATGCCTATAAGGTCGAGGAGGCCGCCCGGCAGGGGGCGCAAGGCGTGCTGCTGATCCACGATGCGGCGGCCATGGGCTATGGCTGGGAAGCCGTTCAGGCGACCTGGAGCGGCGCGCAATTCGAACTGCAGGCGGCGGATGGAAACGCCGGCCGTGCCGCCATCGAAGGCTGGCTCCAAAACGACGCCGCGCGGGCGCTGTTCGAAGCCGCGGGAATCGAGTTTGCGCGCACGGCGGTGGCGGCGGCCCATCCGGGTTTCAAAGCGGTGCCGCTGAACCTGCGCGTCGATGCGACGATCCATAATGCGATCCGCGCCTTCAATTCCCAGAATGTCCTGGCGATCTGGCCGGGTCGCAAATCGCATGAATACGTGCTCTACACCGCTCATTGGGACTCGTTGGGCAGCGACGCGGCCCGGCCGGGCCACAACATATTCAACGGCGCCGTTGATAACGCGACCGGGATCGCCGGCCTGCTCTCGCTCGCGCAGTCCTTCAAGCGCACCATCGATCCGAAGCCCGACCGCTCGATTGCCTTTCTGGCCACGACGGCGGCGCAGCCCAATCTCTTGGGCTCGCAGTACTACGTGGAGAATCCCATTCTGGCGCTGCGCGAAACCCTTGCCGTCATCAACGTCGACATGTTGCTCAATGGCGGCCGCAGCCGCGATGTCAGCATCTTGGGATTTGGCAATTCAGATTTAGAAGAGTCGGTTCGTGCGGAAGCGCTGTTGCAGGGACGAGAGGCGCATCCGGATCCGAATCCCCAGTATGGTCTGTATTTCAGGTCCGACAGCTACAGCTTTGCGCACCGCGGCGTGCCGGTGCTCTACACCCAGGCGGGCATTGATAGCGCGGCGCGCGGACCCGTTTGGGGCAAAGCTCAAATCGAAGATTATTTCGCGCGCCGCTTTCGCCAGCCGAGCGATCAATATGCTGCCGACTGGGATGTGGGCGGCGCGGTCACCGACCTGACGCTCGACTATCGGATGGGAATTCGCATCGCCAGCAGCCGGCGCTTTCCGCGCTGGTATCCGAACAGCGAATTCCGCACGTCGCATCACCGCGCGAACCCATCTTCAGATGACTAGTATATCGGCACTGTGACTGCGCCGAAATACTAGCGCTTGCCGACCCGGGTCCAGTTCTTGGTGCGATCGAAGCTGCCCGACGTGTTGTAAGGGTCGGAGCCCTGCTCTTTGTAAGAGGGCTTTTTGGGACCGGACTCCAGCGCCAGTGTTTGCGCAGCTCTCGCCTGGCGCAGCTCGCGCACGCCGAAGCTGAAGTCCGAATCGCCGTCCCGTGTTTTGGAATCGCTCGCCATCGTCAACGCCTCTCCAAAAAAAATCCAATGCCTTGTCAATCTTCTTGTTGTGTCCGCAGGAGCCATGTTCCCAAATTGCGACAGGTAAGAAGTGACTGCATCGTGGAACTGTGACGCAGTTCAAGCAGCTCCAGACATAACGTCGGCGCAGGACGACTTAATTGGTGTAGGCGTCGCACCCGCCGGTGCACTAACCGCTCTTGGCGAGGGGTACGGCGAGTTGCCGATCGAACGGCACCGAGCGGTTGCGGCCGCGCAGCTTTGCCGTGTAGAGCGCCTGATCGGCCGCCTTGATGAAATCAGAATAGTTGGGAAATTGAATTTGCGCGCCGTGGGTTGCGCAGCCGATTGAAACCGTGACCTTGGCATGATGCGAACCGACCACATGGCCGGTATTGCGAAACGCCATCACGATGCGCTCGCAGATGCTGTGCGCCGTGTCGGCGTCGGTTGCCGGCAAGACGACCACGAACTCTTCACCGCCGTAGCGCGCGATGAGGTCGGTCTCGCGGGTATTGCCGCGCAGGATGCGGGCGGTCGCCTGCAAGACTCGATCGCCGGCCTGGTGTCCGAAGTTTTCGTTCAGCAGTTTGAAGTTGTCGAGATCGACGAAGGCCACGCTCAAGGGCCACTTGTGGCGGGTCGAGTTCTCGAATTCACGCGCCAGGAAGTGTTCCAGGTAATTGCGGTTGTACACGCCCGTCAATACATCGCGCCGCGTCTCTTCCTCGAGTTCAATCGATTGCGCCGCTGCCGGCTCCGCGGAGGCGCGCAGCGTATTGATTTCGCGCAGCGCATGCAGACTGCGCAGCATCAGCACCTCGCGCGCCTGCTCGAGAATCAGGTCCGGATGCTGCTTGGAGAGCAGCTCGGACTCGAAGATCGCTTCGGTCTCCGGGATCATCGAACCGATGGTGCCCAATACCTGGCCAAATGCCACCCGATCGAGCCCCAAACTGCGTTCCGCGCACAGCGCGGTCTCGGCGAATTGGCGCTGTTCCGGGTCCAGCAGGAAAAGATCGGCGACCGGACCGGAGAGCGCGACACAGCGGTCAAAGATGCCGGCCGGCTGCGCGCTATAGCTGAGTTCCAATTGATGGCTGTGTTCGATCGCGCGATACAGGCGTTCCGGCAAGTTCCAGGTGCGCATGAGCCAGCCGCCGACGAAGGCATGATCGGCCTGCACGCGCTTTTTTTCGTGCTCGGCGAGCGCGACGTGATCGCGCTGCAGCTTCTCACCGTCGCGATACAAGTCTGGAACGGCCTGATCGAGCGCCAGCATGCCGACATCTTGCAGCAGCGCCGCCAGGAAAATTTCTTCCGCCAGGGTTTGGTGCATGACGTCGCCGAGCGCGCGCGCCGCCGTGGCGGCAAGCAGTGCTCGGCGCCAATAGAGTTTGTAGTTCAGGCCGTTCGGTTTCGCGCCGCGCAGCGATTTGACCAAGGAGAAACTCAAAGCGAGGGTCAGCGTGGCGTTCAGCCCCAGCACCACCAGAGCCTGCCGTAAATTTTCGCTCTTGCGGCGTTGCGCATACAGCGGCGAATTGGCGATGCGCAGGACTTTGCTGGAGAGCGCCGAGTCCATGCTCAAGGCTTTGGCGACCTTGCCCATTTCAATTTCAGGATCTTGCGCCAACTCGATGATGTGCGTCGCCACGCCCGGCGGCGACGGGAAATTCACGGATCGGCGAAGATGGGCTTCGAGCTCGGAATTCAAAACGCGACTCCACAAAAGCGGAAAGGACCCGCTTATGGCAAGTTAGCGTCCGCGCCGAGCGAAACTTGAGATCTAGTTCAGTCTGGCGCTGGCCCGCCACCAGGCGCGCAGGGCCCGAAACAAGAGATACAGTCCATAGGGGCCGAGGAACACCACCCAGGAGGCGATGGACGCCTCTCTCAGGCCCTCCAACAGGCTGGAATACTGGTGCCCGAGGGTCGCCCCGTCAAACCGGCCCAGGGCCGCCACGCCGGCGTAAAAAATCAGCGCCGGCAGCAGGGTAATCCCCAGCAGCAGGCCAATCCCGGCCACGAGCAATTCCGCCGCCCAAGGGCGCTCTTCGGCGAGACGCGAAAGATTCAAAGCCATGCGCAATTGTAAACGAATCCCGCCGGGCCGCCCGCCGCTGTAGAATCATCGGTCATGCGCTCCTGGACGCCCCAGACTCTGTACGACGTAAAGCCCTGGGCGTTCATTGTGGTGGGGGCGATTTTGGGCGTCGGCATGATGCTCTGGTCGTTGTCGGCGGGGCAATGGGCGCTGTGGCGCGGACTCTTGTGTCTGGTCGGCGTGGCGCTGACCATCGTGGGCGGCGCCACCTTGCAACAGCGTCAGGAGTATCGCGCCAACAGCAAGTGGCGGCGAGACGCTCCGCCTTGATTCGCACAGCAGTGATCGGCGTCGGCTATCTGGGCCGATTCCACGCGCAAAAATATGCCGGCCTGCCGAATTCCCAGTTAGTCGGGATTGCCGATCCGTCGGCGACGGCGCGCGCCGCCGTGGCGGTGGAGCTGAAGGTCGCGGCGCACGCGGATTATCGGGATCTCTTGGGCAAGGTCGATGCGGTCAGCATCGTCACGCCCACCCCGCTGCATTTCGAGGTTGCCAAGGCGTTTCTCGAAGCCGGCGCGAGCGTGCTGGTGGAGAAGCCCATGACCGTGACCATCGCCGAAGGCGAAGGGCTCATCGAAATCGCGGCGCGGCACCGGCGCATTTTGCAGGTGGGCCATCTGGAACGCTTCAATGCCGCGGTCCTGGCGGTGCAGCCCACCTTGACCGTTCCGCGCTTTATCGAATCGGCGCGGCTCGCGCCCTTCAAGTATCGCGGCACGGATGTGGACGTGGTGCTGGATCTCATGATTCACGACATCGACCTGATCTTGAGCATCGTGCGCTCGCCGGTCGTGTCGGTCGATGCCATCGGCAGCAGTGTATTTTCCAAAGAGATCGACATTGCCAATGCGCGGTTGCGCTTCGCCAATGGTTGTGTCGCCAACGCGACGGCGAGCCGCGTGAGCTTGAAAACCGAGCGCAAGCTGCGCTTGTTCCAGGATGATGCGTACCTGTCGCTCGATTTGCAGCAAAAGATCCTGACCGTGATTCGCAAGGGCGAGGGCGTCGGTCCTGACGGCATGCCGCAGGTCGCGATCGATGAGAAAACCTACGAGCAGGGCGATGCGCTCAAGGCGGAGATCGAGGCCTTCTTAGCCGCGGTTGCCGGCGGGAGTGCCCCGCCGGTGAGCGGCGAGGACGGACTCTTGGCCCTGCGCACCGCGGTGAGCATCGGCGAGCAGGTCGCGAGCTCGATGCAAAAATTCTCGTAGCGCCGCGCAGTTTTCCTAAGGCCGTGGAATTTTCCGGCGCGGTGGAGTGTTCCTAGTGCGGCGGAGTGGGCGCGGCCCCGGACGGGGCCCCGGTCGCGGCGCCCGGTGCCGGAGCCGGTGCCGGTTGTGCTGCAGGCGGCGGCAGGGCAGGTCCGGTGCCCGACTCGTTGTCGGTGATGGTTACCTTGTCGACAAAGTAGCGCGTATCGGCAAAACAATTGGTCGGGATCCCCGGATGCTCGGTGTAATGCAATTGCACCCGCCGACCCACGGCCTTGGCCAATTGCTCCGCAACGGACTTGTCGCGCACACTGAAGTCCCAAAGCTGGGGAGAGGTGCCCGGTCCCATATATTGGCCGCCCCCGTAATAAAGGGCGATTTCCCCTTCCTGCGTTTTACACACCCAGCCGCGGCGTACGAATTTCTGCAGCACGCCCGCACGCTCGCCTTCGGCATAGGCCCAGGCAAGCGTCAGCCACGTCCAAAGGCCGCAGCCGACGACGATCAGCAGCAGCAAAATCATGAACCAACGGCCGGCGCGTCCTGAGCGACGCTTGGTATTGGTGGTATTCGGAACTTCAATTCTTGTCATTCGGCGCGCTTTGGAAGGCGTAAAAATGGTGGAGCCGGGGGGAATCGAACCCCCGTCCATAAGTCCTACGCTACAAGATCTACGTACGTAGCCACGTCTATTGTTCTCACCACACACTACCCAACGGGCAGGGAAAGCGCGCAGCCAGCCCGGTAATTTTTCGTTTAACACACCCCAGGCACGTGTGCTCCACTATCTGATGAGCGCTACACCCGAACGTTCGCATCAGCACGAGCCGTCTGGGTTTCAACCGCGATTAGGCGGCTAGAGCGTAGTTGTCTTGATTGGCAACTATAAGTTTGCAAATAGTTTAACGAGGAACCTGCACCTCGGTACGCACCTGCAGTTTCGCAACCCATGTCGAAACCGGTCGGCCCCAATCGAACCTCTAGCTTACGCTGTTCCGTCCCCGCCGTCAGCGGCCCGCCTCAGCGGCGCATTGCCTTCATGATCCGGCCCTTGTCGCGCTGCCAGTCCCGATCCTTTTCATTGGCCCGCTTGTCGTGCTGTTTCTTGCCCTTTGCCAGCCCGATCTCGAGCTTGGCGCGGCCCGCCTTCCAGTAAAGCTCCAGCGGCACCAGGGTATAGCCGCTGCGCTCCACCTTGCCCACCAAATGATCGAGCTGGCGGCGATTCAGCAGCAGCTTGCGCGTGCGGGTCGGGTCTGTCTCCACGTGGGTCGAGGCGGAATTCAACGGATTCAAGTGGGCGCCGAACAGGAACGCCTCGCCATTTTTGAGGTAGACGTAGGCTTCGGCGATCTGCGCCTTGCCGGCGCGCATGCTCTTGACCTCCCAACCCATCAAGGAAATGCCCGCCTCGAAACGCTCCTCGATGAAGTAGTCGAAGCGCGCTTTGCGGTTCACGGCAATGGGCGGCAGTTTCTCAGGAGTTT
>Ga0210390_10001827_pt1 | contig 19612 bp, 16 predicted proteins | sample IncBWH11OmetaG_FD_161050 | JGI IMG/M metagenome (GOLD analysis project Ga0210390, IMG submission 161050) | Forest soil microbial communities from Barre Woods Harvard Forest LTER site, Petersham, Massachusetts, United States - Inc-BW-H-11-O ... | reverse complement strand
GGGGTAGGGCGGGGGGGGGGGGGGGGGGGGGGGGGTGGGCGGCGGGGGCGGGGGCGGGGGCCGGGGGTAGGGCGGGGCGGCGGGGTCGGGTAGGGGCGTGGGGTTCGCTTGTAAGGGCAGGCGCTCGAGGGTCGCGGCGTCGGGTTGGCCGGCGAAGTACTTCTCGAGCACCTCACGGAACACCGGTTCGTCTGGCGCGGCGGCCATGAACAGCGTTATCGACGAGCGGAGCTTCATCGCGTCGATGTCGCCGAAGATCGCCGCCGCGGACTTTCCCTTCGTGGCGGCCAGTATCCGACCGCACTCGATCAGGCGGGGACCGAGCACCGGGTGCGCGAGGTAGGCCCTCGCCTCGGCGAGCGAGGCGATCGCGTATCGGTGTGACATCGCGCTGAACCCCAGTCCCGCGACCTGCGGGAAGATGAACCACATCCAGTGGCTGCGCTTGGCGCCGGCGCGGAGTTCGGCGACCGCGCGCTCGTAGGTGCCGCCGGCGTCCTGCGCGGCGACGAACCGCGCGAGCGCGTCGTCCATGCGTTAGGTGCCGGACTCGAGGACTGTCTTTGCTTTGTCGAGGCTGGCCATCTCGCCGTCCATCGCCTTTTGGACCGGCATCCCCATGAGGATCTTGCGCATCCCTGTCAGCTCGGCGCTGAGGCTGAACGTCACCGATGTGCCGCCCTCGACGGCGGAGAACGTGTAGCTGCCGTCCGGGAGGACCGGCCCCGAGACGCCCAGGAAAGCCACCTTCACGTCCGGCTCGTACTCGGTGATCTGGAAGTCGGCGGGAATCTCGCGGCCGCCGGGTCCCGCGACACGCTGGGTGTAGTGGGTGCCGACGGCGAGCGGGCCGTCCCGCTTGATCATCGCGACCGACCCGCGCCACCGCGGGTCGTTTTCGGCGTCGGCGAAGAAGGCGAACACCTCCGCCTGCGGCCGGGCGATGACGATGGTGCGCATGGCCCGAGGCATCGTTCCTCCCCTCACTGCCAGTGATCGTAACATCGCCGCCGACGATGCCGGCGGCGATGTTACGCGAGGACAGCGGCGTTGTTTACGCGAATGGCACAAAGATCATGCCCTTGGGGTTGAGCGTGGGGCCGGCTAGCGGGACCTTGGTGAGCGTCCCCGTTGTCATGTTGTCCGAGGCCAGGTAGTTCGGCGGGAAGCCGGGGCCCGGGCACGTGGCCGGCGCGTCGTTCTGGTCACACGGGGTCACCGCGGAGTACATCGCGCCCACGCGGAACCAGCCGGACACTGTGTCGACAGTGTCGGCGGTCGCGTCGGTCGTGTACAGCGCGCCGAACGGCGTCGTGGTCCAGGCGGAGTCGTCGACCGACCTGGGCAGGCTCAGCACCGACAGGCTCTGGTGCCAGCGGGCGGTCACGTGGTCGAAGATCAGCTCCTGGTCGCCCTGGGAGTCCAGCATGAAGTCGCCGCGGAACCTGGGCGCGACCCACGGCACGACCTCGTTGGAATCGGGGTCGGTCAGCCCGAGCTTGACCGCCTTGCCCGCGTGCGCGCCGTTGACCGCCTTGGCGGTGGCCTCGTCGTAGAACAGCGGGTGCACGGTGGCGACCTTGGTCTTCTTGTCCAGCGTCGTCACGTACACCGCCGGGTACGTCGGCTGCGGCGCGGGCGCCCCGGTCGTGCCGGGAGCGGACGCGCTGATCAAGATCTGGCCGAAGTAGATCGAGATCGCGTCGGTACCGCCCTTGTGCGGCAGCGGCTTGTTGAACTGGTAGTGCGTGACGCGGCCGCCGCCGACCGCGATGGTGAACAGGCTGGAGTTCGCGTCCTCGTTCACGGTCGCGATGACCTGGCCGATGTACGGGTCCGCGGTGAGCCCGTCACAGTGGCCGGCCAGATCCCACTGCCTGACCTCGTGCCCGGAGAGCGTGAACTCCACGATCGTGCTGTCCAGGTCGCCGCTGGGGCTCGCCTGCCCCTGCGGGCCGAGGTTGTTCTGGAACGTGACGTAGAAGTGGCGACCGATCATGGTGATGTCATCGGGATCGGACAGGGCTTCTGTCTTCCAGGCGCCGGTCCCGTTCGGCCGGAACTTGTGGTGCAGCTTCTTGCCGAAGGCGATCTGCCGCACGATCAGCGTGTGCGACCGGTGCGTGGCGGCGCTGGCGCTGGGGTTCTGGGCGGCGGCCGGCCCGGCGCTGGCGGGCAGCGCGAGGGCGGCGGCCGTGGCGATGGCGCCCGCCGACGCCACCGCGGCGGTGAGTAGCCTGGCCGTACGTCTGCTATAAGGGGTTTTCACAAGGGAACTTTTACGCCTCTGTAGTGACGCGAGGCGCAGCCCTGGCTGACCGGCGGATGAATGGCCGGTGACGGCGAGAAAGCCGAACTCTATGGATCTGGTTAACCTACTGATCGAAGAGGACCCGACTTGACGGGAAGCACGCGTTCCCAGCCGCCACCATCCTCGACGAGTTCGAGGCCGAGCGCGAGGTACGGGCCGGCGGGCTCGCCCCAGGTTTCCACGGTGACCGGGCCGACCCCCAGGTAAGCGCAAGCGGCGAGCACGAGCCGACGCACCGCGTCAGGTGTCCGCGGCCGGTTCACGAAACCAGGACCGTCGATCAGGCGCTCCGCGGGCTCGACTCGGCACAGGGCGGTCCACTGTCCGTTCTCGCGCAGACCGACGAATACCGCCTCACCCGAGCTGGCCATCGCCCGCGCTGTGTCCGGGTCGACCCGCTTGTGACCCCACTGGCCGCGGAACGCGCGCGGCCACAGATCCGCGACCGTCTCGGCGTCGGCCAGCGGCAGCGGTTCCCCGGCCGGGCAGACGCTCGCGAAAAAGCGCCGGTACCCCTCGCACCGGGTGAGACCGAAGCCGCTCAGGTCGCCGGGGCAGTGCACCCACAGCCGCACCGCTCCCCCGCGCCGGGCTTCCTCGGTAAGCCCGGGAAGCTGACCGGACTCGTCCGGTGCCAGCTCGCACTCCGCCACGCGATCCCCATCCGTGGACAGCCCCATGATCAGCCGGCTCGCGGCGCAGTCCTTCGGCATGGCGCCGATTCTGCCATGCGCGTGCAACCGCCGGTGCCGTCAGCGACGTCCAAGGAACATGCGTAACGGGATGCGGGCCGGCCTGGCGGTGCTTGCGCTGGCAGTAGTGGCAAGCGGGTGCGCGAGCGGGACGACGCGGTCGTCGGCGCCCGCTCCGACAGCGGTGCGCGGGGTCGCGGCCGTCGAGCCGGCGGCGAACCCGCGGCCGCTGGGGGCGGCGGACACCGCGTTCGGGCTTGACGTGCTACGGGCCTGGTGCGCGCAGTACCCGCAGCAGAACCTGGTGTTCTCGCCGAGCACGCTGGCGAGCGCGCTGGGCATGGCTTACCTGGGAGCGCGCGGCGCGACCGCGCGGATCATGGCCGGCGTGCTGGACTTGCCGACGAGCGGAGCGGCGCTCGCGGCGGAACTGCAGGCGCGGACGAAGGCGCTGGGCGATCTTCAGACGCCTGGCGTCACGCTGGCGGCCAGCGACAACGTGTGGGCCGACCCGACGCTGCCGCTACAGCGCGGGTACCTGAACGCGGTGGCGACCGGCTACGGCGCCGGGGTAACACCGGCGCCGTTCAGCAGTGACCCGCAGGCCGCGGCGAACGAGATCAACCGGTCGATATCGCAGGCGACCCACGGACACATCACGCAGATTGTGTCGCCGGCGATGCTGACGCAGATCGGCTGGGTGCTGACGTCCGCGCTGTACATGAAGGCCGCGTGGGCCACCCCGTTCGACCCGAGCCGGACGCTGCCCGGGCCATTTACCCCGGCCGGCGGGCGGCCGGTCAGCGCGAAGTACATGAACGGCGGCGGGTACACGTTCGCCGCCTCCGCCGGATGGCAGGCGGTGTCGCTGCCCTATAAGGGCGGGAAGCTGACGATGACGGCGCTGCTGCCACCGTCGGGCGCGGGCAGTTGCGCGCTGCCGAGCCAGGCCGCGCTGCGGACGATCGCGTCGGCGCTCGGCGGCCCGGCGGGCGGCGCTGACACGGTGCAGGTGTCGCTGCCGAAAGTGAACCTCGACACCAGCGGCGCCACCGGCGACATGAACTCCGTGCTGAAGGCGCTCGGCATGGGGCAGGCGTTCACCAGCTCGGCGGACTTCCTCGGTTTGTCATCGCAAGCGTGCTGCATCGGTTTCGTCCAGCAGGCGGCCACGCTGCAGGTCAGTGAGAAGGGCACGGTGGGCGCCGCGGCGGCCGCGGTCGGGATCACCGCAGCCGCGGCGATCGCCGCCCCGCCGCGCACGGTCGTGTTCAACCGCCCGTACCTGATGCTGGTCACGGACACCGCGACCGGGGAACCACTGTTCATGGCGAAGGTGGCCGACCCGACGGCGAGCTAACACGCTCGCTTCGGGGGGTGAAGGCGGGTCGTCCCCCCTCGAGCTAACAGCGCTTAGCAGCGGCGGCGCGGTTACCAGGACGAACACGCAGACCACGACGATCAGCGCCAGCGTGGGCAGTTGCGCGTGCCGCGACGACCAGTTCGTGATCCAGTTCGCCGTGGCGTCGAGCACCATCACCGCGACCGCCAGCAACACGCCCTCCCGGCGCACGAACGCCACCAGCACGATCACCAGCGGATCCAGGATCACCAGGGCAGTGAAGAACACCTGGATCCAGAGATGCGGAGCCCACGAATACGCGTCGATCCCGCCGCGCGCGAGGTCCCTGATGTGCGCGCCGGTGCCGTCCGCGAAGACGATCAGGTAGACCGCGAGGACCCACCTGGCCCAGCGCGGCAGACCAGCCCACGCGTTCCGCAGACGGCCGACCACGCCTGGAGCCTATAGCAGGCCGGGTTTCCCCCTTGACTTTGCGTCGCATAGTTAGGCGCTGCGCGACCTGCTGGGAATGGCCTGGTCGGCGTTGTAGCGTCGGGCATGAGGGGAAGCCGGAGACCGTTCGGAGGAAAGATTTTGAATCTTGCTGACCTGTTGGTTCGCGACGCGAAGCTCGTCGCCACCAGCGACGCCTCGCGGCGTGAGCTGCCCGGCGGGTGGGTGGCGATCACGGGCGGCTTCATCAGCGGCGTGGGCGCGGCGTCCGATCCGGCGCCGGCCGCCCGCGCGACGCTCGACGCGTCCGGCTGCCTGGTCACGCCCGGCCTGGTGAACACCCATCACCACATGTACCAGAACTTGACGCGGTCTTACACGCCCGCGATCAACGGCTCGCTGTTCTCGTGGCTGAGCGCGCTGTACCCGCTGTGGGCGGGCCTGGACGAGGAGGCGGCGCACCTGTCCGCCTGGGTCGGGCTGGCCGAGCTCGCGCTCGGGGGGTGCACGACGACGACCGATCACTTGTACGTCGCCCCGCGCGGCGGCGGCGACCTGTGGTCGGCCGAGATCGCCGCCGCGCGGGAGCTGGGCATGCGCTTCCACCCGACGCGCGGCTCGATGACGCTGTCGGCCAAGGACGGCGGGCTGCCGCCCGATTCCGTGGTGCAGGACGACGACGAGGTCCTCGCCGACAGCGAGCGGCTGGTGAAGGCGCATCACGACGGGTCGTTCGGGGCGATGGTCAGGATCGCGCTCGCGCCGTGCTCGCCGTTCTCGGTTTCGCCGGCCCTGATGCGCGCGACCGCCGAACTCGCGGAGAAGCTCGACGTCCGGCTGCATACCCACCTGGCCGAGGACCCGGACGAGGATAGGTATTGCAGGGAAAAGTTCGGGCGGCGGCCGGTCGAGCAGTTCGAGGAGGTCGGCTGGCTGTCGTCCCGTGCGTGGGTGGCGCACTGCATTTACCCGTCGCCTGCGGAGGTTTCGCGGCTGGGGGCGGCCGGGGTCGGCGTCGCGCACTGCCCCAGCTCTAACATGCTCATCGGCGGCGGCGGGTTCGCGCCCGTGCGCGAACTGCGCGCGGCGGGCGCTTGTGTGGGGCTCGGCTGTGATGGGTCTTCGTCGGTCGACAGCGCGTCTTTGTGGGTCGAGTCCCGCGCGGCCCTGCTGCTCGGCAGGCAGCGGCTGGGGCCTACCGGCATGACGGCGCGCGACGTGCTTTCCATCGCGACTCGCGGGGGCGCTTTGTGCCTGGGCCGCGGCGGCGAGATCGGCGAGCTCACCGTCGGCGCCGTCGGCGACCTGGTGTGCTGGCCGCAAGCTGGCGTGGCGTACGCTGGCGCACTTGTCGATCCAGTCGAGGCGTGGCTGCGGTGCGGGCCGGTCAGCGCCCGGCATACGGTGGTGGCCGGCGCGGTGCTGGTACGCGACGGGGCCCTGACGGTTCCCGGCGTCGACGAAAAGCTGCGGCTGCACCGGGCGGCCGCGGCGCGGATCCAGGGAGTGGACCTTTGATCACGATCGGGGCGCTTAGTCCGTCTGACCGGCCGGCCTGGGAGGTGCTGTTCCGCGGGTACGTGGCGTTTTACGAGCAGGATTTCCCGCAGTCGACGTACGACCGGGCCTGGTCGGAGTTTCAGGCTGACTCCCGGATGCACGCGTTCGGGGCGTGGCTGGACGGGTCGCTTGTCGGCATCGTGCATTTCCTGACGCACGCGCGGACCACGGCGGCGGATGCCTGCTACCTGGAGGACCTGTTTACTTCGCCGGCGGCGCGGGGGCAGGGGGTGGGGCGGGCGCTGATCGCCGCCGTTGCGTCGTGGGCCGCCGAGCACGGGTGCAGCAACGTGTACTGGCAGACGCACGAGACCAACGCCACCGCTCGGCGACTCTACGACTCCGTGGCCTCTTATGGCGGATTCATCGTGTACACGATCGAACCGCTTGGGACAGTCTGAGCGGTGGTGGTGCTAGCCACCCGTGTCGGGGCTTTCTGTGTGCCCCGGTTCTGAAGTGGTAACAGCCTGGTGGTGAGTGCCATGGCCGGTCAGGCAACCTGTGGGTTAGGGGGCAAGAGCATCCAGCCAGTGCGGCAGAACCACTCCCGGGTGGTGGCCGTCGCAGGTTGTTCGTGACGTGGGCGAGATCGCCTCTGGAATTGGTGCTTTGCGGGTCGGCTCGAGGATTTATTTGCGGTTTCCGGTGTTCTGACACCCCAAACCGCAAATAAATCGTCGCGAGGATACCTCTGTGCGCGGCCCGATTGGTTTGTCCCCGGTTTCCGTCGCTATCACGACAGGAAACTGGGACAAAGGAGTGCGCAGACCTGGACGGGAGGCCCCGGGTTGCTTAATGGCCGCTATTCGGCGCTAACGGTTCCTTTGGGCGGTTGGTTCATGGCACCCAAGAGTTGCGATCAAATCGGCCGCGAGGCAGCCTGTCAGCCGGAAGTAATGACAGTCCCGCTAGACCTGAATGCCGACAGGAGAAGTTAAATGCTCACGCGACAGGGTCACAGCCGACGGGCTGCAGGCCGCATCATAACCATCAACCACTCCCGTGCCGTGACCCGCTTGATCAGCCTCAACCACTCTCGGGCCGCCTCGCGAATCCTGAGCCTCAACCACTCGCGCGCGGTCGGCCGGCTGCTGACGCTCAACCACTCGCGCGCGGTCGGCCGGTCGCTGACGCTCAACCACTCGCGCGCGGTCGGCCGGTCGCTGACGCTCAACCACTCGCGGGTCGTCGCCCGGGGGCTGCCATGAACCACAGCCGGGTCGCCGCCGGTCGCTTACGTTCAACCACACCGGTGGCGGCGCGGGTCTTGGCACTGAGCCATAACCGGGCCGCGGCTAGGGCCCTGGCCGTCAATCACTGCCGCCCGTTGGCCGTCGCGGGGCGTGCCTGACCGGCGAACAGGAATTGGCACTATCGAATCGCTCGCGCAGCGGCCTGATAGTGCCAACCCGGTTGCGGTCGAGATCGTCGACGGGCAGCCTGTAAATGGACGAAATGTCGTCTTCGCCAGATTTGCGACAGACAGGGGAATAGCTCATGAACACGTCGGAAAACCAGGGCAGCCGGCGGGCCGTTGCCCGGGCGCTGACCAGCAACCACTCGCGGGCCGTGGCGCGGGCGCTGACCAGCAACCACTCGCGGGCCGTTAGCCGGGCGCTGACCAGCAACCACTCGCGGGCCGTTAGCCGGGCGCTGACCAGCAACCACTCCCGCGCCGTGGCGCGCACACTTACCGTTAACCACTCCCGCGCTGTCGCGGGCTAGGGCTGACAGGAAACCGCGATGACGGCGGCTCCCTCGCCCGGCCGGCCCGGTCCAGCCACGCTGGCCCCGATCGGGCAGGGGGCCGCTCCGGGCGCCGCTCTCGACGCGGCCGTGGCCGATGAGGCGCTGAGCCTGCGCGACCAGGCGCTCGCCGCGCTCGACGAAGGCAACGCTGACCGGGCGCTCGACCTCGCGGACCAGGCGGTGGCCGCGCTGGCGGTCGGCGGACTGCGCGGCGGGCTGGACGAGGCCGCGGTCCTGATAGCACGCGCGGAGATCGAGGAGGCGCTGGACCGCTTTGACGACGCGAGGGTCACGACCGCCGCGGCGATCGCCATCCTCAGCGTCACGGTCGGGGAAGACGCGGACGACGACACCGTGACGCTGTGGTGCCAGGCACAGGAGCGGATGGCCGGCCTGGAGCGGATGGCCGGCGACTTCGACGCGGCAGCGGTGCGGCTGCGCACCGTACTCGACCGGGCATCGGCGGCGCTGGGCGAGGCGTCGCTCGCCGTGGTGTCGGCGGCCAACGCCCTCGGCATGGTGTACAAGTACGCGGCGGACTTCGACGCCGCGGAGACCGCCTACCGGCGGGCGGCGGACGCCGTGGCCGGCATGGCCGACCCGGATCCGCTGCTCGAGGCTGGGCTGCTGCACAACCTTGGCGGCCTGGCTCATTCGCGCGGCGACGCCGCGACCGGGATCCCGCTCGCCGAGCGGGGCGCCGCGCTGCGAGCGGATGTGCTGGGCGCCGACCATCCCGATGTCGCCCGCGACCTGAACGCGCTGGGCGCCCTCTACCATCTGGCCGGGCGTTACGACGACGCGGCGCGAGCCTACGACCGGGCGCTGATGGTGTTCGAGGACAGCTACGGGCCTGATCATTTCGAGGTCGCCATGACGTGCGCCAACCTGGCTGTGCTGCACGGCGACCAGGGCGAGTACGCGCGAGCCGAGTTGGTGGGCCGCCGGTCGCTGGAGATCCTCACGGCGATTCTCGGGCCGGACGACGCCGAGGTCGGACTGACGCTGCTGAACCTGGCTACGGCCGTCGCGGGGCAGGGCAAGACGGCCGAGGCCGCGGATCTCGCCTCGCGGGCCTTGGCGATCCTTTCTCACGGGCTTCCTCCAGGCCATCCGCACGTGCTGGCCGCGGCCGAGGCGGCACGGAGCTATGGGCGGTCGGCGTGACCGAAGCAGGCGTCCGGCGGCTGAGGCGCCCGGCGCTCGTCCCCGCGCTGCCGCGCCCAGCGTGGGTGGTGCTCGGCGGTGATTTCCTTTCCGCGCTCGGCAGCGGCCTGACGCTGCCGTGCCTGTTCGTCTACGCGCACCAGGTGCGCCACCTCGGGTACGGGACGGCCGGGTTGGTGGTCGCCGCGATCGCGCTCGCCTCGCTGGCCGGCAACCCGCTTGGCGGCCTGCTGGCCGACCGGCTGACGCCGCCGCGGGCGGTGATGGCGGGGCTGGTGGTCGCCGCCGCCGGGTCCGCGGCACTGGCGTTCAGCCGGTCCGCCGCGGAACTGTTCGGTGCGGCGTGCCTGCTCGGCCTTGGCGTGTCCGTGATCTGGCCAGCTCAGGACGCGCTGCTAGCCCAGGCGGCCGGGCCGACCGGCCGGTCGGCGGTGTTCTCTGTCAGGCACGCCTCGTTCAACGCGGGGCTCGGCCTTGGCGCCCTCGTCGCGGCGGCCGTGGTCAGCGTCTCCCATCCGGGTACGTTCACGGCGGTCTACCTCGCCGACGCCGCCTCCTACCTGGCGTTCATCCCGGTGCTGATGCGGTTGCGGGTGCCGCGGCAGGCCGTCAGCGAGGCGCCGGCCGAGCCCGCGGCGGGGGCCACCGCGCCGCACGGGAGCTTCTGGCAGGTGCTGCGGGACAAGTCGTTCGTGCGAGTGTGGGTGCTGCTGGCGGTCGTCGTGACCGTCAGCTTCGGGCAGTTCCAGTCGACTTTCCCGGGCTACGCGACCCGGCCAGGCGGGATCGGCACGCACGGCCTCAGCCTGGCCTTCGCGGCGGACACGCTGACCGTGGTGGTCCTGCAGCTGCTCGTGCTGCGCTGGCTGGCCGGACGCAGGCGTACGACTGCCGTAGCTTTGGCGGCCATCGCCTGGGCGGCGAGTTGGGCGGTGGTGATCGCCGGCGGACACCTCGGCGGCGGAGCGGCGGCCGAGGGCGCCTTCGTTATCGCCATGGTGATATTCGCTCTCGGGGAGACCTTGTTCTCGCCGACGCTGCCCGCGATCATCAACGACCTCGCGCCGCCGGAGGCCGCGGGCCGGTACAACGGCGTTGCCGTGCTGGCCTTCACCACCGGTTTCCTGCTCGGCCCCGTGGGCGGCTCGGCGGCGCTGGCCGCTTGGGGCGGTGGCCTGTTCCTCGTGCTAATCGTGGCCTGCCTCGGTGCCGCCGCGGCCGCGCTGCGCCTCGGCCGGCGGCTGGCGCCCGCAGTCAACACGATCGAGCTGCCAGCGAACGCCGGCGTGGAATCGGGCGACGCGGCCATTCTGTCGGAAGCTTAAGATCATCTTCTCGAAATGCGTTGGCCCCAGCAGATGAATGTCCCGTTCAGCTTGCTATTGGCAGCTGAACGGGACATTCATCCGGGCACGGTAGCCGCCGGCAAGGAGGTATATCCGGACATAGCTCGCAAATCGGTCGGCCAAATAGCTGCCTCTGCCGTCGTTACCCATCACGAGATTGCGTCAGAGCCATGTTTTGCGTTCGCGTCGCTATAGTCATCATAAAATCGTGGCACGTGCCAGTGATTGCACGTTATGTGAGAACACGGTTGCTGGAGTTGCAACGCATGAGGCGCACGAAGGCCGTGGCTTGATGCCAGCGGCAGGGAGCCCCACCGCGCGCCGCCGTGAACTCGGGTCCGTGCTCCGTTCTCTACGAGAGCGTACGGGGCTGACAACAGAGCAAGCCGCGCAAAGGCTCGGCTTCAGCCGCTCCAAAGTCAGCCGTCTGGAGAATGGGAGGCGCGGCGCCAGCCAATACGATGTCACCCTCTTGTGTGACCTCTATGAGGTCGATGACGAACAGCGCGCCCGGCTCGGTGAGCTGGCAGCCGAAGGGAAGCAGCGCGTCTGGTGGCAGTCGCTTAACCTGCCGTACGGCGACTACATCGGTCTGGAAGCAGAGGCCGAGTCGATCAGCGACTACGGCTTGGCCCTTGTGCCTGGATTGCTCCAGACCCCGGACTACGCCCGTGCGCTCGTCCAGGCGGGAGCGCCAATGCTGGGACCTGCCATTGTCGAGGAGCGCGTGCGGGCGCGGATGGCCAGACAGCGCCTGCTTTCCTCTAACAAGCCGCCGAGGCTTGTGGCGGTGCTTGACGAGTCAGTGCTGCATCGGGTCGTCGGGAACCCGACGATTATGCTTGGCCAGCTCAAGCAACTGATCGAGATGGCGCAATGGCCCAACGTGACGATTCGGATTGTTCCCTTTGATGCGGGCGTCGTACCCGCAGGTGTCAGCAAATTTGTCATCGCAAAAACAAGTCTGCCCGATATCGCCGATGTTGTCCTCATCGAAGAGCTCACCGGCCATCACCACTACATAGAAGACCCGGGCGATGTTGAGACATATAACAGCACATTCAGGACGCTGCTCAACTTGTCTGCGGACCCCACTGCGAGCATGGCCATGATCCTCGCCAAACTCACGGTCTACGAGCTCAGGACGCGCTAACGTTCCTTACCTCAAAGTGCCACGCAACGAACTCACGGGAGTGGCTGGTATGCGATCGAGCGAAGTCATGCAGAGCGCGTCTCTCAATTGGCGCAGGGCGAGTTCCTGCCAGACCGGTGAATGCATCGAGGTAGCGGCACATGGAGGTGTAGTAGCTGTGCGGAGTTCCGCACATCCGGATGCTGGCTGTATCTACTTTAACCCGAAGGAATATGGTTCCTTCCTCGCGGCAGTCAAGGGTTCTTGGCACGTGCCAATATGCTGGCCGGAACTCAAACTTGCGAAGCAAACCGCGAGTGTGTTAGTCCTTTAGAGAATAAACGGTAGTCGGCAGGTGGCAGTGGGTGACGGTCATGGCCTTGGGATGGATCTCTGGGCTGCTTGCGAGTCATCCCGGCGCGGTAGGCCTGTTCGGGTATTTGACAAACCGCGACCGTAACAGGACCCGGATCAAGCTTGTGGACGCCCGCCGTGAAGCCGCGAACGACCTCATCGATCACCTGCCCTATGGCGCTGTATACCGGGAAACTACTAGGGATTGCGTGCGGGAGATCTGGATGCCGCCTCAGCGGCGGCCTCCGGCACCGCTTTCCCCCGAGGTGCATCACGAGCCAGCGAACGATCCGTTCAATCCGGCGGAACTGCATCGCGAGGAGTGAGTGCCGCCGCGCCGGACGCGTCGGCGGACGGCTAGCCGGGCGCGCCTGGCGTCGCGAACCTGGGCGCGGCGGCGTGGTGACACGTGAGCGGGGCCGTTGAGTTCTGAAATTACATCGGTGATGGCGACGCGCGGCGCAGGTCAGCGTGGGCGGCGGCGCGAGCCAGGAAATGCGCGGCTTCACGCTCTTGCGCGGGCGTGCCTACCGTGAAGTCGCCCCGTTGCCAGTCGCACCCGGAGTGCCATCATGCGTCGCCCCCAGTCCGCCTTGTGCCGCATCGCGGTAGTCGCCAGAAAATCCGAGCCAGTCCCGCGCCACGTGCGCCACCCGGGCAGGCGTGAACGATCCGGGGGGCAGACACGCCCATTCGTTCGGACGAAAGATCTTCTTAAGCTGCGTCGGGTCCTTGTGTTCGCGGCGGCCGGGGGGTTGATCGCGGGCGCGCTCGCCGCGGTGCCGTCCGCCGTGGCCGCCACAGCACCGACACTGCCTGACACGCCGGGGTACAACCTGCCGCTCGCGTTGCAGGAGTCGCTCTATTTCTATGACGCGCAGAAGTCCGGGCCGGCCCGGACGGACAGCGATCAGCCGCTGTCGTGGCGAGGCGATTCAGAGCCGAGTGACAGCTGCGTGCCGCTGCAGCCGATGGCGAACGACGTGGGGGTGAACCTGTCCGCGTCGTTCATCGCCGCGAACAAGTCCGTGCTCGACCCCAACAACACCGGGTGCCTCAACCTGTCCGGCGGGTTCCACGACGCCGGCGACCACGTGAAGTTCGGGCTGCCGCAGTCGTACTCGGCATCGGTACTCGGCTGGGGCATGTACGAGTTCGAACAGGCCTATCAGAATACGGGCACCTGGACCCACGCGCTCGACGAGATGAAGTGGTTCAGCGACTACTTCCTGCGGTCCACGTTCCTGAACTCCTCAGGCCAAGTGGTCGCGTTCGCCTACCAGGTCGGCGAGGGCTCAGTTGACCACGACTACTGGGGGCCGTCGGAACTGCAGAGTTCCACGACGTACCCGCGGCCCGCGTATCTGGCCACCTCGTCGACACCCGCCGCGGACCAGGTCGCCAGCGCGGCGGCGGCGCTCGCCGTCGAGTCGGTGCTGACCGCGAGCAGCAACGCGAGCTATTCCGCCGAGTGCCTGAAGTACGCGGAAGCGCTGTACTCCTTCGCCGTGCAGTACCCGGGAATCGGCTACTCCGGCGGCTTCTACAACTCCAGCGGGTACGTGGACAAGGAAGCGTGGGCCGCGGTCTGGCTGTACATCGCCACCGGTAACTTCAACTACATCAACGACATCATCGCCACGAACTCCTCAGGCGCCTACACCGGGTACTTCGACAACATCGTCACCAGCCCCGGCTCGACGTGGCAGAACACCTGGGTGATGAACTGGGACACCCGGTGGGGCGGCGTGTTCTCGCTCCTCGACCCGATCGTGCAGGGCAACGCGAACGTGCCGGCCTCGGTCCAGTCGTTCGTGCACTACGTGAACAAGTGGCAGGTCCAGTACTGGTCGCACGTGCCGCACGACAACACGTCCGATACCAACTTCATCGCCACCACGCCCGCCGGGTTCTCCTATCTGACCTCATGGGGGGCGGCGCGGTACAACACGGCCGCCCAGCTCGAGGCGCTGACCTACCGGAAGAACTTCCCCACCGACCCGGACAGCGTGCTGTTCTCGAACTGGGCGATGGGCCAGATGAACTACCTGATGGGCGACAACCCGGCGAACTGGTCCTACATCGTGGGATTCGGCTCGACCACGCCGGACGTCGGGTCGGAGGTCGGCGGCGACGCCACCGCGGCGTCGCACCCGCACCACGGCGACGCGCAGGGCTCGCTGACCAACAGCCAGTCTGATCCGGCGACCGACAACCACATCCTGTGGGGCGCCCTAGTCGGCGGCCCGTCCTCGACGGACGAACCCGACGACGTGACCACCGACTTCGTGCTGAACGAGGTCGCCGTCGACTACAACGCGGCGCTGGTCGGCGCGCTGGCCGGCCTGGAGACGTACTACGGCTCCGAGGTGACGCAGCCGATGACGAGCTTCGCGCCGCCCTCGTACCCGCAGGGTGACTGCACGGAGTACACGGAAACCACGACGCAATGCACGGCGCCGTATTTCGCGACCGCCAGCCTCAACCAGGACAGCGACCAGGGCACCCAGCTCACCGTCAACATCAACAACATGGCTGACGAGCCGCCGCACCTGCAGACCGGGATGAGCGCTCGGGTGTACTTCGACATCAGTTCGCTGTGGAAGGAGGGCCAGACGATCAGCGCGGTCTCGACGCCGGTGTACTACGACGCGGCGGACCAGATCGACGGGAACCCGACCGCCGTCAGCGCCCCGGTCCAGTGGGGCGACACGAACAGCTGCATCTACTACGTCACGGTCGACTGGAGCAAGGACAGCATCGGTCTGCCGGCGTCGCGTGCGTTCGAGTTCGGAATCAACGCCGCGATCGGGCCTAACTACGACTTCTACTGGAATTCCTCGGCCTCGCCGTTCATGACCGGGCTGGCCGCGGGGACGTACGCGTCGACGGCTGACCCGTACATTCCGGTGTACATCAACGGCCAGCTCGTCTACGGGCAGACGCCATCGACGACGGCGGATGAGAGCTGCACGTCCTCCAGCAGCTCCGGCGGCGGGGGCACGGGCAGCGGCACGCCGTCGGTGACCGCCGAGTACGAGACCAGCAACACCGCGGCCAGCACCACGACGATCAGCAACCAGATCGAGCTGGTCAACAACGGCACGTCGGCTGTGCCGTTGTCTGACCTGACCGTCCGGTACTGGTTCACAGAGAACGGCACGGGGACGCTGACGTACGCCTGCGACTACGCGCCTGTCGGATGCGCGAATGTCACCGGGACGTTCGCCGCCGTGTCCCCCGCGGTGACCGGGGCCGATCACTATCTGCAGCTATCGTTCGGGTCGGGGGCCGGGTCACTGGCGCCGGGGGGTAATACCGGCGGCATACAGAACCGCATCTACCAGTCGGATTACGCCTCGATGACGCAGACCGACGACTACTCCTTCAACGCCGCCGATAGCAGCTTCACGGCGAACCCGGACATCACGGTGTACGACAACGGAACGCTCATCTACGGCACGGCGCCGTAACGCGGGTCGGCGCGCCGGGCGGTAGCTCGCCCGGCGCGTCGCAGGGGTGAGCCGGCCTGGGCCGTGGCGGTGTGGTAGGGGATGATCAACTAACGGCATCCACGCCACCTTCGCCGGGTGAAAGGCCAACGATGAACGACCCGCCGCCAGTCCCGGGCCACGCCCGCAAGGTCAGCGCGCGGGAGGCTGCGCGGATCCTGGCCGAGCGCGACCCGGTGATCGCGCGCTTGGTCGCGGAGGTCGGCTTGCCTGTCTTCCGGCGGCCCACGGACACGAACTTCGGCATGCTCGTCCGTTCAGTCACCTTCCAGCAGCTGGCCGGCGCCGCGGCGCAGGCGATCCACGGCCGACTGGTCCTGGCCCTCGGCGGGGACGTGACGCCCGAGCGCCTTCTAGCCACCCCGGCCGAGGCCTTGCGCGGAGCCGGGCTGTCGGCCAGGAAGGTTGAGTCCCTTCAGGATCTTTCCGCCAAGGTTCTCGACGGCACCGTCGTGCTCGACGCCCGCCGCGTCGCGCGGGAAAGCGACGAAGAGATCATCGCCCGCCTGTCCGGCGTCCGGGGTATCGGGAAATGGTCATCGGAGATGTTCCTCATCTTCCAGCTTCGCCGCCTGGACGTGTGGCCGACAGGCGACCTCGGCGTCCGCAAGGGCTACGGCCTGGCCTGGGCCATCCCCACGCCAACCACGAAGCAGCTCGACGTCCTGGGTGAGCCTTACCGCCCCTACCGCAGCGTGGTGGCCTGGTACTGCTGGCGAGCCGCGCAGATCTACGCCGGAACCGCGCGCACCGCGGTCACTGCCTGAGCTGACTCGTCAGCGAGGCGCGACCGATCAGGGAAAGTTGCGGCGGCGTCGTGCGCCGGGCCGGTATCGTGCGGTTGCGTGCTGGATCGTGAGTTGGTCTTCGTCCCGAGCGAGATTCCCCGGCGCGGAATGTTCGCCTCGTGGGGAAAGGGGCCGGGAAACCCGGTCTCGGGCAATGCCAAGATCGAGATGGTGTTTCCTCGCGGCGCCTACGGCATCCGCAAGCGCATGGTTTCGGCCGAGCTCATCCCGGTAGCCGAGGCGCTGCCGCTGCTGCTTCGCACCGCGGACACACCGCGGCTGCGGTGCAGCGTTCAGGTCTGGGCCGCCGCGGCGGCCGCGGGGGTGGGGTTGGTCGCCCGCGGGCGCCTGCTTCCCACGGTCTCCGGTGACGACGTGGACGTCTGGCGGGCCGGGCCGCTCGACCCGTCCGACCTGAGCTGGCTGCGCGAACTGGCCACAGCCTTCCCGCCGGCCGCGCACGCGCTGGCGATCCCCGGCTCACGCCCGATGCGGCTGCGTTCGCCTGAGGCGCTGGTCCGCGAGCTATGGGACGCGATCGCCGACACGATAGCCCGCTCCCCCGCGGCGGCACTGACCACGGCGTCGGCGGCGTTCGCCGCGGCGGAGCCGACCGCGGTCAGCGACCTCGCCGACTGGCTAGCGGATACCACGGACGGGCTGTCCGCCGGCGCGCGACTGAGCCTGCGGATCGAGGCTGTCCAGGCGAGGACGCCGGCCGAGGAGCCGCTCGCGGGCGAGGAGTGGTTCCTTGACGAGGATCTAGGCGAGGATCTAGGCGAGGATCTAGGCGAGGGCGAGGCAGGGGTAGAACTGCCCACGCCCGCATTCCGGCTGGTGCTGCAGTTGCGCAGCACCAGCGACCCGAGCCTGATCGTGGATGCCGCCGCGCTGTGGAGCCAGCCGGAGACCGTGCTCGCCCGGTTCGGCCCGGAGGCGGAGACAGACCTGCTGCTCGCGCTGCGTCGCGGGGCATCGGTGTGGCCACCGCTCGCGCAGGTGCTTGAGCAGGCCAGCCCTTCGGCGATCGACCTGGATGACGACGCGCTCACTAGCCTGCTCGGCCCGGCGGCCGAGGCCCTGGCGGGCGCCGGCATCGAGGTGCTGTGGCCCTCCAGCATGGTCGACGACGGCCTGGAACTGCGGGCGGCTGTCACGCCTGCCCCAGAGCGACTGACAGGAGCCGGGCTCGGGCTCGGCGCGCTGCTGGAATTCCGCTGGCAGCTCACGCTGGACGGCGCGCTGCTCGACGCCGACGAGATCGCCGCACTCGCGGAGGCGAAACGGCCGCTAATCAGGCTGCGGGGTCGCTGGGTGATCCTGGACCCGGCGCTGCTTGACCGGCTGCGGCGCCCGCCGCGGACCCGGATGCGTACCACCGAGGCGCTCGGTGCCGTGCTGGCGGGCGAGGCGGAGATCGACGGCGAGACGGTCAGGGTCACCGCCGAAGGCCCGCTGGCTGATCTTGCCGCGCGGATCGCAGGCCCGCGCTCCGCGCCGGAGCCGGTCGATCCGCCGTCTGACCTGCGGGCGACGCTGCGGCCGTATCAACAGCGCGGCCTGGCGTGGCTGGCCGGGATGTGCGATTCGGGGCTCGGCGGCTGCCTCGCCGACGATATGGGCCTCGGTAAGACGATCCAGATCATCGCCCTGCACCTGCACCGGCGTGACCTCAAGGCCGGGCCCACGCTCGTGGTCTGCCCGGCCTCCCTGCTGGGGACCTGGGAGCGCGAGATCCGGCGGTTCGCCCCGGAGATCGGAGTCCGCCGTTTCCACGGCGGCGGGCGGCACCTGGAGGACCTGGCCGCCGACGAGGTCGTGCTGGTCACCTACGGCGTGGTGCTGCGCGACTCCGGGCGGCTCGCCGAGATCGGCTGGGGCCTGGTCGTCGCCGACGAGGCACAGCACGCGAAAAACCCGTTCTCGCGAACCGCACGCGAGCTGCGCGCCATTCCCGCCCCGGCGCGGATCGCGCTGACCGGCACACCGGTGGAGAACCGGCTGTCGGAGCTGTGGGCGATCCTGGACTGGACGACGCCTGGGCTGCTCGGGCATCTGGAGACGTTCACCCGCCGGATCGCCCGGCCGGTCGAGCTGTACCGGGACGCCGATGCCACGGCGCGGTTCGGCGCGCTGGTCCGGCCGTTCCTGCTGCGGCGGCGGAAGGCCGATCCCGGGATCGCGCCAGAACTGCCACCCAAGACCGAGACCGACCAGATCGCGGCGCTGACCGCCGAACAGGTCACGCTGTACGAGGCGATGGTCCGCGAGACGATGCAGGCGATTGCCGCCGCCGAGGGCATCGAGCGGGCCGGGCTGGTATTCAAGCTGCTCACGGGCCTTAAACAGATCTGCAACCACCCCGCGCAGTACCTGAAGCAGCCAGGGCCACTACCGGGGCGTTCGGGAAAATTGGACTTGTTCGACGAACTGACGGACGCGATTTTGGCCGGCGGTGAGTCGATGCTCGTCTTCACCCAGTACACACAGATGGCGACGTTGCTGCAGCAGCATCTCGACGCGCGCGGGATCGGCTCGCTCTTCCTGCACGGCGGCGTCCCGGTCCGGCGCAGGGACGAGATGGTGGCGCAATTCCAGGCGGGCGGCGTGCCGGTGTTCCTGCTGTCGCTGAAGGCGGGCGGCACGGGGCTGACGCTGACCAGGGCGACGCACGTGCTGCACTACGACCGGTGGTGGAACCCGGCGGTCGAGGATCAGGCAACCGACCGGGCATACCGGATCGGGCAGGACCGCCCCGTGCAGGTGCACCGGCTGATCGCCGAGGGAACGCTTGAGGACAAGATCGCGGCGCTGCTGGACAAGAAGCGCGACCTCGCAGACGCCGTAATCGGTTCAGGCGAGCGCTGGATCGCCGAGTTGTCCGATCGCGAGCTCACCGAGCTCGTCAGCCTGCGGGCCGCGCAATGAGCGGCGACGCGGAATTCGGGCGCACCTGGTGGGGCGCCGCGTGGGTGGAAGCGCTTGAGCAGCGGGCGCGACTCGACCCGAACAGGCTGCCGCGGGGCCGAGACTACGCGCGCAGTGGCGCGGTCGGCGAGCTGACCCTGACCCCCGGCGAAGCGCGGGCCCAGGTCCAGGGGCGCAAGACGCAGCCATACGAGGTGCGGATCCGGGTGCGGCGGTTCACCGATGAGGAGTGGGACCGGGTGCTCACCGCGATCTCCGCCCGGCTCGCCCACGCCGCG
>Ga0210390_10001825_pt1 | contig 19626 bp, 16 predicted proteins | sample IncBWH11OmetaG_FD_161050 | JGI IMG/M metagenome (GOLD analysis project Ga0210390, IMG submission 161050) | Forest soil microbial communities from Barre Woods Harvard Forest LTER site, Petersham, Massachusetts, United States - Inc-BW-H-11-O ... | reverse complement strand
ACTTCGAAGGCGGCATGGGTGCCGAGTACATCCTCAAGCTGATCGACCGCATCGACCTCGATGCGGAGGAGATCAAGCTGCGCGACATGATCGACGCCAAGGACGGCCGCCGTCCCCTGTCGGCCCAGCGCCGCCAGAAGACGATCAAGCGCCTGAAGATCGTCACCGCCTTCAACCGGCGCGACGATCACGGCCGGCGCATCAACGACCCGCGGGCCATGATCCTCGAGGCCGTGCCGGTGATCCCGCCGGACCTGCGCCCCATGGTGCAGCTCGACGGTGGCCGCTTCGCCACGTCGGACCTCAACGACCTCTACCGCCGCGTCATCAACCGCAACAACCGCCTCAAGCGGCTGTTGGACCTCGGCGCGCCCGAGATCATCATCAACAACGAGAAGCGCATGCTCCAAGAGGCCGTCGACGCGTTGTTCGACAACGGCCGCCGCGGGCGTCCCGTCACGGGCCCGGGCAACCGGCCGCTCAAGTCGCTCTCCGACATGTTGAAGGGCAAGCAGGGCCGGTTCCGTCAGAACCTGCTCGGCAAGCGCGTCGACTACTCGGGCCGTTCGGTCATCGTCATCGGCCCGAACCTCAAGCTGCACCAGTGCGGCCTGCCCAAGCTCATGGCGCTCGAGCTCTTCAAGCCCTTCGTCATGAAGCGCCTCGTCGACGCCGAGTTGGCGCAGAACATCAAGAGCGCCAAGCGCATGGTCGAGCGCCGCCGGCCCCAGGTGTGGGACGTGCTCGAGGGCGTGATCCGCGAGCACCCGGTGCTGCTGAACCGCGCCCCGACGCTGCACCGACTGGGCATCCAGGCCTTCGAGCCGGTCCTGGTCGAGGGCAAGGCGATCCAGGTGCACCCGCTCGTGTGCACGGCCTTCAACGCCGACTTCGACGGCGACCAGATGGCCGTCCACCTGCCGCTCTCCGCCGAGGCGCAGGCCGAGGCCCGCGTGCTCATGCTGTCGGCCAACAACATCCTCTCGCCGGCGACCGGGCGCCCGATCACCGTGCCCACCCAGGACATGGTCTTCGGCGCCTACTACCTCACGCTGGGTGTCGACGAGGGCACCGGTGCGGGCCGGGTGTTCCGCCACATCCACGAGCTCGAGGCCGCCTTCGACGCCGGGGACGTGGAGCTCCAGGTCCCCATCACGCTGCGCCCCGCGCCGGCCTCGTCGCTCGAAGAGCGGCTCACGGCGGCCGGCGTCACGCCGCAGTCGAACGGCAACGGCGCCCAGGGCGGCAGCACCGACGCCTCAGTCGAGACCCACGGCAACGGCACGGGCGACGGTCTCGTGTTCGAGACGACCCCGGGCCGCGTGTTCTTCAACGAGGCGCTGCCCGAGGGCTTCGCGTTCGTCAACGACGTCGTCGGGAAGCGCAACACGCCGATCGGCACGATCGTCGAGGAGCTCTCGGCCAACTATCCCAAGCACGTGGTGGCGGCCAGCCTCGACCGCATCAAGGCGCTCGGCTTCCGCTTCGCCGCCCAGTCCGGCCTGACCATCTCCATCGACGACGTGCAGACTCCGCCGGACAAGATGGCCATCCTCGACCGCTACGAGAAGGAGGCGGAGAAGGCCGAGACGCAGTTCAAGCGCGGCATCATCACCGACGACGAGCGGCGCCAGAAGGAGATCGAGATCTGGACCTCGGCCAACTCCGAGGTCGGCCGGGCCATGGAGGCCCAGCTGGCCACGATCGCCTTCAACCCGCTCGACATGATGGTGGACTCGGGCGCCCGAGGGAACAGCCAGCAGATCCGACAGATCGCCGGCATGAAGGGCCTGGTGTCCAACCCCCGCGGCGAGATGATCCCCCGTCCCATCAAGTCCTCTTTCCGTGAGGGCCTCTCGGTCCTGGAGTACTTCATCTCCACCCACGGCGCCCGCAAGGGCCTGGCCGACACCGCGCTCCGCACCGCCGACTCGGGCTACCTCACCAGGAGGCTCGTCGACGTGGCTCAGGAGCTCATCGTCCGCATCGAGGACTGCGAGACGACGCGTGGCGTCTGGATCGAGGGCGTCGAGCCCGACGGCCCGGGTCACCGCAACTACCTCGAGACACGCGCCTTCGGCCGTCTCCTCACCGAGGACGTCGTGCTGAGCAACGGCACCACGTACCCGCCGGGCACGCTGCTCGACGACGAGATCCTCGCCGCCATGCGCGACGACGAGGCCGTCACGCGCATCCGCACCCGCTCGGTGCTCACGTGCGAGTCGCCGCAGGGCGTCTGCGCCGCCTGCTACGGCCTGTCACTCGCCACCGGCTCGATGATCGAGCTCGGCGAGGCGGTCGGCGTCATCGCCGCCCAGTCCATCGGCGAGCCGGGCACGCAGCTGACGATGCGGACCTTCCACACCGGTGGTGTGGTCGGCGAGGACATCACCCACGGCCTGCCTCGCGTCGTCGAGCTGTTCGAGGCCCGTACGCCCAAGGGCGCCGCCGTGCTCGCGCACCACTCGGGCGTCGTGCGCGTCGAGGACGAGGAGACGGGTCGCCGCCTGACGGTGGTGGCCGACGACGGTACCGAGGACTCGAACCTGGTCGCCGCCCGCGCCCACCTCGAGGTCACCGACGGCCAGGAGGTCTCCGCCGGCGATGCGCTGGTCGAGGGCCCCAAGGACCCCAAGGAGCTGCTCGAGGTCAAGGGCATCCGCGAGACCCAGCAGTACCTCGTCGAAGAGGTGCAGAAGGTGTACCGCGACCAGGGTGTCTCGATCCACGACAAGCACATCGAGCTGATCGTGCGCCAGATGCTGCGCCGGGTCCTCGTCGCCGAGCCGGGCGACGCGCCGTTCCTGCCGGGCGAGCGCGTCGACAACCAGATCTACGCGGAGGTCAACCGCACGCTCGTCGAGGACGGCAAGGTGCCGGCCGAGGGACGCCCCGAGTTGATGGGCATCACCAAGGCGTCGCTCGCCACCGAGAGCTGGCTCTCGGCCGCCTCCTTCCAGGAGACGACGAGGGTGCTCACCGAGGCGGCCATCGAGGGCCGCAGCGACCAGCTCTTCGGCCTCAAGGAGAACATCATCATCGGCAAGCTCATCCCGGCCGGTTCGGGCATGCAGCACTACCGGGACATCCGCCTCGAGATGCCCGACGCCGAGGCGATGCCCTTCTGGGCCATGGGCGCGGGCGACGAGTCCGACACCGAGGACCTCGCCAACTGGCTGCGGGACATGGGTGAGGGCGGGGGCGAGGACCCCTTCGACTCCTCGATCGACGCCAGCTGGCTCGGTGCCGCCCCGACGGCCGAGGACGCCTTCGGCAACGCCATCGGTGGCAACGCGGTCACTGGCAACGGCGCCGGTTCCGACGGCGCCGGCGCGAACGGGTCGGCGTCGGAGCAACCCGGTCCGGACGCGGCCGAGGCCGGAGCGTAGAGGCGCCGATTCGGCCTCTCTGACCAGGGAGTTCGGGTCGGCGGCCGCGCCGGTGCCCCCGGGACGGTTCCGGCGGGCGGGCCGGGGCGGGCCGGTGTCGAAGGCGGGCGCCACGACCATTTAGGGTTTTTGCACCGCAGACGTAGGGTCGGGGCGCCGGGGGGCGTTCCCGTCAGGTGCCTGGAGGGAGCGTCGAGTGGCGAGAGCACGGGTAGTCACCGACCCTGACGGCGCGGGCGGCGGTCCGCACACGGGGTACCGGCTGACGCACCTGCGCGCGCTCGAGGCGCAGTCGATCCACATCTTCCGCGAGGTGGCGGCGGAGTTCGAGCGACCCGTGCTGCTGTTCTCCGGCGGCAAGGACTCCATCGTCATGCTGCACCTGGCGCGCAAGGCGTTCTGGCCGGCGCCCATCCCCTTCCCGGTGCTCCACGTCGACACCGGTCGCAACTTCGCCGAGGTGCTCGAGTTCCGCGACCGCTACGCGGCGACGCTGGGGGTGAAGGTGCTCGTGGCGTACGTGCAGGACGACATCGACGCCGGCCGCACCGTCGAGGACACCTCGCCGCGGGCGACGCGCAACCGCCTGCAGACGCCTACCCTGCTGCGCGCCATCCGCGAGGGCAAGCACGACGCGGTGTTCGGCGGCGCCCGGCGCGACGAGGAGAAGGCGCGGGCCAAGGAGCGCATCTTCAGCTTCCGCGACGAGTACGGCCAGTGGGACCCGAAGAACCAGCGGCCCGAGCTGTGGAGCCTCTACAACGCCCGGCACCACAAGGGTGAGCACATCCGGGTCTTCCCGCTCTCGAACTGGACCGAGCTCGACGTGTGGAACTACATCGGCCAGGAGCGCATCGACACGCCCTCGATCTATCTCGCCCACAGGCGTGAGGTGGTTCAGCGTGACGGCATGTTGATGGCGGTGGGGCCGCATCTCGCGCTCGAGCCGGGCGAGACGCCCTTCGAGGCCACCGTGCGCTTCCGCACCGTGGGCGACGCGGACTGCACCGGGTGCGTCGAGTCGAGCGCGGTGACCATCGACCTGGTGATCGAGGAGGTGGCGGCCACCCGCCTGACCGAGCGGGGCGCCACGCGGGCCGACGACCGGATCAGCGAGGCCGGCATGGAGGACCGCAAGCGCGAGGGGTACTTCTAAGTGGAGCTCCTGCGCCTGGCCACGGCCGGCTCTGTCGACGACGGCAAGTCCACCCTGATCGGGAGGCTCCTCTACGACGCCAAGGGGATCTTCGAGGACCAGCTCGAGTCGATTCGCCGCACGAGCGAGCAGCGGGGCAGCACCGACACCGACCTGGCCCTGCTGACCGACGGCCTGCGGGCCGAGCGCGAGCAGGGCATCACGATCGACGTGGCGTACCGCTACTTCGCCACGCCGAAGCGCAAGTTCATCATCGCCGACACGCCGGGGCACACCGAGTACACGCGCAACATGGTGACCGGCGCCTCGACGGCGCACGTGTCGTTGATCCTCATCGACGCCCGCAAGGGCGTGATCGAGCAGACCCGTCGGCACGCCTTCCTCTCCTCCATGCTCGGCGTCCCCCACATGGTCGTCTGCGTGAACAAGATGGACCTGATCGACTGGGACCGCGCCCAGTACGAGCGGATCCAGTCGGACTTCATGGAGTTCGCGGCCCGCCTGAACGTCCACGACATCACGTTCATCCCCATCTCGGCGCTGGCCGGCGACAACGTCGTGCAGCGCTCCGAGGCGATGTGGTGGTACCAGGGGCCGCCGTTGCTGACGCATCTCGAGTCCGTCTACATCGGGTCGGACGAGAACTTCATCGACCCGCGCTTCCCGGTGCAGTACGTTATCCGGAGCCAGACGCCGGACAACCCCGACTTCAGGGGCTACGCCGGAACCGTGGCCTCCGGCGTGCTGCGGCCGGGCGACGAGGTGCTGGTGCTCCCCACGGGGACGACGTCGAGGATCGAGTCGATCTTGACCGCCGACGGCGAGGTGCGCGAGGCGTTCCCGCCCATGGCGGTCGTGGTCACGCTCGAGGACGACATCGCGGTGTCACGGGGCGACGTGCTGTGCCGTCCCAACAACCGGCCGACCAGCTCGCACGACATCGAGGCGACCGTGTGCTGGATGGACGAGCGCTCGTCGCTGACCGTCGGCCGCTCCTATCTGCTGAAGCACTCGACGCGGACGGTGCGCGCCACGGTTGAGTCGCTGCAGTACCGCCTCGACGTGAACGGGCTGCGCCGCGATGACAGCGCCACGACGCTCGACCTCAACGAGATCGGCCGGGTGTCGTTCCGCACGACGGAGCCGCTGCTGGTCGACGACTACGGCACTAATCGCACCACCGGAAGCTTCATCGTCATCGACGCGCAGACGAACGCGACGGCGGGGGCGGGCGTCATCCGGGTCATCGCCACGACGCATGCCAGCCCCAACGTGGTGCGTCACAGCGGCCGCCTGACCCGGCACGACCGCTTTGCCGCGCTCGACGCGCAGGGCGCGACGGTCCTGTTCACGGGCCTGTCGGGCGCCGGCAAGTCGACGATCGCGGCGGGGGTGGAGGAGGCCTACGTGCAGAGCGGCCGCCACGCCTTCCTGCTCGACGGCGACAACCTGCGTCACGGCATCAACGGCGACCTCGGCTTCTCGGACCATGACCGCAAGGAGAACGTCCGGCGCGCCGGCGAGGTGGCGCGCATGTTCGCCGAGTCGGGCTCACTGGCACTCATCGCGCTGATCTGCCCCTTCGAGGAGGACCGGCGCCTGATCCGGATGCTGCACGAGGACGCCGGGTTGCCCTACATCGAGGTCTTCGTCGACACGTCCCTCGAGGAGTGCGAGCGGCGCGACCCCAAGGGCCTGTACGCGCGGGCGCGGGCGGGACAGCTGCCCGGCTTCACCGGCATCGACGCGGACTACGAGGCGCCGCCCCGCCCGGACCTGGTGCTCGGGACGACCTCGGGCAGCGTCTCCGAGCAGGTGTCCCGGGTGCTCGAGCTGCTGGAAGCCACGCTCCGCTAGCGGGCTCTCGGGTGGCCCAGAAGAACCGGCGTCAACGCCGGCTCGAGCAGTCCAAGCAGGACCGGGCGCAGCAGACCCAACGGTCCCAGCGAGGCCTGGGGGGCCGCGGCGGGGGTGACCAACGGCGGGAGCGCCGGCGCCGCCGGGCGGCGTGGGCCGGGGTCGCGGTGTTCGTCGTGGTCATCGCCGGCGTGACGCTGCCGCTCGTGCTCACGTCGTCGGGCCCCTCGGGGCATCCGACCGTGCCCGGCGCCGTGCTCTCCTCGCGCACGCTGCTGAAGCTCCCGGCGGCCTCTGCGGTCGCAGAAGGGACCGGGACCGGCTGGGTCACCGACGACCTGCGCGACCTGCTGCTGCGTTTCGATCCGGCGACCGGCAGGATCGAGCGCTCGGTGCACCTGGCTGGCCGGCCGGTGGCGATGGTGCTGGCGGGCGGGAGGTTGTGGGTCGCCGACGCCATCGACAACGAGGTCGTCGAGGTGGACCCGGCGACGCTGGCGGTCGAAGGCAGCATCGCGGTGCCGGCGGGGCCGACCGGCCTGGCCGTGCTCGGCGCCGACGTGTGGGTGTCGTCGTTGCAGGCGAGCGCAGTGACGCCGATCGACGTGCACACGGGCGTGGCCGGCACACCCGACTCCATGCCGGCGGGTTCGGTGCGGGTGGCCGCGGGCTACGGCTCGCTCTGGGTGACCGGTACCACGGACCAGTTGACACGGGTCACGCCGGGGGCGGGCGCGGCGGGGGTGCGCCAACGCACCGTCACCGTCGGGCCGGGACCGATCGGCGTGGCGGCCGGCGGTGGTGCGGTGTGGGTGGCCGACGCCTCGGGCGGGACGGTCTCGGTCGTATCGCCCGCGTCGATGGCGGTGACGCACACGCTCCGCGTCGGGGGCGACCCGCTCACGGTGGCCGTGGCCGGGGACCACGTCTACGTGGGCGACGGGACGGCGCAGACGGTGCGGGTGGTGTCGCCGGCGCCCGGGTCGGCGGCGCTCATCGTCGGCACCGGGCCGCGGGCACTGCTGCCGGTGTCCGGCCGGGTGTGGGTGGCGGGATCCAATCCGGGTCGGGTCGTCGAGGTGAAGCCGTAATGCGCGGTGCCGTCGAGCGGTTCTTCGAGCATTTGACGGCGCGGGACTGGGAGGCGCTCCGCGGGGACCTGGCGCCGGAAGTCGTACGCGTCGGCCCCTTGGGGGACCGGGTGGAGGGGCGCGACCGCTATCTGGCGATGCTCGCGGACGCGGTGCCCGGCGAATACGGCAACGACGTGCACGTCGTCACGTACGCGGCCGACGGCCGGTCCGCGTTCGCCCGGGTGACCGAGCACCTCGGCTACCCGAACGAGACCATGCATCTCGAGGAGGCATACGCGTTCGGGCTCGACGACGACGGCACGGTGCGCCGGATCGAGGTGTTCTGGCAGACGCCGCCGAACCAGGCTTAGCGGTAGCGGCCGCTCCTGCTGCTCGGCCGGCGCCGGCTCGTCGGTTGAACCGAGTGTGTATCCCGCCCATGATGGGCGCGATGGAGCGACGGTCCGAGGAAGGGGGCGGGGAGGGCGAGGTGTCCCGAAAGGCGGCCGGAGATGACGGAGCGCTCGCGTTCTACGCCGCCCCCGGACGCTTCACGACGCTCGGCCGCGACCGCTTCGCTTCTGACGATGTCCGCCGGGTCGTCGACGTCGTGCAAGGGCTGCTCGTCTACGACGTGGTGGCGCAGCCCTTCTACGGCGTCGAGCTCACGCCGGAGCAGGCGGACGCCATCCACGAGCGGGACTCGGCCCGCTTGCTCGCCCTCGCGTTGGAGGTCGACGACCGTCCTCTCGACGAAGCGCGGCCCCCGGGCCGCCGGGTGGGAGCGCGCTGTCATGTCTTCAGCCGGCTCGCGGTGGCGTTCCTCCGGGCCGCCGGGGTGCCGGCCCGGGCCCGCTGCGGGTTCGGCGCGTACTTCCGGCCCGGTTGGTTCGAGGACCACTGGGTCGCGGAGTACTGGAACGAGGCCGAGGGCCGCTGGCAGTTGGTCGACGCCCAGCTCGACGCCACGTGGCGGAAGATGCTCGATTTCGGGGGCGACCCCTTCGACATCACGGCGGCGGAGTTCCCCACCGCGGGGGCCGCGTGGCAGGCATGGCGCCGCGGGGACCTCGACGCGTCGCGGTGCGGGCTCTCCGGGATCGACGAGCACGGTGCCCATTGGATCGCGGGCAACCTCCGCCTGGACTTCGCCTCGCTGAACAAGGTCGAGATGCTCCCCTGGGACGTGTGGGGTGCAGGTTGGAAGCCGGGTCAGCAACCGACCGACGCGCAACTCAGCTACTTCGACGGCGTCGCCGAGCTCACGGTGGACCCGGACCGAAGGTTCGACGCCCTCCGCCGGCGCTACGACACGGATGAGCAGTTGCGCGTCGGCGACGAGGTCTTCAACGTGCTGCGGGCAAGAATTGAGGCGGTATAGCGCGGGGCGCCCGAGGGCCTCTGCTACAACTGTGCGCGGGGAGGAGCGCCGGGGTGCGCGTCACCTCGGAGGAGGGAACGACATTGGAGCGCCGAAGAGGTCCCGTGCCCAGCTGGATCTCAGGGTCCCTCGTGGCGACGATCGCAGCGACCGCGGCGGCGCTGCTGCCCCTCGGTGCGCCCGATGCTCTGGCTGCCGGTGCGAGCCACGTGCCGGCCACGACGCTCTTGCACAACGCCTGCACCGCCACGTTGGGCGCTTCTGCCGTCCACGCCCACGGTCAGGTCAGCACGGGCGGGAAGTCGATGACCCTCGACGTCTATTGGGGTTCGGGCGGCGACCTGATCACCCTCACCCAGGGCGCGGACCAGACGGTGCACGCAATCGTCGACGGGCCGTCGACCTACTTCGAGGGCAACCACGCCTTCTGGCAGTCGGTCACGAACAGCAGCGGCACGGCCTCGCTCCTCTCGGACCGCTGGATCGACATGACCTCGGACACGAAGGACGCTGCCAGCCTCACGCAGAGCGTCAACAAGACGTCGATCCTCAAGCAGTGCGGACAGGGTTGGTCGACCTCCTATGTGGGGAGCGGCACCGTCAACGGGGTCAAGGCGAAAAAGGTCCACCAGGACTCGAACAAGGAGTCCAACACCTACTACATCGAGAACGGTTCGACTCCCTACATCCTGAGAGTGACCGGTAGCCCGTCGCAGAAGGACTCGGGGAATCTGCTCTTCAGCGGCTTCGGCGTGCAGCCGAACATCGCCGCACCGCCCAACGCCATCCCGATCTCCCAGTTCGAAGGGTAACGCCCGCGGCGTCATAGGCCCGCTCGGTCCTGACCACGTCCGCGGGGCCTCGCGCTACCTTCGGGCGATGCAGATGCCGTCGAAGATGGCCGATTATCTCGAAGGCCTGGCGGCGACGACCAGGGTCGCCTTGTCCGCCGCGGTCGGCGTCGTCGCGGGGGTGGTGGCGGCGTACTTCACGGTCGGGCCGGCCGCCGCGCTCATCGGCTGGGATGTCGCCGCGGCCAGTTTCCTCGTGGGAATCTGGCTGACCATCGGGCCTCTGAAATCCGAAGCGACACAGCGCCGCGCGACCCGGCTCGATCCGAGCCGGGGGGTCGCCGACACCATCGTGGTCTCGGCCGGGGTGGCGATCCTGGCGGCGGTGGGGTTGGCGCTGGCGCGTGCGGGCAGCGCCCACGGCGGGACAAAGGCGTACCTCCTCGCGGTCGGACTGGTCAGCGTCGTGTTCAGCTGGCTGGCCGTCCACACCGTCTTCACGCTCATCTACGCGCGCCTCTACTACGGCGACGAGGTGGGCGGGATCGACTTCAACGAACCCGACCGGCCCGACTATCTGGACTTCGCCTATCTGGCCTTCACGATCGGCATGACCTTCCAGGTCTCCGACACCAACCTCACGGCGAAGGCGGTGCGCCGGGCCGCCCTACGCCACGCGCTGGTCTCCTACCTGTTCGGCGCGGTGATCATCGCCCTCGTGATCAACATCGTGGCGAGCCTCCTCTGAGCGGGAGACCCGGTCGCGTGCAGGGCCGGGCCTGCTGCGCGCTACTCCTGTACGAGCTCGATCAGCGTCCCGAACGAGGTCTTCGGGTGGACGAAGGCGACGGTGGTCCCGCGTGAGCCAGGACGCGGCGCCTCGTCGATGACCCGGCCGCCGGCGTCCTTCACCGCCTGCAGCGCGACCGCGCAGTCGTCGACGCGGTAACCGATGTGGTGGAGGCCCTCGCCCTTGGCGGCCAGGTACTTCGCCACGGGTGAGTCGTCCCGGATGGGGGTGAGCAACTGGACGTAGGAGTCCGCCACCTTGAGCAGCGCCTCCTCGACGCCGTCGGACTCGACCCTCTCGCGGTGGTCGACCGTGGCGCCGAAGACCTCGGCGTACCAGGCGATGGCCGCCTCGAGGTCGTTGACGGCGATGGCGACGTGATCGATCTCGGTCAGCAGGTCGTTCACGCCCCGTGCCTCCGGAACAGGGTGATCCGGTCCTCGCCGATCTTGGCCCGGAACTCGGGGTCGTCGATGCCGAGCCCCTCCTTCGGCGCGAGGCAGAGCACGCCGATCTTGCCTTCGTGCAGGTTGTGGTGGACCTGGTACGCGGCCTCGCCCACCTCCTCGAGGGGGTAGACGGCCGACAGCGGCGGCAGGACCTTGCCGTCGTAGATCAGCTGGTTGGCATCCCACGCCTCGCGGTAGTTGGCGAAGTGTGAGCCCTTGATGGTCTTGAGCTTCATCCAGAGGTGGCGGTTGTCGTACTCGATCATGTAGCCCGAGGTGGCCGCGCAGGTCACGATGGTGCCGGCCCGCTTGCACGCGAAGACCGATGCGCCCATGGTCTGGCGTCCCGGGTGCTCGAAGACGATGTCGGGCTCGCCGCCCACCAACGAGCGGATGTCCTTGCCGAAGCGCCGCCACTCGGACTCGTCCTGGGTGTGCTCGTCGGCCCAGAACTTGTAGTTGGCCGCCCGGCGGTCGATGACCGCCTCGACCCCGAGGTCGTTCAGCAGCTTCACCTTCTCGGGCGACGACACGACGCCGATGGGGGTGCCGCCGCCGTTGAGCACGTGCTGCACGGCGTAGCTCCCGAGGCCGCCGCTGGCGCCCCAGACGAGCACCTTGTCGCCCTGGGTCATGCGTGCGCCGTTCGGCGAGACCAGCATCCGGTACGACGTGGAGTTGCACAGCGCGTTGATCGCCGCCTCCTCCCAGCTCAGGTGGCGCGGCTTCGGCATGAGCTGGTTGGCCTTCACCAACGTGATGTCGGCCAGGCCGCCGAAGTTCGTCTCGAAGCCCCAGATGCGCTGGTTGGCCGCCAGCATGGAGTCGTCGTGCGCCGTGGGGTCCTGGTCGTCGACGTGGTTGCAATGGATGGTGACCTTGTCGCCCACCTTCCAATTGCGCACCTGCGAGCCGGTGCGCAGGATCACGCCTGCGGTGTCCGAGCCCACCACGTGATAGTCGAGTGCATGGCGCGCCCCCCACGTGCTCTCCTTGCCGAGCCGGTCCAGGAAGCCGAACGTCGGCAGCGGCTCGAAGATGGAGGTCCACACCGTGTTGAAGTTGATGGCCGAGGCCATCACCGCCACGTAGGCCTCGTCGGGCGCCAGCTCGGGCAGTGCGACGTCCTCCACATGGAGGGACCGGCGCGGGTCTTTGTCCGACGACTCCATGCCGGCGAACATGTCGACCTCGCTGCGCCTGACCAGGGCGGCCCGATAGTGGTCGGGCATCTCGAGTTTGGTCAGCTCATCTGCGGGCGCGCCGGCAACGACTGCTTCGAGGATCTCGCTCATGTGACCGACGATACTTCCGCCGGTACGATGTGGTTTCCGGCCGGTAACCAGACCGGCGGGCAACCCGGAGGTGCAGGGAATGGCTGAGGCCGTCATCGTCGCAGGGGCTCGGACCCCCATCGGGAAGCTGTCGGGCGCATTCGCCGGCTTCACGGCCATGGACCTGGGCGGCTTCGCCATCGCCGATGCGCTGCAGCGAGCGGGGGTTGCACCGGACCAGGTCGACTACGTCCTGATGGGCCAGGTCATCCTCGCCGGCCAGGGGCAGATCACGGCACGCCAGGCGGCGGTCAAGGCCGGGATCCCGATGAACGTCCCCGCCAACACGATCAACAAGGTGTGCCTCTCGGGCCTCAACACGATCTACCTCGCCGACCAGATGATCCGCGCCGGTGACGCCGAGATCGTCGTCGCCGGCGGCATGGAGTCCATGACCCAGGCGCCCCACCTGCTGCCCGGGGCGCGGGCCGGGTTCCGTCTCGGCGACGGCACCCTCGTCGACTCGATGATGTACGACGGATTGACCGACTCGTTCGACCACATCGCCATGGGCCTCTCGACCGAACAGCACAACCAGAACACGGCGAAGGTCTCGCGCGAACGGCAGGACGCGTTCGCCGCCGCGAGCCACGAGAAGGCGGCGGCCGCGATCAAGGAGGGCCGCTTCGCGGAGGAGATCGTCCCGGTTGAGGTGCCCCAGCGCAAGGGCGACCCGTTGGTGGTGGACACCGACGAGGGCGTACGTCCCGGCACGACGGCGGAGTCGCTGGCCGGGCTCCGGCCCGCGTTCGACAAGAACGGCAGCATCACGGCGGGCAACTCGTCGCAGATCTCCGACGGCGGCTGCGCCGTCATCGTCATGTCGGCCGACAAGGCCAAGGAGCTCGGCGTCGCGCCGCTGGGCCAGGTGGTCGGCTACGGCATGGTCGCCGGGCCCGACAACTCGCTGCTGACGCAGCCGTCGCGAGCGATCCTCAAGGCCGCGGAGCGGGCCGGGACGGACCTGAACGGCATCGACCTCTTCGAGATCAACGAGGCCTTCGCCGCCGTCGGGCTGGCGTCGATGGACGACCTCGGGATCGACGAGGACAAGGTCAACGTCAACGGCGGCGCCATCGCGCTGGGCCACCCGGTCGGCATGTCCGGCACGCGCGTCGCGCTCACCGCACTGCTCGAGCTGCGCCGCCGCGGCGCGTCGACCGCGGCGGTGGCGCTGTGCGGCGGGGGCGGGCAGGGCGACGCCGCCATCCTGCGCGCGCTCTGAGCCGAGCCGCGTCCCGCGTCAGCCGCCGTAGGGCGGCACCATGAGCGCAGCCAACTTGGCGCTGCCCGCGGTGACGTCGGCCCAGCGCTCCGCCTTGAAGGAGTAGACGCCGAGCGCGCACGTGGGGAACCCGGCGCGCACCGCCAGGGACAGCCCCTTCTTGTCGCTCGGCGCCAGGAGCCCCTCGGAGAGCGCGTGCGCCGTCGGGTTGTGGCCGACGACGATCACCGCGTCGGCGTCGTCGTCGAGCTCGTGCACGTAGGCCATGACCTCCTGGGAATCGGCCCCGTAGAGCCCGTCGTAGAAGAGGCACTTGGGGGGCTCCGCCATGCCGGCGAATGCGAGCTCCGCCGTGGCCCTCGTCCGGGCCGCCGGCGACACCAGGGCGACCGTCGGCCGCGGGACCCGCTTGAGCGTCGGCCCGAGGCCCTCGCCCTTGCCGGCGAAGAGGCGCCCGAGCGCCGTGCCGTCCCGCCGCCCCCGTGGGGCGAGCACGCGGTCGAAGTCGCCGCCGCCGGGCGGTGGGTTGGTCACCGTCTTGGCGTGCCGGAGCAGCCAGAGGGTACGGGCGGCCGATTTCGGTGGCATCAGCCGAGGGCGAACGCGCCGTGGAGGCTGCGCACCGCCCGTTCGACGTCGGCGTCGGCGACGATGCACGACGTCCTGATCGTCGACGTCGAGATCATGTCGATGTTGATCCCCTCGTCCGCCAGCGTCTCGAACATCGTGGCTGCGATGCCCGGATGCGACCGCATCCCGACCCCGATGAGCGACACCCGCGCCACGGCCGCGTCTGCGGTCACGCCCGTTGCCCCGAGCTCGTCGGCGTGCGCCTGGGCGGTCTCGACGGCCATGGCCAGGTCGTCGTTGGGCACGGTGAACGAGATGTCCGTCGTCCCGTGCGCCGAGCTGTTCTGCACGATCATGTCGACGATGATCGACTTGTCGGCGAGCGGCCGGAAGAGGCGGGCGGCGACGCCGGGGTGGTCGGGGAGACCGCTGACCGTGACCTTGGCCTCCGACGTGTCGTGGGTCACGGCGGTGACGACGGCTTCCTCCATGTCTGCATCCTCCTCGACGACCCAGGTGCCTGGTTCCCAGGTGAAGCTGCTGCGCACGTGCAGCGGGACATTGTGGTTGCGGGCGAACTCGACGGCGCGCAGCATGAGCACGCGCCCCCCGGTCGCCGCCATCTCGAGCATCTCGTCGAAGGAGATGCGGTTCAGGCGGTGGGCCTCGGGCACGATGCGCGGGTCGGCGGTGAACACGCCGGTGACATCGGTGTAGATCTCGCAGACGTCGGCCTCGAGCGATGCAGCGAGCGCGACCGCCGTCGTGTCGGACCCGCCCCGCCCGAGGGTGGTGATCTCGCGATCGACCGAGACGCCCTGGAACCCCGCCACCACCGGCACCTTGCCCGCGGCCAGCGCCTCGCGCAGGCGGTCGCCCTTGACCTCCTTGATCTTCGCCCGGGTGTGGTCGGCGTCGGTGATGATCCCCACCTGGATCCCGGTGAAGGACTGGCCCTCCACCCCCAGCTCGGCCAGCGCCATCACCAGCAGGGACATCGAGATGCGCTCGCCGGTGCTCACGAGCATGTCGTACTCGCGGGGCGGCTGGGTGCTGCTGACCGAGTTGGCCAGGTGGATGAGGTCGTCCGTCGTCTTGCCCATCGCGCTCACCACGGCCACCACGTCCGAACCCTGGCGTCGCGTCCGCGCGATGTGGTCGGCGACGGCCCGGATCCGGTCGGCGTCGCCGACGGAGGTACCCCCGAACTTCTGGACGACCAGCGGCATCGCCCGAGGCTACCGACTGCGCACGGGCATCATCGGCGTCGGCCCTGGCTACGGGCGGGCCGGCGCCCTCGGGGAGCCGCCGTAGCGACCAAGGGGCACCCCCGCAATTGGATAGGGTCTGCGCCCGTGCCCAGCGAGAAGCGAGCCCGCCAGCGCGCGGCCAGGGAGGCCCGACTGGCCGCCGAGGCCAGGTCGGCCAAGCGCCGCAGGCAGATCCGCAACGGGATCATCGTCGTGATCGTGGCCGGTGCCATCGTGGGGATCGCCTTCCTGGTCTCGAGCAACAACAACCCCGTGGGCAAGCAGTCCAGCACGTCGACCACCGAGAGCAGCGCGGCCAAGACCAACGCCCACCTGCAGGCCGAGGCCAACGCCGCCGCCGAGAAGGCCGGCTGCCCGGCCAGCCCCACCACGCCGGCGAACACCCAGCACTACACGGCCGCACCGGCGATGACGATCGACACGACGAAGAGCTACTCGGCCACGGTGAAGACCACCACCGGCACCTTCGTCGTCGGCCTCGACGCGCAAGCCGCGCCCAAGACGGTCAACAACTTCGTCTTCCTGGCCGAGAAGGGGTTCTTCCACTGCAACTCCTTCTTCCGCGTGATCCCCAATTTCGTCAACCAGACCGGCAACCCCGCGCAGACCAACGCCAACAGCACCACGAGCGGGGCCGCGTACACGCTGCCCCCCGAGAACCTCCCGGCGACGGGGACCGCGGGCAACCCGACCTACCCGGCCGGCTCGCTGGCGATGGCCACGTCGTCGGCGGGCGTGAGCGGGAGCCAGTTCTTCATCGTGGCCGGGAGCCAGGGCGAGGCCCTGCCCAACTCGTACCCGCTGTTCGGCCTCGTCACGTCGGGTCTGCACGTCGTGCAGACGATCAACCAGCAGGGGTCGTCGTCCGGCACCCCGCCGGACGTGACCCAGCGCATCCTGTCCGTCACCATCCACGAATCCTGAGGTAGCCCGCCATGGCCACGCCCACCCCGCCCAACCCCGACGGCTCGAGCCCGCAGCAGCGGAAGTTCGACGAGGAGCCGCCGATGATCATCGACACCGCCAAGCGTTACGTGGCCACGATGGTCACCTCGCACGGCACGATGGTGATCAACCTCGACCCGCTGGCGGCGCCGCGGACGGTCAACAGCTTCGTCTTCCTCGCCCGCTACCACTACTTCGACGGCATCGTGTTCCACCGCATCATCCCGGGCTTCGTCCTCCAAGGCGGCGACCCGACGGGCTCGGGCTCCGGTGGTCCCGGCTACCGCTTCGCCGACGAGTTGCCGCAGGCGGGGCGCTACAAGGTCGGCTCGCTGGCGATGGCCAACGCAGGGCCCGACACCAACGGCAGCCAGTTCTTCGTCATCAGCGGGGCCGACGGCGTGCGCCTGCCTCCGCTCTACGCACTCTTCGGCGAGGTGGTGAGCGACCTCGACGTCGTCGCCAAGATCGATGCCCTCGGCAGCCGCTCGGGCACCCCCAAAGAGCGCGTCGTGATCGAGAGCGTCACCGTCGAGGAGAAGGACTGAACCCGCTCACCCCGTGAGCGCGGTCAGGCCTTCGGTCTGCGCGCCACCGACGAACACGACCGGAGTCCCCGCCCCTTCCGCCCGCCACGTGCCGGCACCGTCGCGGACGAGGGCCGTGCGGGCCGGCAGGGCCACGACCGGCAGGGCGGCCGGTGCCATGGCAACCGTGCGCTCCAGCTTCTGGCCGTGGGCGTCGTCGTGCTCGTCGCCGAAATGGGGGACGACGGTGAGATTGTCGACGAGGCCCAGCCCGAGCGTGAGCGCGCCCCCGCGCGGGTCCACCATCGGGTCGGTCAGCACCATGGCGCCCGCGCCGGCCCCCGCCACGACGGCACCACCGAGCCAGGCCGCCCGCAACGCGTCGAACACCGCCGATTTCTTCAGCGCCGCCTTCAGGTGCAGCGGTGAGCCGCCGGCCAGGTAGACGAAGCGGGCCCGGGCCACCGCGGCCGCCATGCCCGGGTCCTCGGCCGAAGCCCGATCGACCACCATCAGCCCCTCGACCTGGGCCCCGAGCGGGGCGAACCACTCGGCCGCCCGCAGGACCGTCCGCTCGGGATGCTGGTAGGCGGCGGCCGTCGGCAGCACCACCACGTCGGTGCCCCCCGACGCCGCCAGGAGCGTGGCGTCGAAGCTGCAACCCTCGGTCCATTCGTCGCCCCCCACCAGGGCCAGCGTGCCGGTCGAGTCCATGCGCCACTTTGGCACGCCCAGCCGGCCGTCCCGGCTTCGACTGCGGCGGTTACCGGCCGGTAGCCTTGGCGGCCATGTCGATCACACGGGTGGGAATTGTCGGTTCCGGAATCATGGGCTCGGGCATCGCCGAGGTGGCGGCCGCGACCGGACACGAGGTCGTGCTGCGCAGCCGGAGCCAGTCGGGCGCCGACGCCATGTTGGCCGGCCTGGAGAAGTCGCTCGCCAAGCAGGTCGAGAAGGGCAAGCGCGACGAGGCCGAGGCCAAGGAGATCGCCGGGCGCGTGCGGGCCACGACCCACCTGGGCGAGCTGGTCGACGCCGACCTGGTGATCGAGTCGGTGGTCGAGGACCTCGCGGTCAAGAAGGATCTCTTCGGCGAGCTGGACAGCGTCTGCAAGCCCGGGACGATCCTCGCCACCAACACCTCGACCCTGCCGGTCGTCGAGATGGCGATGGCCACCGGCCGCCCCGAGCAGGTGTGCGGGGTGCACTTCTTCAACCCGGCCCCTGCGATGGCGCTCGTCGAGGTCGTGCGGCCGATCACCGCGAGCGACGCCACGGTCGCCGCCGCCCTCGCTTTCGCAGAGAAGTGCGGCAAGGACCCGGTCGAGGTCAAGGACCAGGCGGGGTTCATCGTGAACGCGCTCCTGTTCCCGTATCTCAACAACGCCGTGCGCCTGCTCGAGCAGGGCGTTGCCACGCGCGAGGGCATCGACGCCGCGATGAAGGGGGGCTGCGGCTTCCCGATGGGGCCGTTCGCGCTCCTCGACCTCGTCGGCCTTGACACGTCCCTTGCGATTCTCGAGGCGCTCTACGAGGAGTACCGCGATCCCAACTATGCCGCGGTGCCGCTGCTGCGCCGCCTGGTCACGTCGGGCCAGCTGGGCCGCAAGACCAAGAAGGGCTTTTACGACTACAACCGCTGAGCGCGCCGAGCGGAGGCGAAAGACGGGCAAAATGATTGGTGGGCGACACCGTCTGGAGGTGAGCTGATGGCGACCGAAAGGGAGCGGGACGCGCCCTGGGTCATGCGCACCTACTCGGGCCACTCGTCGGCGCGCGCCTCGAACGAGCTCTACCGCACAAACCTGGCCAAGGGCCAGACCGGGCTCTCCATCGCCTTCGACCTGCCGACGCAGACGGGTTACGACCCCGACGCACCGGAGGCGGCCGGCGAGGTGGGCAAGGTGGGCGTGCCGGTGGCGCACCTCGGCCACATGGAGGAGCTCCTCGACCAGATCCCCGTCGCGGAGATGAACACGTCCATGACGATCAACGCGACCGCGGCCTGGCTGCTCAGCCTCTACGTCGCCCACGCCGAGGACATCGGCGTCGACCCTGCGCTGCTGGCCGGGACGACGCAGAACGACATCGTGAAGGAGTACCTCAGCCGGGGGACGTACATCTTCCCGCCGGGACCGAGCCTGCGGCTCACGGTCGACACCATCGCCTACACGGTGCGGCACGCGCCGAAGTGGAACCCGATCAACGTGTGCAGCTACCACCTCCAGGAGGCCGGGGCGACACCGGTGCAGGAGTTGGCCTACGCGCTGGCGACAGCGATCGGCGTCCTCGACGGCGTACGCACCTCGGGCAAGGTGAACGAGGACGAGCTGCCCGCCGTCGTCGGCCGCATCAGTTTCTTCGTGAACTCGAGCGTCCGATTCGTCGAGGAGACGTGCAAGATGCGGGCCTTCACACGGATGTGGGACCGCATCTGCCGCGAGCGCTACGGCGTCGAGAACCCCAAATTGCGGCGCTTCCGCTACGGGGTCCAGGTCAATTCGCTCGGCCTGACCGAGCAGCAGCCCGAGAACAATGTCCAGCGCATCGTCCTCGAGACACTCGGGGTCACGCTGTCGAAGGACGCCCGCGCCCGCGCCATGCAGCTGCCGGCCTGGAACGAGGCGCTCGGGTTGCCACGGCCGTGGGACCAGCAATGGTCACTGCGCATCCAGCAGGTGCTCGCGTTCGAGTCCGACCTCCTCGAGTACGACGACATCTTCGAGGGGTCCAAGGTGATCGAGGCCAAGACGTCCGAGCTCGTCGAGGAGGCCACCGCCGAGCTGGACGACGTGCAGGCGCTGGGCGGCGCCTTCGAGGCCATCGACGAGCTGAAGCGCCGGCTTGTGCGCAGCCAGGCCGAGCGTG
>Ga0210390_10001824_pt1 | contig 19642 bp, 11 predicted proteins | sample IncBWH11OmetaG_FD_161050 | JGI IMG/M metagenome (GOLD analysis project Ga0210390, IMG submission 161050) | Forest soil microbial communities from Barre Woods Harvard Forest LTER site, Petersham, Massachusetts, United States - Inc-BW-H-11-O ... | reverse complement strand
CATCGCCCTCGCCATCGAGCGCAAGGATCTCGGCGCCATCGGCTGGGCCATTGCCGCGATGGTCGTGGTCATCGTGCTGTTCGATCAGCTGCTGTTCCGGCCGCTGACGGCGAGCGCCGACTGGTTCCGCCTGGAGCAGGAGGTCGGGCTCACCCCCAGTCACTGCTGGGCGCTCACCATGATGCGCCGTTCACGGCTGTTCGGGCTCATGGGCCATGGTTTCGCCGCGATGCTGCGCGCCGGCATGAAGGCGCCCGCCCCGCGCCGGCGCCGCGCGGCCGCCGCCCCCGGCTCCTGGCGCTCGCGCCTCATCGACTATGCCTGGTATGCGCTGCTGATACTCATAGGTCTGCTGGCACTGTGGAAAACCACGTACTTCGTGCTCGACGAGGTGCGCCCGGCTGAGATCGGGCGCGTGCTGCTGCTCGGATTGATCACGCTCACGCGCGTGGCGGTGCTGATCGCGCTCGCGAGCCTCATCTGGGTGCCGATCGGGGTGTGGGTGGGGCTGCGGCCGCGTGTGGCGAGCTTCGTGCAGCCGATCGCGCAGTTGCTGGCGGCGTTTCCGGCCAACCTGCTGTTTCCGATCGTGGTGTCGGAGATCGTGATCCACAAGCTCACTCCCGACATCTGGCTGAGCCCGCTCATGATCCTCGGCACGCAGTGGTACATACTCTTCAACGTGATCGTCGGCGCCTCCGCCATTGCGCCGGACCTGCGCTACGCGGGGGAGAACCTCGGCGTGCACGGCTGGCTGTGGTGGCGCCGGGTGGCGCTGCCGGCGGTGTTTCCGTTCTACGTGACCGGTGCGATCACTGCATCGGGGGGCTCCTGGAACGCAAGCATCGTGGCCGAGGTCGCAGCGTGGGGCTCGCAGACGCTCACGGCGCACGGACTCGGCGCCTACATCTCCACGGCCACGAGCGCCGGGGACTTCCGCCGCACGGTGCTCGGCACCGTGGTGCTGAGCCTGTTCGTGGTTACCCTGAACCGCGTGTTCTGGCGGCCGCTGTACGCGCGCGCCGAGCGCAAGTTCCGCATCAGCTAAGGATTTCGAGGAGACGCACGTGAATGCCACCCCTGCCGCCATGAACCTCACGCCGCTGCTCGACGTCGAGGGTGTGTGCAAGTCCTTCCGCAAGCCCGACGGGGATGAGCTCGTGGTGCTCGAGAACGTCAACCTGACGCTGCGCCCCGGGGAGATCGTCGGGCTGCTCGGACGCTCGGGCTCGGGCAAGTCGACGCTGCTGCGCGTGATCGCCGGTCTCGATCAGCCCTCGGGCGGGCTGGTGGGCTACCTCGGTCACCCGGTCGCAGGTCCGGCGGCCGGCATCGCCATGGTGTTCCAGAGCTTCGCGCTCTTCCCGTGGCTCACGGTGCTCGAGAACGTGCAGCTCGGGCTCGAGGCGCTCGGGGTGCCGGTGCCCCAGATGCGCAAGCGCGCGCTGCAGGCGATCGACCTCATCGGCCTCGACGGCTTCGAGTCCGCCTACCCGCGCGAGCTGTCTGGCGGGATGCGCCAGAGAGTGGGTTTTGCCCGCGCACTCGTGGTCCATCCCAACATCCTGCTGATGGACGAGCCGTTCTCGGCGCTCGACGTGCTCACCGCGGAGACGCTGCGCAGCGACTTCCTCAACCTGTGGGGCGAGGGGCAGCTGCCGATCAAGTCGGTGCTGCTGGTGACGCACAACATCGAGGAAGCGGTGCAGATGTGCGACCGCATGCTGATTTTCTCGACCAACCCCGGGCGCGTGGTGAGCGAGATCCCGGTCGACTTGCCGCAGCCGCGCCATGCACAGGATCCGCGCTTTCGCGCGCTCATCGACCGGGTGTACGTGGAGATGACCGCGCGGCCGCGCAGCGAGTCGCGCGCCGGGCCGAAGTCCGAGCGCTTCCCCGGCACCGGCATCGGCACGGTGCTGACGCACGTCTCCTCGAACGTGCTGACGGGACTGATCGAGACCGTTTACGGGCCGCCGTACAACGGCAAGGCCGACCTGCCCGCCATCGCCGAGGAACAGCACCTGGAGGTCGACGACCTGTTTCCCGCGGCCGAAGCCCTGCAGCTGCTGCGTTTCGCCGAGATCGAGGGCGGCGACATCAAGCTCACCGAGGCGGGCGCCCAGTTCGCGCAGAGCGAGACGGACGAGCGCAAGAAGCTCTTCGCCCGTCACCTCATCACCTACGTGCCGCTCGCGGCGCACATCCGCCGCGTGCTCGATGAGCGCGCGAGTCACAGGGCGCCCAAGAGCCGCTTTTTCGACGAGATCGAGGACTACATGGCCGAGGAGGGCGCCGAGCAGACGCTGCGCACCATCATCAGCTGGGGGCGCTACGCGGAGACCTTCGCCTACGACGATAACCGCCAGGCCTTCAGCCTGGAGAACCCGGCCTGAGGGTTAGAGCCTAGCCGGCGCGCATTTGTTTGCCCTTCCGCGCCCGCAACGGGGTTGAAAAAGGCGGGGCGGCCCCACCACTCCATCGGCCCGAGGTGGAGGCGCCCGCAATTCACCCTCACTATCCTCGTGGGTCGCGCCGCGAGGGCGCGTCCACACGCGGAGCTTCCGACCCGCCACATGGCCGCCGTGTTCGCTACCTACTTTCGCTTCTGTGATACAGCGAAGACAGACGTATTCGCGCGTATATCTACAGCCTTATGTTGCCTTACACTGGCTCCGCCAGGGGGAGACTAAGCCCTGGCTTGACAGTGGCCTTCGTTGCAGAAAATAGAGGAACGTGCGGTAGCTAGATCTGTTCTGAAGGAGGGTTTATGACGACAGCTCCGACGTTATTCACGACGCTTCAGCAGCGTGTTTCCTACCGGACCCGCGAACGCTGGTTTAGGCGGGTAGTTGAGAGGCGCAAACCAGAGAGGCTCCCGGGATTCTTCGACGCTAACTCAGGTTTCTTATCCAGCAGCCACACCGCCGCCACGGCAAATAGGCTGAATGAACGGCACCGCGCCATGATCGAGTCAAATCGGGACATCATCTCCGGCTGCCGCGTGCTTGATCTTGCCTCCCATGATGGCCGCTGGAGTTTTGCCGCCGTGCAAAGCGGCGCAAGCTACGTTTTGGGCATCGAAGCCCGCCCCCATTTAGTAGAAGCGGCCCGCGAGCATCTCTCGCATCGGCCGGTTAGCAATCGCGTTGAATTCCGCATCGGGGACGTCATGTCCGAACTACCCCAACTCAGCGAAGCATTCGACACTGTCTTCTGCTTCGGCTTTCTCTATCACATGATCGATCATATGGCGCTCTTTCGGGCGATTCGACGGTTGAATCCCAAGCATCTGGTCATCGACACCGCCATCAGCTCCCAGCCAGGAGCAATAATCGAGGTTTGGGACGAAGCCATTGATGTCGAGAGCGCAGCCGCCTTTGCCGATTCCGGCAGCCCCAGCAGGGCGCTCAAAGGATTCCCTACCAAATTAGCCTTGGAGATGATGCTTAAGGCCGCTGGCTTCGGCGAAATCCATTACTGGGATTGGGAAAAGGCTGGCATTAGATGCTGGGCGGATCTCAAGGACTACTACCTCGGAGAGCGAGTGACGATTCGATGCGCGACGAAGAATTAACCGAATCTACACGCGCTAATTCTGTCCTGCATTAGCACCGCAAAGGACGCGAGCAAAGAAGGCAAAAAGAAGCCAGGTGACTGAGCCGGGTACAGATCTCAAGCGGCGGGCTCTGCTTGCCGGCATTACAGGCGCCGCGCTCGCGGCGATGGGCGCTCTCGCGCTGAGGTTGCGACCTGGGCGCCGTAAGTGTGGCTCGCAAGGAAGCGGTGGTGCACCTGCGGCGATGTGGCCGGGCTACTCGGATTCAACCAGCCTACTCTTTAGCTGGTGGCCGCCAGCTACCGGCCCAGCTCCGGATACTTACAACGTCTATCGCGACGGTAATAGAAAAGCGATTGCGACCGGGCTGAAACCGCATCCGACCATCGGCGGCGGTCCACAGGCGCCGGTTGTGCCTGTACCGTTTTTCATCGATAGGAATTTAGCGGCCGGATCAACACACGCCTATTACGTGACTGGCGTGACTGCGGGCGTCGAGAGCGTGCCTGGCCCGACGATCAGTATGACAACCCTGCCGGGCCCAACCACGGGCGCGGGATCGACGCCGACACCGATGCCTGCGGCGGCGGCCGATCCTGCGACGTGGATACAATCCTACGCGTTGCCGGCAGGTGGTACGCTCTGGACCGTTACCAACACCGCCAACAACACCGCAGCGGGCGGTGGTCCGAGAGGAAACGCAGGTTGCGGCCTTCAACATGCCTTCAGCAATTTTGCTCCTGGCGATATTATCGTCCTGTCGGCGGGCCTGGCTTTCCAAAGCGAGGGCACGTTTTCGATTCCGGCCTTCGTGAATCCAAATAACCTTTGGACTTACATCATTTCCAGCGAGGACCCCGTTTACAAGGCTGGAGGTGCGCTGCCGGGATATTCTTGCTCGACGAATTTTTTCTACACGCAGTTCAGTTGCTCAGCTCCGATCCCTGCGGGCGCGACGACCGCGACGCTTTCCACTGGGAACTGGACCAGCAAGACCGGCGCCTACCCCACGATCTTCAGAATCGCTGCGACCGGCAAGATCGAGCAGCGGTTGGCCACTTTCACGCACGGATCCCCGACGATTTCCTGGGCTAACTACAACGGACCATCGCCGGGGCTCGTCAACAGCTGCAACGCGACCATCCTGAGCGTGGTCTTGAATGCCGTCACGCCGACCGACATGGCGGCGATGCCGACAATTAACCTCGCTGGGAATACTGGGCTGTTGTTGCCTGCAGGAGCGAGCTACATTCGCTGCGTCGGCATCAGATTCCATCCCAACGCCCCGAGCCTGTCCGTGGAGCAATCCGGGTCCGCGGTGCAGTTTGCGACCTCGGCGTATGGGTCGTTGCAGCAGTCAGCGAATCACGTCTATTTTGACCGCTGCTTGATTGGTGATGACAGCGGTAATCTCGGCACGACTTACAGCTATTTGCGGCACGGCATTTTCGCCAACTGTGATCATTTCCTAGTTAATCAATGTTTCTTCTGGGGGATTTGCTCCTGTGGTGGCTGGTCCGACCCCCATAACCCCGGCCAGAATCGCCCCGGCGGAGACGCGATGTGCGTTCTTGCGACTGGTGGCGGCTGGCATTGCGTGCAGAATTGTTATCTTGAAGGTGGGGCCGAGTCGATAATTTACGGCGGCGCCTTTGTCGATAAGACTCAGATTCCGCACGATATCGTTGCCCGCTACAACTACAGCACGAAACCTCTCGCGTGGATGACGACTGCTATCGGTTGCGGCGTTAAGAACCACTTTGAACTTAAAGTTGGTGTTCGAGCGGAGTATTACGGCAACACACTGCAGAACTGCTGGCACAGCATTGTGGGTATAGGTCAGAACGGCCGTGCCTTCGTATTCGGCGCGCGCGATCAGGTCGCGGCAACGCCAAAGAATCCCATCTTGAGCTGTACTCCTTGGGTCAAGGTTACCGACGTCAACGCTCACGATAACCAGTGCTGGGACGTTGGCGAACTATGCGTGATGTTCAGCTCGGACCACAACCCAGCTTGCTACACGGCAAGAATCAGGTTCGCCAACAATGTATGTTTTATGAATCCGGGCATTGATAACACTGGGACTAAGACTATTGCTGAAGGCGTTGTAGCTGTCGGCCCGGTGGCGGAAGTAATCCTCGATCACAACACGATCATCTACAACTCCGCGAACCCGAATTGGGATCCGGCGACGTATTACTTGCCTCGACGGGCCATCGCCAATCAGGCGGCCCGGGGTTATCTCAATCCGCAGCCCCAGACTCCGAACGGCATACCGCGCGCCTTGGATCGTTGGACCGTCACCAACAACGTGTTGGATTTGAGCGCAGCGATATGCGGGGATCTCTTGTCGGGCACCGGTTCGACTATGTTGAATGCGTGCCTGAGCAATTATACTTGGGGCAGTAATCTCCTCATCAACGATACGGGACGCTATCCAGCGCCGAGCTATAACCCTGTACCATACGCTTCTGTTGGCTTCGCCAAATGGCAGGGCAACGGGACGCAGCCTAATAGTGCGAATGACTGGAACGTCACGAGCGGCAATTACGCAAAAGCTTCTACGACTGGCGGCCCGCTAGGAGCAGCATTCTCGTAGGGCCGGGGATGCGAGCTCAGCTGGGTTTGCGCATCCAGATCCCAACAGTCAAGGTGCGGCCGGATGGATTGGCGACCTTCAGCGTGAGCGTGCAGGAGCCAGTCGACTAGCACCATGCCGAGACGAAAACGCCGCCCGAAGGCCGCGTTCTCGCATACGTATCAGCGGATCTCGCCGATTGCCGCCGACCTCCCCGCCGCTGTCGAAACCTGTTGGGCCAGACGGACACTATTGCTTTGGTTTCTTTTGGTGAGCGTCGTTGTACTGGTCTGCCTCGACCAATTCTCCTTGCGCCTTCGTAAAAAGGTCTATGGCTTTCTCAGCGTGCCCCCCAAACTCGAGCCCTTCCCCTTTGGCTGCCTGCTGTGCCAGTTGAACATGCCGGATCGCCTGCTCAGCCAGGTCATGCGCCTCTTTGAGATTCGGATGGGTTATGTTGTAACTATAAGCGACAGCTCCGATGAGAATTGACAGCGAACCAGCAAGGACAACCTTCTTCATGACAATCTCCTTTAGATGCCTAGAAGCAAGTCTGTAGCACAACCGCGTGATCTCCTCAAGCCAACGACCTCCCTCCCTCCAGCCCTACGCCCCGAGAAGCCCGCGAAGGGTTTAGCGCGAATCCAGCGCGTAGACGCGGTAGCGGTCGGAGTTTGGGCGCTTCGGGTCTGGCCTGTGGAATGGCCACATCTCATCGACTGCGGACTTCCGCCAGGCGCGCGGGATGATTTCTCCAGCGCGCATTAGTGGCTCCATGTACCACGGGTAGGCGAACACGATCCAGGCCTGCCGCGGCGCCTCGCGAAGCGAGCGCGCCATTTCAGTGACCACGGCCCGCAGCGTCTCGCCGCGGAATGGGTTGTAGAAGTGAAAGACCGTGACGTCGCTCGGCAAGCGGTACCGGGCAGCGTCCATGCAGACCAGTTGGACCTGGCGCGCGCCGAGATTGCGCTTGCAGCGCTCAACGAGCGCCGCGGATAACTCGATGCCGGTGATGCGACTGAAAGGAAATGTAGTTGCCGCGACCAGGATACGGCCAAGGCCGCTTCCATAATCCACGAATGCTCCAGTCTTCTCGGGGACGTGGCGCATCGCTTTGAAGAAACCGACGTAGCTCGCCGGAGCGTACTCGACGGAGTCCGGGTTGCTGACTCCTGTTGTCTCCAGATATATCCGGCCACCGGTTCGGACCTCGAAGCGTCGCTCGTAGCGCTCCTCGCAGAACCGGTCCAGGGCGTGAGTCACTGCACGCCGCAGGCCCTCCTGTCCGATCATTGTTGCCGCTGCCTTGATACGTCGTAGCATCACGTAGCTCGCCGGCCGAATCAGTAATCGAAGCTGAGCCGAGGGGCGCTTTGTACTCGGTGGAGTATATGTCCGCCTGACTTCCGGTGACCAGACCAACCTCATGTTATCGCGCGTAAGTGCACGGGAGAAGCCACCGCCGCTCGCGACCTGTTCGCTAGCAGATTCCTTCCATAGCCGACCAGCAATGGTTCGTTTCGGGTCGAGTCTGAAGCTTGGCCGGTACTACGATCGGATCAAATCTCGGCTTAGCGGGCGCCCAGTTCTTACGACCATCGCTGAAGTGGCAAAGTCACAAGCCCACATCCGCAACAAAACCGCATTTTCAAGCTCGGTGAAGTCAGCCGGCGCGCTGAGGAATCGGAAGATGCTCATCGGTTTGAGCCGGCTGCGTACTCGGCACCGTAGCGCTGGGCTTGTCCGGCGTGACGCTGAATAGCGTCCTCCGGCGGTGGCTACGCACGCTGCGAGCGCAACTTCCGCATCGCCTGAGCACCGGACAGGTCAGTTATTAGGAATCCCTTTTAATGCTTCCAACAGACGCGCCGTGAAAATTTCGGCACCACGCTGATTCAGATGGAAGCCATCCTTGAAGTAACTCGGTCCCAGTTCCCCGGGCGCAACGGGTATGAGCACGGGAATGCCGGCGGCACGACCCGCACGTGCCAGTGCGGGTACTGACCCGTCTCCCAGGTCTCGCACCAACGGCGGTACTACCAGCAGGCCCTTGCATCCATGTGCGGTGCACACGGCGGAGAATTGCGTGAGCCTCCCTTCAACAATCTTCTCTACGACATCGGCAGGTGGATTCGCGCCAGCCCGCTGCCAGAAGTATGAGGCAAGCTCCGTCATCCCAGGTACCGTCTCAGATCTGATCCAGTTCCTGATCTCCGTGCTATCGCCTATCCAGGCGCTGGCGCTTGCCATCAGATACGTGCTGGCAGTGGTCCAATCCAGGCCAGCCGCCTGCTTCACTCGCAGGATGTCCACTGGTCGCATGAGGTTTCTGGCAAATACTACGCCGTCGGTGCCACGAGAGATCAGCTGCACCGGCGCAAGACATAACACTACGAACTCTGGGTGTGATCCTTCGGCAAGCAATCGTTGTACGCCAAAGTACCAGTCGAGGTAATCGGTGTTTTCGATCGGCATCACGGCAACGCTCAGGGTATATCCCTGCTGCAGTGCGCTGAGTTCCTTGCGGTCAATGCCTGCCTGCAGCAGCGAGTTGCCGACCAGCAAAAAGCTGCGCCGATCATGCGACGGGGAGACACCCAGTTGGAGCGCCGTGCTCCAGTCCGACCGAATGCGCGCCGCCAACGCACTATGCGCCGGATAGAGTACTCGCGCAGCGATTTCGAGCACTCCTAGGTAGCCCAATGCGGTGGCGACCAGGAGTCCGATCGACAGAGCTGCACGACGGCACTTTGAACCGCCGGGGCGAATTGAGGGCACTGAGGTCAGTAGCATTGACATGAAACCTAGAACTGAAAGTAGATGAAGGCGCTCTGTGAGTTGGCTGCAAACAGTGTTATCACCGCGATGAACAACAGGCCCGTGCCGACTCGCAGCGAATAGCCGCGATGTTCGAAGAGATACTCCGCATTTGCGCGTTCGAGCTCCAGGTCCACCAGGAGCAGCGGAACCACGCACATCGCCAGAAATATCCCTGCGATACCGTACACGTGCTCCCAGTGAAAGACACGCATGCCCTTGAGCATCGTCGCCGCGGAAGAAAATGTCGGAGCCCTGAAGAAGATCCAGGTCAGACAGACGAAATGAAAGACGACCACACGCCAGGTCCAGCGCCAAAGGACCGAGGTGGCCTGCGAGATCGGTGCCCTTCCCTTGAGCATTCTTTCCGCCGCAAGTGCCGCGCCATGCATTCCACCCCAGACAACAAAGGTCCAATTGGCCCCATGCCAAAGGCCGCCGAGAAGCATCGTCGATAACAGGTTGATGTAAGTCCTGACGGCTCCGAGGCGATTTCCTCCCAACAGTCGAATGTATAGGTAATCGCGCAGGAAAGTACTCAGGCTGATGTGCCAGCGACGCCAGAAATCCTGCAGTGAGGTTGCAAGATACGGCTGGCGGAAATTGACCATGAAGTGGAATCCCAGCACCTGCGCCGAACCGCGTGCGATGGAGCTGTAACCGCTAAAGTCTCCATAGATCTGCCAGGCGAAGGCGTATACGCCGAGGAGGGTTACGGGCAGATTGTGCAAGCCAAAGGTGCCGTTGAATGCGGCATTGGCGACTAACGCGCAGTTGTCGGCGACAACGCTCTTACGCACCAGACCTTCGAGGACTAACAGCATACCGTCGAATACCTTGGTCGGGTTCCACGATCGCGGCGCCTGAATCTGCGGAAGAAGATGCGACGGTTTTTGTATGGGACCTGCGATCAGGTGCGGAAACAGACTGACGAACAGCGCGTAATCGACATAATTCGTCGCACGTGCTACACGGCGCTCGTAGACGTCGACAATGTAGGCGATCTCCTGAAACGTGTAGAACGAAATGGCCGGCGGCAATACGATCGCCCAGACTATGCGCGGCAGCCCCACAAGACCTAGGGCGTTGGCGACATGTAAGAAGGAATCGACGAAGAAGTTGAAGTACTTGAAGACGCCTAGGACCGCGAGGTTCAGTACTACGGACGTCAGCATGAATCGCTTACGCGCTTGTTGCGATTGCGCGGTATCAATGGCGCGCGCGAGCAGGAAGTCGAGGGTCGTCGAGCCGATCATCAGCGCGAGGAAGCGCCAGTCCCACCACCCGTAGAAGAAATAGCTCGCAAGAAGCAGCAGGAAATTCTGCGGGCGGTAGCGGAGGCGCCAGTACGCCAGGCAGACACCGATCAGAAAAACGACGTAGATCGGGGAGTCAAACGACACGTGTTTTCCGAATCAGCTCGAACTCAGCAGCGATGCGAGCCGAGAGCACGCAGTACGTATGCATCGAAACATTGTAGGGCATGTCAAAATTATCCAAGTGAAATTCGAAGCCGACGCATAGGAAAGGACTGTCAACGGGGCGCCTTACAATGGCGACGCGCACCTGCGCGCCATTGCAGAGAGGAGCAGCTCCTCGAAGTGGATGACCTGCTCGAGGCGGCCGAGCGGTGCAGATGCTGCGCTTTGGCGAGTTCAAGCGCGGCGGCATCAAGCTGATCGAGGGCGCCTGCAGTTCGCCGCAGCCAGACGGACGAGCGCAAGAAGCTCCTCGGCCGGCACCTGATCACCTATGTGCCACTCGCCATCCGCCGGGTGGGCGCGCGCCCATCACGCGGCGCTGCGGAACCGGTCCTTCGATGAATTCGAGGTTACCCGGATCCGCACGCCTTCAGGGAGTAGGGTGCTCGCCGTCCTCAGCTCCAGATGGCTGGCGCTCGCCAGTGCTGCACGGCATGGAATCCGGGGGTCGCGCGGCGGGTCCCTCATGACATATGCCGCTCGCGTGCCACGTTGAGTCGTTGCCTAGACGCATGTATGGCAGCACAGCCTGAGCCGTTACAAGATCCGCGCATGGCAGCGCGGCCAGAGCCACCAACCTGTCCATCAGCTGCAATAGTGCAAAATTTGGTAACGCCTGCTTGTCGACAAATTGCGACATAAGACGGCCCTGAGCTTGTCGAAGTCCGGAACGATCAGGTTGTACTCGATACGCGCGCCGGCAGCTCCAGTGCATTCGTGCGCGGCTTTGACGGAAAGATAGTAGTCTGGCTCCGGAAGCGAAGACGGGCAATCTTGACGATATCCCGCTAAGCGGCATGACGGGGCCACGGTGCAACTACTACTTAAGGGAACATTCTGGCTTGGCGCGTTAACCGTCCTTTATGTTTATCTCCTGTACCCATTGCTGATTTGGGCGCTGGCGGGCGTGCGGCAGGAGCGGCGTGGGGCAGGCGCTCAGCAGACGCCAGCACCATTCAGCGTGGTCCTTGCAGTGCATGATGAGGCGGCGCGGATCAGCGCCCGGCTCGACGAGCTCGTGACTCTAATTGGCACCACGGGGCGCAGCGCCGAGGTCATCGTCGTTGCGGACGGCTGCACGGACGCGACAGTGGCGTTGGCCCAAGCTCACCCGAGCCACTTGGTGCGGGTTATCGAGCTCCCTGAAAACGAAGGTAAAGCAAGGGCGTTGACTCGTGGAAGCGAAGTGGCGAAAGGTGACATCCTTGTGTTTGCGGACGCTCGACAAACTTGGGCTGCGACCTCCCTGCAGCGGCTCTTGGAGAATTTCAATCGCCCGGAAGTAGGTGCCGTCACCGGCGAGCTGGTGCTGGAGGTAGCGGATGGAGTGCTCGCCGGCGTCGGACTCTACTGGCGATACGAGAAATGGCTCCGTCGTAGCGAGGGACGTCTGCACTCAACGGTAGGCGTGTCGGGGTCGATCAGTGCAGTTCGGCGGGAGCTATTTCGGCCGATCCCGCGGGGAGTGTTGCTCGATGACCTCTACTGGCCGTTGCAGGTCGCAATGCAGGGACGCCGGGTGGCGTACGACGAGCGCGCGGTTGCTTACGATCGCTTGCCCGAGCGCCCCACAGATGAGTTCCGGCGGAAGGTGCGCACTCTCAGCGGCAATTTTCAGCTCGCCGCGCTGCTGCCGCAGGCGCTCCTGCCCTGGCGAAACCCCATCTGGGCACAATTCGTCTCCCACAAGCTACTGCGTCTCTTGGTTCCCTGGATGCTGCTGGCGGTATTCGTCGTGAGCACCCTTCTAGACGGGTCCCTCTACCGCATCGCTCTTGTGGCACAGGTTATCTTCTACGGTCTGGCGCTGATGGCACTTGCCGGCAGAACCGGATCACGGTGGCGCGTGGCGACGGCAGCCGCTGCCTTTGTGGTGCTGAATGCAGCCGCTTGGCTGGCGTTCTGGGTGTGGATTTGCGGGCGCGCTGAAGGTACCTGGAAACGGGTTGCCTATGACGTGCCGTTGCCTCCAAATTGAGCGGATCATGCTGCAGCGGGCGTCCAAGGACTCGAGCTGACCGGTGCCGACCACGGCGTGTGTCGTCCCCGGCTCGATGGCGCTCGCGCGCGCCGTCCGCGTGGGTTATTGCGTCGATTCGTTCGAGATCGGCGGGACCGAGCTCAATGCGGTACGCACGGTGGAAGCACTCGATCGGCGACGCTTCCACGTGACCGTCTTTCACCTGCACGAGACCGGTCCGCTGCGTGCGCGTTACGAAGCCCTCGGGTTGCAGTTACGGCATCTGCCGATCGGCCGGCTCTATTCACCGCGCACAGCGGGACAAGGGATGCGCTTGCTGCGACTGCTCCGGCGCGAAGGAATCGAGGTCGTTCATACGCACGATCTCTATACCAACATCTTTGCGGCACCCTGGGCGCGATTGGCGGGGTGTCGCGTCATTGCCAGTCGCCGCTGGCTGGATGCGAGCCCGCGACCGGGTCTCGTGCCGCTCAACCGTTGCAGCTATCGGTTCGCGCACCGCGTGGTGGTTAATAGCTCCGTGGTCGCACGGTTAATGATTGACTCGGAGGGTGTGCCGGCGGCGCGGGTGGTTGAGTTGCCCAATTTCCTCGAGGAGCGCGCCTTCCATCACGTCGCCGCCGAGCTGCGCAGTGCCCGGCGCCACAGCTGGGGCATTCCGCACGGCGCCTTCGTTATCGGGACAGTCGCACGCCTCGCACCGGTGAAGAATCACGCGATGGTGCTGCGCGCGCTGCAGGGTCTGGACGAGAATGTGCACCTGGTGCTGATCGGTGCGGGGCCGTCGCGGTGCGCGCTCGAGGAACTGGCCAGGGAACTGCACGTCGACCGACGGGTACATTTCATTGGGCAACTGGTTGAAGCCGAAAACCTGCATCAGTTCTTCGACGTGAGCGTGCTCTGCTCCCGCAGCGAGGGGTTTCCAAATGCCGTCATCGAAGCGTTGGCGGCGGGCTGCCCCGTGGTCGCGACGCCGGTGGGGGGGGTTCCAGAGATCATCACCGACCGCCAAACGGGCCTGCTGGTCCCCGTTGACCAGCCCGATGCACTCGCTGCGAGCGTGCAGGAACTACGCCGCGATGCAGCGCTATGCAAGCGGCTAAGCGAGACTGGACAGGCGCGTGCGCGTGGCAAGTACCATCAGACGTTGGTCATCGCGCGGCTCGAGGCGCTGTACCAGGAGCTGGCGCGCGAACCCGGCAAGAGCGGCGTAGTACTTACGTGAACGTCGGAGCCGGCCGAGTGTCGTCAGCAAGATTGCGCCGCCGCATCGTGGCGCCGGCGAGCGCGCTGCCGTGGTACGGGCTCACGATCTTTACTTTCTTTTTCGTCACCGCCCGCTTGCCTCCGTTGTTCACCGAACTCGGGATTTACCTGGCGCTGCTCGGGCTCGTGGTGCGCCCGCAGGGCCTCGTCTTCCCGTCGCCGCTGCGCTGGGCAGTGGTCTTTCTACTCTGGGCATTCATGTCGGCGCTTTTCGCCATTGAGCCCGATCTGGCATGGCCGGCGCTCATCGAGCGCCTGAAGGGGCTCGTGATCTTCTTCGTCGTGGTGAACGTCTTACGCACGCCGCGGCAGCTGCGTTTCTACGTACTCCTGATCCTGGTCGCATTCGCGATCTATCCTGCGCGCGGAACACTGATAAACTACGTTACCGGCAACACCCTGTTCGGCCGGGCGATCTGGAACCAGATCTACAGCAATCCCAACTACCTCGGGGCCCTCACGCTGCTGATGCTCGGATTGGCGTTGGCGATCGCTACCGTCAAGACTCAGGATGTGCGGGTGCGTCGCGCGGCGGCTGCGTTCGTGCCAGTGGTGCTTCTGATCATTCTGCTCACGCAGTCGCGCGGGGTATTCCTGGGTCTCCTTGTCGGCTTCGGACCGCCATTGCTGGCGCGACTGAGGAAAGGACGCTCCGGCACGACGCCGGTGTTGGTTGTTTTCACCGTGATCGCCGTGCTGGTTCCGGCGGCCTCATGGCACCGGCTCGCGAGTATTACCCATCTGACCACCACGATCGGCGAGGCGGATAAGCGGGGCCGGCCGCCCACCAGCGGAGACCGGTTCGATCAATTCGCAGCGGTCTCGGCCGTCCAGCGCTTCGAGATCCTCAAGACCGGCTTGCACATCGCGGCCAGTCACCCCGTTCTGGGGGTCGGCATTGGTGGCTACCGCGAGGCCAATTCGCGCTATGCGCCCCAGCTTGGGCGGCTGGATGCGCATAACACCTACGTCAGTCTCGCCGCGGAGATAGGCTTCCCCGGCCTGCTGCTCTGGCTGGGTCTGGTGGGGTCGGTGCTGGCTCGGGTGCGAGGTCGGCGCGCTCATCTCGTGGCGGATGACCGCACGATCCAGATCTTGTGGATTGAGAGGGCGGTTATCGGATTCCTCGTGGCTGGGTTCTTCGCCAGTTCCGCCGACCTCACGATGTTATATCTCTTCCTTGGCATTCTTTGGGCAGCTTCCAACATGTTGGGCCGCGACGCGACCGAGCCCACCGAGGTCACCGTGCCGCCCGGACGACGAACGCTGCGGGCTCGCTGACATGTGTGGCATCGCCGGATTTGCGGGCATCGACCTGCCGGCAGAGGAAGCGACGCGTCGTCTGCAGGCGATGTGCGATTCGATCCTGCATCGTGGCCCCGACTCAGACGGCAAATTTGTCGCCAAGGGCGTTGCCATGGGGATGCGGCGCCTGAGCATCATTGACGTCGCCGGCGGCGATCAACCGATTTCCAACGAGGACGGAACGGTTACCGTCGTGTTCAATGGCGAGATCTACAACCACCATCAGCTGCGCCGGGAACTAACGGCCGCGGGACACCGTTTCGCGACGCGCAGCGATACCGAAGTGCTCGTGCACCTTTACGAGCAACACGGCACGGATATGGTGCGGCATCTGCATGGGATGTTCGCCTTCTCGATCTGGGACTCGGGCAGGCAACGTCTGTTCGTTGCGCGCGACCGCACCGGCATGAAGCCGCTGAGCTACGCCCTGCGCGGCGGCGGGATTGTCTATTGCTCGGAGCTTCGTGCGCTATACGCATTCGATCGCTCATCTCTGCGCGTGGCTCCGGGTGCGGTAATGGAGTATCTCGCGTTCGGCTATGTGCCTGACCCGAACAGCATCTTCGAGGGTGTCAGCAAGCTGCCCGCCGGGCATTTCCTCATCTGGAGTCCGGGGCGCGAGGTGGAGGTACGGCGCTACTGGAGCCCGCCACTCCCGGACGGGGCTCTTCGCGATGAACGTGAGCTGGTCGAGGAATTGAGCCGCAGGCTCGAGGCGGCCGTGACATCCCACCTGGAGTCCGAGGTACCACTCGGCGCCTTCCTTTCCGGAGGAACCGATTCTTCAGCCGTGGTGGCACTCATGTGCCGCCATGCCGCGGGCCGCGTCAAGACATTCTCGATTGGCTTTGCTGAAGAGCAATACGACGAATCACAAGCAGCCAGAGCCGTCGCGACTCAGCTAGGAACGGAGCATACGGAGCTGGTGGTGCGACCCGACGTGGAGCAGATTTTCGAGAGCGTCGCAGCGATGTTCGACGAGCCCTTCGCCGACTCCTCGGCGATTCCGACCTTCCTGGTTGCCCAGCTCGCTCGCGAGTCCGTAACCGTCGCGCTGTCGGGCGATGGCGGCGACGAGCTGTTCGGCGGCTATACCCGTTACGGGGAGACGCTGAGACGCGGTGGAGGAAAAGGCGGAGTCGGCTCGCGCCTGCTCGCTGCGGCTGGATTGATGCTGCCGCACGCCTTTCCCGGTCGGAATCGACTAGTCGACCTCGGCCGCTCGACACTAGGCCGTTACGCATCGAGCGTGGTGCAGCCAGTTCGGGTCGATGAGGGTGGCGTCGCGTCTGCGTGGCACCCAGCCGGCCGCCGCACCGTCGATGAGCAGCTCAACCGCTTTCTCTCAGCCGACGAAGCGGAGGATTTTGCAGCGGCGATGATGCGCCTCGATCTCGAGACCTATCTTCCAGGTGACATCCTCACCAAGGTTGATCGCACCAGCATGGCAGTTTCGCTTGAGGCACGTGTGCCGCTGCTCGACTGTGATCTGGTCGAGTTCGCGTTGCGCATACCGGGCGACTTGCGGGTGACATCCGGCGAGAGCAAGCGACTTTTCCGGCGGGCGATTCGCGGGATTGTTCCAGACTTCGTACTGGCGGCTCCAAAGCGAGGGTTTGCGGTGCCGCTGGCGCAGTGGTTCAGGGGCTCCCTGCGACATCGCATCCAGGGTTTGCGTAGGCCGTCCGCGGCTATTGAGCAATACCTCAACATGCGAGCGGTTGAGCGGCTGGTGACCGAGCACTCGATCGGGCGCCGTGATCATAGTGTTCTTCTATGGCGCCTGATCGTGCTGAACTACTGGCTTGCCGCGTTTGCCGATGGTCGGCTCGGACGTCCGCCGCTTGTCCCGTTGTCCGACACCACGAAGACGCGGGCGCTATCTGCCCGGGCGGGGGCAGGCTCAAGGAGCGCGCCTCCGGCGGTGTCGAACCTGTTCCTGCATGCGGACAGCCCACTGCCGCGGCTGACAGTTGGGTTGCGCGTCGACGAGGCGGGCATCCCGGGCTACGCACGCGGCGTCATCGAGGATCTGTCGCGGGCGAATTACCTTGATATTGCAGTGGTCGGCGTAAGCGGGTCGGTCGCAAACGGCGACGAGTCGGCCTCACTCGAGCACGGCATCGCTCTGCGTGCCTACGAGGCGCTTGTCGAGTCGCGCTATCAGATGAATCCCGATCCGCTCGAGCCCGTGCCCTGTGATGATCTCCTGCCGGGTGTTCCACGGGTGACCTGGCCGATCGTCGATTCCCGTGACGGCTGCGGGGTGACACCTGAGAGGGCGGCATTCACGGCGCCGCCTTTGGACGTCATCATCGATTTCTCGGCGCAGCCCGCCCGCGAACCTTCGTTGCCGGCGACCCGCTATGGCGTCTGGCGTTATCACTTTGGGGATCGGCGGCTCTATCCGCTGGGGTCAGGCTTCTTGAGGGAGATTATCGACGGCAATCCGCTGACCGGCATCGAGCTGATTCAACTCGGGCCAACGGCTGTGGATGACGTTACCCTGATGCGCGCACTGTTCAGGACCGTCCCCTTCCCGTCGCGTCAGGCAAACCGTTTCGGCCCTGTCTGGGGAGCGCGTCATTTTGTGATTCAGAGCCTGTGGGCTCTCAGGCACAGACATCCCGAGAGTGTCGCAGCCCCAGAGATCAGGCGTCTCTCCAGTCTCCCTGTGAAGCGTACTCCGACCGTGGCACAGTTTGGTCGATGGGTACTGAGCGAACTCGGTAGTCGGGCCTTTCCTCTTTTCAGACGGGGCGACCGCCCGCTGCATTGGCGTATCGCGATTCGGCGGACTCAGGTCTCGCTCTATGAGGACGCGTCGCGCTCGGCCCTACAATCGTTTCGCTGGATCGACTCGCCTCCAGGCCGTCATTGGGCGGATCCAGTGATCTTCGAACGCGATGGTCAGGCCTGGCTCTTCTTCGAAGAGATGGTCGATCCCAGCCGGGTCGGCCACATCTGCTGCGGCCGGCTGACTCCGAGCGGGGATCTTGTCGACCTGAGCCCCGTTCTGCACCAGCCACACCACCTTTCCTTTCCGCAGATCGTCGCCGCCGACGGTGAAGTCTTCATGCTGCCCGAAAGCGCGCAAGGTGGCGGAGTCGACCTGTACCGTGCGGCTCGGTTTCCCTACGAATGGATCCTGAAGAAGCGCCTGCTCGATTTTCGCTGCGTCGACTCGTCGATCTTTCACGCCGCGGGATCATGGTGGATGACGACGTCCCCCCAGGTCGTACCGGGCCACACGCCGATCACATGGTTGCTGCGCGCCGAGCGGATCACGGGTCCGTGGACGTTTCAACCGGGAGGGATCGTGGCGAGCGACGTGCGCGTGGCTAGAGGCGCCGGATCGGTCGTCGAAAATGCCGGGCGACTCATCCGTCCGAGCCAGGATTGCAGCGTCTCGTACGGCTATGCCCTGATTTTCAACGAGGTCCTCTCATTGACGAACGGACCCTATCGGGAGCGAACCGTTGGCCGGGTCGACCCCGGTTGGATGCCACGCCTCGAAGCCGTTCATTCCTACAGCCGGGTCGGAGAATTTGAAGCCATCGACGGCGGCTTCGCGTTTTGAGTGCGACGCACGACGCGGCGCATCATTTTACGACCACGTTGACGGGCGGATTGGGCAGTATCGCAGTCGTTGCCGGCGCACCATTGGCGCCAATATCCGTGCCGTCGGTGGCGGCATTTTTGTAGGGGCTGTTCGTGGCGAGGGTGTAGTTGCCGCCCGCATAGTTGGCGAAGCGAACTGCGGCTACGCTCGTCGGGAAAAAGTTCCCGGCAGGATAGCTGCCAGCCGGCCCATTGACGATGACGTTCCTGGAGAATATCCAACTCGTGAAATTGCCATTGAGCGCCGGGGTGCCCTCTCCGACGTCGGAACCGAAGAAGCCCCAGTGCGTGGGCGTGGAGAGATTGTTGGTGAACACGAAATTGTTGACCTTGGAGACCGGAGTTTGCGCCATCACGAGGTCCGAGGTCGAGAAAACCGGGGGCACCGTGGAGTTGATGAGCGTATTGTGATCGATGGTGTAGTCGTTCCCGCCGCCCAGGAACTGAAAGCCGCGGCCATCGGCTCCATTGAGCCCGGTAACCCCCAGGACGTTGTCGCGGATCAGGACCCTCTCGGTCACGAGGCTCGGTTGATTGTTGTCCCGCCCCAGGACATTGATTCCGCTGCCTACGTTGATCAGCGTATTGCCGGTAATCGCGATGTCGCTGGTGACCGACCAGGGCGCGGTACCGCCCTGATTGCGCGGCGTGATCAGAATGGCGAATCCATCCTGCCCTCCCGCCGGATTATTCTCGAAGGTGTTGCCGGTAACGATGACGCGTTTCGCCGCCTTGAACTCGAGGAGGTTCTTCATCGGATATATTTTCGGAATGACGGTCCACGGCTTAAAGAACAGGTTGTTGCTGATTTCGATATCTGCGGGGACAAGATCGGGGGTGTGCGAGTCGGCGCCTCCGAGGAGCACGTTCTCAGTGGCGGCTTCGATATAGTTGTTGCGGATCTGAAGTGGGCCGGTCGTGTTGTATGCCCACAGTCCCTGCGTATCGGCTTCCTCTTCCTGAAAATCGCTGATGTAGGAATCGATCACCGCCACATACGCGCCATCCATCTCAATGCCACGCCGATCATT